>JAESFI010000030.1_pt1 | contig 290423 bp, 246 predicted proteins | sample 9269361 | NCBI WGS metagenome assembly JAESFI01 (sample SAMN14504119, study PRJNA617095) | algae metagenome | isolation source: Brasilonema angustatum HA4187-MV1 and co-occurring heterotrophs from moss... | place: USA: Manoa Valley, Honolulu, Hawaii | collected 2009-07-20 | reverse complement strand
CGTCGTTTTCAGAACCCAGACGATTGCAACCGCCGACATCCGGCCCCTCGACGGACGGCTCGAAAGTGTCCACGATGTCTCCGAACACCCGTCCACTATCTCCCCGGTCTGAACAGCGGGGGAGGGCTAGGGAGAGGGGTAGCCCAGCAAACGGTAGCGGTTGTTACTAACGCACCGAGGCAGATACGCGTCAGAAAGAATCCCCGCGTGGCCCCCTCTCTGTCCAGCGGATGGACAGGTAACAGAACAAACCAGATGGATGGGTAACAGTCGTTCATGATTTGGTCAGCTGCGGCGGAGGGTCGTGCCTCAGTTTGAAATCTAGGCACCCTTGCGGTTGTCAGCACGCACTCCATAGCCATGTTACGATACGGAACTGGCAAGGATTCACGACATGGCTGAAACGATCATCGTTCCCCAAGGAGGGGTTGCCCTCTATTCTCCCCCATCCAATGGGTGGCCATGGCTCATTGTCGTTCGAAGAGGCACCAAGGTCGAATCTGCGACCCCTTATGACGATGAGCGGGCTGCGAGAACCGCTCTCGTAGAGGCGAGCCTGAAATTTGCTCGCGATGCGGCGGAAAAAGAACGCCTCCAGAAAAAGGGCGACGACGATGCCTAAAGGACCCAAGGGCGAGAAGCGCCACGCCGACACCGTTCAGAACGCCATGCTGATCGGCCGTATTGCGACCGGAGAGGTCGAGGACATGCCCAGCAAGGCACCCGGCCGAGCCGCCGGGGGACGCGCCGGAGGCGCCGCGAGGGCAGAAAAACTATCCCCAGAAGAGCGACAGAAGATGGCCAAGAAGGCCGCGAGTTCCCGTAGGAGTCCGGTGTAAGGTATCAGCTTCCATTTATGGTGATTGCCTGATGTCGTGAATTGTGCGATACGGCTGACCCATGACAAAGGACGATGATTCTCTTGATGAGGCTGGTGTGTTGGCCGTGCTGACTAAGCACGCCATGGCCAGCTTTCGTCGCCGCAGGACAGAAAGGCGCATCGAAGAACTGAAGGGTGAAGTGAAGACCTTCAACAAGGTCATGTCGGACTGCGAGATCGCGCTGCGCCTCTTTGGCTACGACATCGACGATGAGGCGGATTGGAAACGCCTAATGGAGAAGCACCGCAGCCAGGTATTTGACCGCCTTGAACGCGAAAATCTCCTTGACCCGCCAGCTGAAATAGATGGCGAGGCCACAGAAGGTCCCCCGGCCCCCCCGGCGCCCGCGTTACCACCCAAGTCGGAGCTGCCGACGATTCAAGAAATATTGCTGGAGAGACTGCAGGAGGCCGGCGACAAAGGATCGAAGGCGGCCCCGTTACGGCACCACATCCATCAAACTTATAATGTTGAAATCCATGAGAAAACTGTCGGCATGACGCTGTACAGGCTTCTCAAGAAAGGACTCGTGCGCCGCGAGGGGCACGTTTGGTTTTTCGTGCCGCAAGATGCGGAAACGAAAAACCCCGGCGCGCCAACGCCGGGGCTCTTCGAAGGGAGGTGAAGGCGATGGGCAAGCACCGCTACGACACCAGCTAGTTCTGATCTCGACGACCGGCGGGAGTAGCGCCCCGCCGGGCTATTTCTTCCCCTTGCGTGCACCGGTAGCTCAGCTGGATAGAGCGCCTGTCTGCTAAACTGGAGGTCGCTGGTTCGAGCCCAGTCCGGTGCACGCTTATAGTAGAGAGTAACTTGTGTTTTTCAAGCGTGTAGATCGTTAAAACTGCAAACGAATCAATAGGTTGTATGTAGGAAATTTCGGCGAATTTGACGGCGTCAAATTTTCAAACTGAACATTTATCTTGACAAAACTCCATCAGGTTCTAGTCTGTTCTCATGAACAGACTCCCTACTGAGACGCGCGCTCAAATCCTCCAAACGCTTTGCGAGGGTTCGTCCATGCGTTCCATCTCGCGGGTGGCGGACGTTTCCCTCAATACTGTCACTAAGCTCCTGATCGACGCCGGCAGCGCCTGCGCCGCCTTCCACGATGCGACCGTGCGCAACGTGAAGTCCGAGCGCATTCAGTGTGATGAAATCTGGAGCTTCGCCTACGCCACGGCCAAAAATGTCCCCAGCGCTAAGGCTGCTCCGATTGGCTCCGGCGACGTTTGGACGTGGACCGCTATCGATGCCGACTCCAAGCTGATCCTGACTTGGCTTGTCGGGGATCGCGATGCGAGCGCCGTTAACGCTTTCATTGCCGATCTTAAGCCCCGCCTCGCGAACCGCGTCCAACTCACCACGGACGGGCACAAGGCTTATCTCCATGCAGTCAGCCAAGAATTTGGCCCTGATGGCGTGGACTATGGAATGCTTGTGAAACTGTATGGCAGCGATCCGCAGGCACAGAAGCGCTACAGCCCGGCCACGCTGATTAGCATCGATAAAGACTTGATCCTTGGTTCACCCGACATGGAGCACATCTCGACGCCTTATGTGGAGCGTCAGAACCTCACCATGCGAATGTCAATGCGCCGCTTTACCCGGCTCACCAACGCCTTCTCAAAGAAGGTCGAGAACCACTACCACGCCCTCTCACTCTACTTCGTCTGGTACAACTTCGTTCGGTCGCATAAGTCGCTTAAGGGCAGCACGCCAGCTATGACCGCTGGCCTCGTTTCATCGCCGCTGGAAATGAGCGACATCGTTACGCTGATCGATCAGCGCGAAGGCCCGTCAAAGAAGCGAGGCCCTTACAAAAAGCGGCAACCAGTGACCGAAATTTCAAACTGAGGCACGACCCGGCGGAGCGCTAGCGCAGCCGAGCGAGTGGCGGCGCCTTTCCCCGCTCGCCCGCAAATCGCTGCCAAAAATTCTCTAATCATTTCAAACCCCATTCTACTGTGCATGGGGTTGTTTTCGCAGTTTAGTTTCCGAATGGCGCGAACTCTCGCGCCACTGCGCGGTAGACCTCGCGGCGGAACGGCACCACGAGGTCGGCGACCCGGTCGAGACGCTCCCAGCGCCAGGCGTCGAACTCCGCGGGCTGGTCGTTGCGCGGCGTCAGCGGATCGATCTCGTCGTCCTTGCCGGTGAAGCGCAGCGCGAACCATTTTTGCCGCTGGCCGCGGAACTTTGCCAGGCGATGGGTCTGCGGTCCGTCATAGGGCGGGAATTCGTAGGTGAGCCAGTCGGTCTCGCCGAGGAAGCTCGCGCTGACGACGCTGGTCTCTTCCCACAGCTCGCGCATCGCCGCATCGCGTAAATTCTCGCCCTCGTCGACCCCGCCTTGCGGCATCTGCCAGTCGAGGCCCGGCAGGATGATCTCGGGGCCGTCGCCCTTGAAGCGGTGGCCGATCAGCACCCTGCCTTCGGCATTGAAGAGGGCGATCCCGACATTGGGACGGTAGGGCTTTTCATTCGTCACGCGCGGATCTCTCATTGTCAGTCCGGCGACGGCTTAGCACCAAAGCCGGGATGACAATTTGATTTAGTCATCGGCGAGCGCGGAAAATTCCTTCACCACGCGCTCATAGACCGGGCGCTTGAACGGGATGATCAGCTCGGGAAGATTTTTCATCGGTTCCCAGCGCCAGCTGACGAATTCGGCCTTGTGGCCGCCGCCGCCCGGCGTCTCGACGTTGATCTCGCTGTCCTTGCCGGTGAAGCGCACCGCGAACCATTTCTGGCGCTGGCCGCGATAGCGGCCCTTCCAGGCGCGGCCGGCGACGGTGCGCGGGATGTCGTAGATCAGCCAGTCCGGAACCTCGCCGAGCCGCTCGACCGAGCGCACGCTGGTCTCCTCATAGAGCTCGCGCTTGGCGGCGGCCCAATTGTCCTCGCCGGGATCGACGCCGCCCTGCGGCATCTGCCAGACATGGCCGTCGTCGACATGCTCGATGCCGCCTGCGCGGCGGCCGATGAACACCAGGCCCTTCGGGTTGATCAGCATCACGCCGACGCAGGTCCGGTAGGGCAGATCCTCGTAACGCGCCATTCCGCCAGACCTCTCGCGTGCTCCGGGCAGGGCTCGGCCCCGCCGGACCCGTGCCATACCAATCCGTTGATTTAGCTGGATTTTGATTTCAGCATCGCGGTTGTCAATGGCACCAGGAGAATACCACGGTCGCCCAATGTCCTGGTCCAGGCGCCGATGCGCTCGATCGAGACGGGCAGGGCCGCGGCGGTGCCGACGGCGACGCCGCGCTCGCGGGCCGCCGATTCCAGCTTGTTGAGGGCGCGGTCGATCTCGGTCGGGGTCGGAACCACGTCGATCGCGATGTCGCCCTTGCCGAACGGCATCGCCGCAGCGGCGGCGGCCTGGGGCGCGATGCTGCGGGGGGAGGAGCCGTCGTCGAAGAAGCCGAGGCCGCGCTTGGCCGCCTCGCGGATGATCGGCTGCATCGCAGGCTCGGTCGCGACGAAGCGGGCGCCCATGAAGTTGGTGAGGCCGGCATAGCCCTGCATCCGGCTCAGGTGCCAGTACAGGCGGTCCATGTTCTGGTCGGGGCTGAGCGAAGTCAGCAGCGTCTGCGGGCCCGGATCGTTGTCCGGGAAGTCGTAGGGCTCCATCGGGATCTGGAGGAAGATCTCGTGGCGCTGGGCGCGCGCCCGCTCGGCGAGCTTGCCGGGGTCGGCGCCGTAGGGCGTGAAGGCCAGTGTCACCGCCGGCGGCAGCTTCATGATCGCGTCGGTGGTTTTCGCCGCGCCGACGCCGAGGCCGCCGATCACGATGGCGACCACCGGCATCTTGGCGGCCTTGGCGCGGTCGGCATCCGCCGCATAGACGTTGAACGGCTTCAGGTCCCCGGCGACAACAGGGATCATGCCGTAGCGCGATTTCTCAAGGAGTTTTGGATCGATCCCGGCCATGACGGGCGGCGGGGCGGACGCGGCCGCCGCCTCGCCCTTGTCGGCGGCATCGCCAGAGCCGATCACCACGTCGCGGCGCGCACCGGTGGAGCCGTCGATCATGGTGACGGTCTTCTGATCGCCGGGCTGCTTCGGCGCTTCCCTGGTCTCGTGCTTGCTCTCTTGCTGCTTGGCTTCCTGGCCGTGGCCGGCAGCGGCCGGCTTCTCGTCGGTCGCCTTCAAATCGCGGATCGCGATCCGTGTCATCGGCTCGCCGCCGAGCGGATCCTTGTTGAAGATGGCAAAGCCGGCAAAGGTAACCAGGAACAGGCCGAACATGACGGCGAGCAGTTGCATGGCCGTGAACGGCAGCCGCAGCCGGCGTTTGCGGCGCGGCTTGTCCTGTCCAAGCGGGGTGCTCAGATCATCGGCCGTTTCAGTCATGCGCGATCCCGAATCACTCATGCAGACGATACCACGCCGGGGTCAAGCGACGGCAGGCCGGGAGAGGCCGGGGACCTCGTGGTTCCAAAGCAAAAAGGGCGGCTCCGAGAGCCGCCCTTTTCGTTCAATCGCGCGATGCGCCGATTTCGTTCGCCGACTTAGTTCGCCGCTTTGGGTTTGTCGGTCGTGGCCTTGTTGTCGTTGCCCGGCGTCGGCGCCGCGGAGGCGCTGTTCTTGATGCCGTGGAGCAGATCGTCGGCGAGCTTGAGCGCCTTGTCGTCCTTGGCATCCGGCGGGACGTAGGACTGCGAGCCGGTCTTCTCGTCGCCGTCGTTCTTGAGATGGCCGCGCAGCGAAGCTTCGCCCTTGGTGTCGGTGCGCGACTTCAGCTCGTCCGGCACGTCCTGCAGCACTTCGATGTCGGGCACGATGCCCTTGGCCTGGATCGACTTGCCGGACGGCGTGTAGTAGCGCGCCGTGGTCAGGCGCAGCGCGCCATTGCCCGAGCCGAGCGGGATGATGGTCTGCACCGAGCCCTTGCCGAACGAGCGGGTGCCGACGATGGTCGCGCGCTTGTGGTCCTGCAGCGCGCCGGCGACGATTTCCGACGCCGAGGCCGAACCGCCATTGACCAGCACGATGACCGGCTTGCCCTTGGTGAGGTCGCCCGCATGCGCGGTGCGGCGCTGGGTCTCCTCGGCATTGCGGCCGCGGGTCGAGACGATCTCGCCCTTCTCCAGGAACGAGTCGGAGACGGTGACTGCTTCCTCGAGCAGGCCGCCCGGGTTGTTGCGCAGGTCGATGATGTAGCCCTTCAGCTTGTCGCCGATCTGGTTCGAGAGGTTGGCGACCTCGCGCTTCAGGCCTTCGGTGGTCTGCTCGTTGAAGGTGGTGATGCGGATATAGGCGATGTCGTCGGCCTCGATGCGGGCGCGCACCGAGCGGACGCGGATGTTGTCGCGCACGAGCGTGACGTCGAGCGGATTGTCCTGGCCCTTGCGGATGATCTTGAGCTTGATCTTGGTGTTGACCGGGCCGCGCATCTTCTCGACCGCCTGGTTCAGGGTCAGGCCCTGCACCGCCTCGTCGTCGAGATTGGTGATGATGTCGTTGGCCATGATGCCGGCGCGCGAGGCCGGCGTGTCGTCGATCGGCGAGACCACCTTGATCAGGCCGTCCTCCATCGTGACCTCGATGCCGAGGCCGCCGAACTCACCGCGGGTCTGCACCTGCATGTCGCGGAAGCTCTTGGCGTCCATGTAGCTCGAATGCGGATCGAGGCCGGAGAGCATGCCGCTGATGGCGGATTCGATCAGCTTGGTGTCGTCGGGCTTCTCGACATAGTCGGAGCGCACGCGCTCGAAGACGTCGCCGAACAAATTGAGCTGGCGATAGGTGTCCGCGGTGGCGGCCCGCGCGCTGGAGCCCATGAAGACCGCGCGCGGCTGGGTCACGAACAGCGTCAGCGCCGCACCGGTGGCCGCGCTGAGGAGGATAACTGAAGTCTTGCGCATCATCCGCGAACCTTCTCGCCTTCATTTGCGGCCCACCATGGGCCTGGATCGATTGGAGTGCCGTCTTTGCGGAACTCGACATACAGCACAGGTTGACTCGCGTTCGTGGCGAGAATGGAGGCGACTTGTGAGGTCGACCCCATGGTCGCGACCGGCTCCCCCGTGAGAACAAACTGACCGATGTTGACCGAAATGCGCTCCATCCCGGCGATCAGGACATGATACCCGCCACCGGCGTTGAGGATCAAGAGTTGTCCATAGCTGCGGAACGGCCCGGAATAGACCACCCAGCCGTCGCACGGCGTCGTGACCTGCGCGCCGGGCTTGCTGGCCAGCGAAATGCCCTTCTGGACCCCGCCGACCCCATCGGAACCGCCAAAGTCCCTGATCTTGTTACCGTTAACCGGAAGCGGCAGGAGGCCCTTGGCCGAGGCGAAGGCAATCGCCGGGGTGCTCCGGGACCGGTCCTTGAAAACGCCAGGCCCCGGCTTGACGTTGGCGGCCGCCTTGGCCTCGGCCTGTCTGGCGGCCTCGGCCGCCTTTTCGGCGGCCTTGGCGGCGCTCTGCAGGTCCTGCTCCATCTTGGTGATCAGGCCCTGGAGATCGCCGACCTGCTTTGACAGCGTGATGGCGCGCGCATTCTCGGCATCGAGGTCCTTTTCGCGCGCGGACTGCTGGCGCTGCCGCTCGTCGACGAGGGCGGTGAGGCGGGTCTGGTCGCTCCGGACCTTGTCGCGATCGGTGGCGAGCTGATCGCGTTCGGAGGCGATGTTCTTGCGCAAGGAAACGAGCTCGCCGAGCTCGCTTGCGATCTTCTCGGCGCGGCCGCGCAATTCCGGCACCACGGCGCCGAGCAGCATCGCGGTGCGCAAGGATTGCAGCGCATCTTCGGGGCGCACCAGCAGCGCCGGCGGCGTCCGCCGGCCGGCGCGCTGCAAGGCCGCCAGCACCTCGACGATGTCGGCGCGGCGCGAATCGAGCGAGGCGCGCATCTGCTGCTCGCGGCCGTTCAAGGTCTTCAGCCGCGCTTCGGCTTCGTCGATCTTGGTCTCGACGGTACGCACATTGGCGGCGGTGTCGATCAACTGCTGATTGAGCTGGGTGCGGTCCTGGCCGAGCGAGGTGATCTCGGCCTTGAGCTTGGCCTGGGCTTCTTCCGCGCTCTTCTTGCTCGCGCGCGCGGCTTCCAGCTCCTGCTCGCGCTGCTTGATCGCGTCGGGCGAGACGGCTGCGGTCTGCGGCTGCGGTGTCTGAGCTTGCGCGAGGCTTGCGCCCGTGAGGCCAGCGATCAGCAGCAGGTTGAGGACAGGCGCTCGCATCGCTTCTCGGGCAAAGGTGCTCGTTGTGGCGCGCATCACGCGCGGTGATAGGGGTGGCCGGCCAGGATGGTGGCGGCCCGATACAGCTGTTCCAGAAGCATGACGCGGACCATTTGATGCGGCCAGGTCGCAGAGCCGAACGCGATCGCGAGCTTGGCCTTACGGCGCAATTCGGGCGAAAGTCCGTCCGCCCCTCCGATCACGAAGATAGTATGTCTGGCACCCTCATCGCGCCAGCGTCCGAGATGCCGTGCGAATACGGTGGAGTCGAGATTCTGGCCGCGCTCGTCCATCGCCACCAGGATCGACTTGTCCGGAATATGCGCGGAGATCGCCGCGGCCTCTTCGGTCATCCGCGTCGCGGCGTCGCGCGCGCGGCTTTCGGGGATTTCATGAATCAAGAGCTCGCGGAATCCGAGCTTGCGGCCGGCCTCGTCGAACCGCTCGAAATAGCGGTCGGCAAGCTCCCGTTCGGGGCCCTGCTTCAGCCGGCCCACCGCAATGACAGCAACACGCATGATGTTTTCAGGGTCGCGTTTTCAAGACCGCGCGCAGCCTGCGCGCGCACGACGCTAGCATGCGCGTCAGCCGATTCGAAATCGGCTCAGTGAGCCCTAGATCGCCTTCGCCGCCCCCGGGCCCTGCGTGTACAACCGCTCGAGGTTGTAGAACTCGCGGACCTCGGGTCTGAACACGTGCACGATCACATCGCCGGAATCGATCAGCACCCAGTCGCAATTGGGCAAGCCCTCGACGTGGATGTTCTTGATGCCGTTTTCCTTGAGGCCCTTGGCGACGTTCTCCGCGATCGCGCCGACGTGCCGGTTCACCCGGCCGGTGGTGACGATCATGTAGTCGGAGTAAGCCGATTTGCCGCGAAGGTCGATGGTGACCGTCTCTTCCGCCTTCATATCCTCGAGGCGGGAGAGGATCAGGCTCAGCGTCTTGTCGGCGTCGGGTTGCGCCTGCAAGGCCGCAGCTTTGGTCGATGTTTTACGCGCCGGTTTTGCCTTGGGTAAAACACTCTCGGACAATACAGATGTGGTCAGGGACCATTCCTTTCACTGTATCGCGAACGCCGAATCCCGCGCTCACTGGTTACACTACATCATGTGGGGTTAAGGGTTTCAATATGCCAGAGAGCCCGGAGCCCCCACGGGCCTCCGCACAGTCTGTCTCACTTCGTACCTTTCCAGCTCCCGTCCGGGTTCCGCAGGCGCGTCGAGGACAGGTTCAGCTTCAATCCGGTCAGAAAGACCCAGGCCGGCGCCGGCTGATCCGCAAGCAATGCTGCCTTATTCTCGGGCAGGCGGTAGCGGGCCAGCGCATTGGCGGCGGGCGAGGCGAGGGCGCGAAAACTCTGCGGCGGGCGGTCGATGACCGCAATCGGCACCTGGCCGGCGATCCGCCGCCAGTCCTGCCAACGATGGAATTGAGCGAGGTTGTCGGCGCCCATAATCCAGACAAAGCGCAGGCCGGAGAATCGGCGGCGCAAGGTGTTGATCGTGTCGATAGTATAGCGGGTACGAATGACGGATTCGAGACAGCTTACCTCGATCCTGGGATCGTCGGCGACGTCGCGCGCGGCCTGCATGCGCTCGCCGAGCTCATGCAGATTGCCGTTCTCCTTGAGCGGATTGCCGGGGGTCACCAGCCACCAGACGCGATCGAGTTGCAATCGCGTCAGCGCGAACCGGCTGATCGCGCGATGGGCCTGATGCGGCGGATTGAACGAGCCGCCGAGCAGGCCGATGCGCATCCCCTCGGTATGGGGCGGGACCGCTTGCGCCACGAAACGCGGCACGACGAAATTGTTGCTCAATGCCCCGCGCCTTGCGACGTTACTTACGGCCGCGTCTGCCCTGTGCCGTGAACGCGATACTTGAAGCTCGTGAGCTGCTCGGCGCCGACCGGGCCGCGGGCGTGGAAGCGGCCGGTGGCGATGCCGATCTCGGCACCGAAACCGAACTCGCCGCCGTCGGCGAACTGCGTCGAGGCGTTGTGCAGCACGATCGCGGAATCGACCTCGCTCAGGAACTTCTTCGCCGCGGCCTCATCCGCACTCACGATCGCATCGGTGTGATGCGAGCCGTGGGTCTGGATGTGCGCGATCGCGCCGTCGACGCCGTCCACCACCTTCGCCGCGATGATCGCGTCGAGATATTCGGTGTTCCAATCGTCTTCGCTGGCAGGCTTTACGCGCGCATCCGTCTTCTGCACCGCGTCGTCGCCGCGCACCTCGCACCCGGCCTCGATCAGCATCTCGACCAGCGGCTTCAGGTTCTTCGCAGCAGCGGCGCGATCGACCAGCAGCGTCTCGGCGGCACCGCAGACGCCGGTGCGGCGCATCTTGGCGTTCAGCACGATCGACTTCGCCATGGCGAGGTCGGCGCTGGCATCGATGTAGACGTGGTTGACGCCTTCGAGATGCGCGAACACCGGCACGCGGGCTTCCTGCTCGACGCGCGCGACGAGGCTCTTGCCGCCGCGCGGCACGATCACGTCGATGGCGCCATTGAGGCCCGACAGCATCATGCCGACCGCGGCACGGTCGCGCGTCGGCACCAGCGTGATCGCCGCTTCGGGCAGGCCGGCTTCGCGCAGGCCCTGCACCAGGCACTCATGGATGGCGCGGCAGGAGCGGAAACTGTCGGAGCCGCCGCGCAGGATCACGGCATTGCCGGACTTGAGGCACAGCACGCCGGCGTCCGCCGCAACGTTCGGCCGGCTCTCGAAGATCACGCCGACGACGCCGAGCGGCACGCGCACGCGCTCGATGGTCATGCCGTTCGGCCGCTGCCAGCTCTCGGTGACGATACCGATCGGATCGGCAATGCCGCGCACGATGCCGATGCCTTCGGCCATGCTCTCGACCCGCGCCGGCGTCAGCGTCAGGCGGTCGATGAAGGAGGCGATCATGGTGCCCGAAGCGCGGGCGTCCGCGACGTCCTCGGCATTGGCGGCGAGGATCGTCGCAGCGTTGGCGCGGATCGCCCGCTCCATGGCTTCCAGCGCCCGGTTCTTCTGCTCCGGCGGCGCCAGCGCCAGCACGCGCGCGGCAGCGCGGGCACGGGTGGCGAGATCGGACATCAGCGCCTGAAGATCGGCATTGCCGTCTACGGCTTTGAGGGGGGCGGCCATGGGGTCAAAACCTTCTGCTAAGGCGGTGTCCTAGCACGGAAATCCCGCGTCTGCGAAGGGTCGGGAGGGTATGGCAGGTACCCCCGGCCGCGGCCCTGACAGGGTCACTGGCCGAGTAAAAGGACCGTAGCGGCCCTTACCCGCCCATGACCAGATCGTCACGGTGGATCATCTCGGAGCGCCCGCTGATGCCGAGGATGGCCATCACGTCGGGGGAGGAGCGGCCCTTGATGCGTTCGGCGTCGTCGGCGTCGTAGGCGATCAGGCCGCGGCCGACTTCGCTGGTGTCGGGACCGCGGACGATCACGGCGTCGCCGCGGGCGAACTGGCCCTCGACCTTGATCACGCCGGCCGGCAGCAGGCTGGCGCCGGCGCGCAGCGCGGCAACCGCCCCGGCGTCGATGGTCAGCGTGCCCTTCGGCTCCAGCGAGCCCGCGATCCACCGCTTGCGCGAGGTGATGGGATTGGCCGGCGTCAGGAACCAGGTGCAGCGGCCGCCATCGGCGATCGCCTGCAGGGGATGCTCGATCTTGCCGGAGGCGATCAGCATATGCGTGCCGCCCGTCGTCGCGATCTTGGCCGCCTCGACCTTGGTGCGCATGCCGCCGCGCGACAGTTCGGACTCGGCATCTCCAGCCACCGCCTCGATCTCGGAGGAGATGCTGTCGACGACGGGAATCAGCTTTGCGTTCGGATTGTTCTTCGGCGGAGCGTCGTAGAGCCCGTCGATGTCGGACAGCAGCACCAGGAGGTCCGCGCTCGCCATGGTGGCGACGCGCGCGGCGAGGCGGTCATTGTCGCCATAACGGATCTCGGTGGTGGCGACCGTGTCGTTCTCGTTGATCACGGGGATGGCGCGCCACTCCAGCAGCTTGCCGATGGTGGAGCGGGCGTTGAGATAGCGGCGGCGCTCCTCGGTATCCTGGAGCGTGACCAGGATCTGGCCGGCGTCGATGCCATGCGCGCCCAGCACTTCCGACCAGATCCGCGCCAGCGCGATCTGGCCCACGGCGGCGGCGGCCTGGCTCTCTTCCAGCTTCAGCGGGCCGCGCGGCAATTTGAGCCGGCTGCGGCCGAGCGCGATCGAGCCAGAGGACACTACGAGAACGTCGCGCCCTTCCTTGTGCAGCTTGGCCATGTCGTCGGCGAGCGCAGCCAGCCAGGAGGCGCGCACCTCGCCCTTGTCGGAATCGACCAGCAGCGCGGAGCCGACCTTGACGACGATGCGGCGGAATTGACTGAGTTCGGGGCTGGCCATGTGTGTATGTGTCGGCGCGGGTGACGAATTGTTCTGCATTGGAAGCGGCGGAGCGCGAGAGCGGCGCCGGTTGAGGCCTGCTTTTGGCGCAGGACGATGGCCGGCGCAAGGCGGCGGGAATGGTAAACGGCGAAGGTCGGCCTTGTCTTAAACGCCGGTCCGGCTCTAATGCCGCCAACCAATCATGGGCTGAAAGAGGAAGCGAATGGATCGCCGCAAATTCATGGCCGGATGTCTCGGTCTGCCGCTGCTGGCGCAGGCAGCTGAGGCGCAGGCCGGGCTGACCAAAGTCATCTTCCCGTTCGCGGCGGGGGCCGGCGGCGACACGCTGTGCCGGCTGATCGCGCAGGAGATGGCGCCGGTGCTGCAACGGACCATCGTGGTCGAGAACCGCACCGGCGGCGACGGCCTGATCGGCATCAAGGCGGTCAAGGGCGGCAGCCCCGACGGCAGCATGGTGCTGGTGACGACGGGCCCTACCATGTACCTGCTGCCGATGGTGGAGACGACGCCGAGCTTCGACACGGCGAAGGATTTCGTACCGGTGTCGCTGCTGGCGCGGTTCGAATTCGCGCTCGTGGTCGGCCCGGGGATCGACGCCGCGGATTTCAAGGGCTTCGTCGCCTGGCTGAAGGCGCATCCGGACAAGACGTCGTTCGGCGTGCCCAGCAACGGCACCATTCCGCACTTCATGGGCTCCAAGCTCGAAAAGGATCTCGGCATTCCCCTGACCCGCGTGCCCTATCGCGGCAGTGCGCCGATCCTCAACGACCTCGTCGGCGGCCACGTTTCTTTTGGGATCACGACGCTGGCGGACGCGCTGCCGCAGCATCGCGCCAAGGGCGTGAAGATCATCGCGGTGTCGAGCGCGGAGCGTTCGCCGTTCGCGCCTGATGTCCCGACGCTGAAGGAGAGCGGCATCGATCTGGTCGCGGACGCCTGGTACGGCATGTGGCTTCCCGCCGGCAGCCCGCCGGACCTCGCCAGCAAGCTCGGCGCGGCCGCAAGCGCCGCGCTCGCCAGGCCCGAGGTGAAGGAGAAGCTCACCGCGATCGGGCTGATCCCGGTCGGGAGCAGCGCGGATGGGCTGTCGAAGGAGCTGGCCGCCAACACGGCCTTCTGGCAGCCGATCGTGAAGGCGACGGGGTACAAGATCGAGAATTGAGTCTCTCTCCCGTCATTGCGAGGAGCTCTTGCGACGAAGCAATCCAGAAGCTCTCCGCGGAAAGAATCTGGATTGCTTCGCTGCGCTCGCAATGACGGTGTGGATGGATGTTCGATTGCACCTCTGGTGCAAAGTCGAGGAGGATCCTCCCACCCGCAAGCGAGGGCAGGCGAAGATGTTCTACATCTTCGCGCGCTGGGCGATGCCGTCCTTAATCGCGGCGAGCTCGGCTTCATCCCAGATGCCGATCAGGACGCCGCCCTTCACCTGGAGCTGGTTGTCGGCATAGGCCGCGATCTTCTCGCGCGGCGTGGTGATGTGATCGTTCGGATGCAGCGCCCAGTCGAACAGCTCGGCCTGCAGCCGCGCGATGATGCCGGCACACTCGGGGTCGTCGCCGCGATCGACGTATTCGTCCGGATCGGTTTCGAGATCGTACAGCATCGGGCGGAAGCCGGAGGCGTGGATGTATTTCCAGCGGCCGTCGAACACCATGAACAGGCGGCAGCGCTCGATCGGCTGGTTCAGCTTCAGCCGGACGTCCTGCATCGCGTAGTCATATTCGGAGAACGCCACCTTGCGCCAATCGCCCGGCGTGGGGCCGCGCAGCAGCGGCAGCAGCGAGCGTCCTTCGAGGATGTGGCCCGGCACCTTGCCGCCGAAATAGTCGACGAAGGTCGGCGCGAGATCGATGCCTTCCACCAGCGCATCGCTGCGCGTGCCGCGCGTGGCGTCGGCCTCCTGCGAGGGATCGATGATGATCAGCGGGATCTTCGCCGACTGCTCGTGGAACAGATCCTTTTCGCCCATCCAGTGATCGCCGAGATAATCGCCATGATCGGAGGTGAACACGATCATGGTGGTTTCCAGCAGGCCGCGTTCCTCCAGGAATTTCATCAGCACGCCCATCTGGTCGTCGATCTGGGTGATCAGGCCCATATAGGTCGGGATCACCTTCTCGCGGGCCTCGTCGCGCGCCATGTTGCGGGAGTAGCGCATGTCCATGTAGGCGCCGAACACCGGATGCGGGTTCTGCCGCTCGCGCTCGGAGCGGATCACCGGGATCATGTCGTCCGTCGAATACATGCTGGCGTAGGGTTCGGGCGCGATATACGGCCAGTGCGGCTTGATGTAGGACAGGTGCAGGCACCACGGCTGCCCGTCGGTCTCGGCCTCGCTGATGAAATCCATCGCGCGCCGCGTCATGTAGGGCGTCTCGGAATGCTCGTCCGGCACGCGCGCGGCCTTGTCGGCGTGCACCAGCAGCCAACCGTTCTGCAAGGAGCCGTCTTCAGCTGCGCCTGAATTGGCCCAATGCTCCCAGGGATTGGTCGCCTCGAAACCCTGCTGGCGCAGATACTCGTCGTATTTCGGGCGTGGCCGTCCGGTCGGGTGCAGGCCGTCGTCGCGCTCATAAGGCTCGAAGCCGCATTCGGCGACATGCACGCCGATCATCGATTCCGGCGGGATGCCGAGCGCCTTCATGCCTTCGAGATCAGGCGCCATGTGGGTCTTGCCGACCAGCACGTTGCGCACGCCTATTTTCTTGAGGTGATCGCCGAGCGTGGGCTCGCCGACACGCAGCGGCCAGCCGTTCCAGTGCGAGCCGTGCGAGCGCATGTAGCGGCCGGTGTAGAACGACATCCGCGACGGGCCGCAGATTGGCGACTGCACATAAGCCTTCGAGAACAGCACGCCACGCTTCGCCATGGCGTCGATGTTGGGCGTCTTAAGCCGGGGATGGCCGGTGCAGCCGAGATAGTCATAGCGAAGCTGGTCGCACATGATCCAGAGAACGTTCTTCGCGCGCGCCATGCCTCGCCCCTGCATTTTCTTGATTGTTCGATGCTGCGCTATCGCGTCAGCGAAGACAAGCGGGCCGCTCTTAGACTGACCACGGCTCCGCTTCGGCCGCGCTCTTCGCCTTGGCTGAGACTGGGGCCTCGCCGATCACATCCACGAGCGCGCGCAAGGCTTCCTTCACGCCCTGACCCGTCGCGCCGGAGAGCAGCAGCGGTGTCTTCTTGGCCGCGCGCTTCAGCCGGTCCTTCTGCTTCTTCAATTCGTCCGGCTCGACAGCGTCGATCTTGTTCAGCGCGACGATCTCGATCTTGTCGGTCAGCAGCCCGCCATAAGCGTCGAGCTCCTTGCGCACGGTCTTGTAGGCCTTGCCGGCGTGCTCGCAGGTGGCGTCGATCAGATGCAGCAGCACGCGGCAGCGCTCGACATGGCCGAGGAAGCGGTCGCCGAGGCCGGTGCCTTCATGCGCGCCCTCGATCAGGCCGGGAATGTCGGCCAGCACGAATTCGCGGCCGTCGGCGTTCACGACGCCGAGCTGCGGATGCAGCGTGGTGAAGGGATAGTCGGCGATCTTCGGCCGCGCCGCGCTGACCTTGGACAGGAAGGTCGACTTGCCGGCATTGGGCATGCCGACGAGACCGGCGTCCGCGATCAGCTTCAGCCGCAGCCAGATCCAGCGCTCCTCGCCGGGCTGGCCGGGATTGGCGTTGCGCGGCGCGCGGTTGGTCGAGGACTTGAAATGCGCGTTGCCGAAGCCGCCATTGCCGCCCTCGGCCAGCACGAATTTTTCGCCGACATTGGTGAAGTCGTGGATCAGCGTCTCGCGGTCTTCGTCGAAGATCTGCGTGCCGACGGGGACCTTCAGCACGATGTTCTTGCCGTTGGCGCCGTGGCGGTCCGAGCCCATGCCGTTCTCGCCCTTCTGGGCCTTGAAGTGCTGCTGGTAGCGGTAGTCGATCAGCGTGTTGAGGCCGTCGGCGACCTCGATGATCACGTTGCCGCCGCGGCCGCCATTGCCGCCGGAAGGACCGCCGAACTCGATGAACTTCTCGCGGCGGAACGCCACGCAGCCGTTCCCGCCGTCACCGGAGCGGATATAGACCTTTGCTTCGTCGAGGAATTTCATGGGCCATAGGTAGGCCAGCCGGGCACGCGCGGCAACCCGGATGACCCCGCGAATCGGCCGAAATTCCGCGAATTTCGGCCCTTGCTTAACCCCCAATCCCGCTCTTGCCTCAATTTGGCAAGGGTCGGTCTTGGTCCGGCGCAGCGTGGGCTGCCAGCAGGACGCAGCGAAGCGGATGCTGGCGGGCCGCCGCCAGATTCTGGATTTTTTCGCGAAGGGCCACAGCCTCGGCGCGGGGGAATATCCCGCAAGAGCCGCGCTTGCGCGCATGGGTGGCGAACACGATCGCGGTCGCGCGTTCGCGGCTCATCCCGAAGACGTTTTCGAGAACGAAGACCACGAACTCAGCCGGCGTATAGGGGTCATTCAGCAGAACGACTTCCAGATCGGGCACCGCGCTGCGATCGGCTTCGACATCCGCCGGCGCGCCCTTGGCGATACCATGGCTCAGATAGACCAGGGCATCGTAGCGGGTTGCGCCCTGTGCCGAAAGGAAGCGGCCGACCGGTTCGGCGAACAGCTCGACGAGCATGTCGGCGCCTGTCACGACCGCCCGTTCGGACAGCTGTGCCTCGTTGAAGGCAAGCTGGAGCAGATGGCCCAGGCCCGTCGTCGGGTCCGTCGCGCCTGCGGTCTCGACATCCCGCCGCAGGCGCGTCAGGTCGATGCCGCAGGCCTGCATCACCGGCGATGCATCTTCGTCCTCGATCAAGGCAATCAGCAGGTCCTGCGGGCCGGGATGCGTGCGGCCTTTCGCCCGCGCGGTCGCGGTCGCGCGCAGGAGGGTGCGCTTGAATGTCTCGGAGCAGGGCGGCAGCAGTGCCATCGCGGGCCTTCGTGTACGAACGGAGCGTGCACGGGGTTTGTCGGCACTTTCTCCGCCGCGGTTCACACGGTGCGGCCCGCTCCGCTCGCGCCGCGAGATGGCTCTACGAGGCGGGTCGCTTCCGGATCAGGAATTTCTGCATGCCCTCGAGCACCAGCTCCTTGCGCTGGTTGAACACGGTGCTCCGCAGCGTCACGGAACCCGTCGTGCGGCCCGGCACCAGTTCGGTGACCTCGAGCGCGGGATAGATGGTGTCGTCGGCATACACCGGTTTGAGGAACCGGCTCGACTGCTCGAGGAAGCCGACCAGGGATTCCTCCACCATGAACGGAAACAGGCCGGCGCCGGGCGCGGTGTGGATCAGGGTCTGGAAGCCGTGCGCGAGCAAATGCGGCATGCCGCGGCTGCGGCAATATTCCACGTCATAGTGGACGGGATGGGTGTCGCCGCTCGCGGTCTGGAAGGCCGCGAACACCGCGGTGGTCTGGGTGCGGCTCGGCAGCACGAAGCGCTCGCCGACCACGAAATCCTCAAACCAGCGTTGCGCGGTGATCATGCGGTGCCGGGCCGGGTCGAAGTCGGTCATGTCTTAGCTCTTTCTTGGCTCTTTCTTGGCTCTCTGCTCGTGGTCGGCCTATCGCTACCGCGCCGCGAAGAGTGCGACAATCCGTTCAATTCGGCTTGCGCGGGCTTGTCGCGGCGGCTGACGTCATTAAAACGACCGCAAGCGGCTCTAGTCGCTGATTTTCCGCGCTCTCTCCGCCGGTCATTGCGAGGAGCGTAGCGACGAAGCAATCCAGACTGCCGCTGTTGAGACAGTCTGGATTGCTTCGCTTCGCTCGCAATGACGAGCCCCCGAACTCACGCCGGATCGATGCCCTTCTTCAAGAACCTTTCCGCCTATGACGAGCGCTCGGCGCGGCTGGCCGGCATCGCCCTCATGGTGCTGTCGATCTTCATGTTCTCGTTCGGCGACGCCATGGGCAAGTTCCTGGTCGGGACGTATTCGGTGGGGCAGCTCCTGTTCCTGCGCGCCTGCGCGGCGCTGCTGCTGCTGGCGCCGATGATCTGGAAGCAGCGTCACCAGTTCCTGCATCTGGAGCGGCCGCGCTTGCAGCTCTTTCGCGTCGTGCTGTCGACGCTGGAGGTGGCCGCCTTCTTCCTCGCCACCGTCTATCTGCCGCTCGCCGACGTCATCACCTACTACCTCGCCGGTCCCATCTTCGTCACTGCGATGTCGGCGATCTTCCTGGGCGAGAAGGTCGGCTGGCGGCGCTGGACTGCGATCCTGATCGGCTTCTGCGGCGTGCTGATCGCGCTGCGGCCGTCGGCGCAGACCGTGAGTCTGCCGGCGCTGATCGCGCTCGGCGGCAGCCTGTCGTTCGCAACCCTGATGCTGATCACGCGCAGCCTGCGCAAGACGCCTGATATCGTGATGGCGTCCTCGCAATTCATCGGCACGTTTTCGCTGGGCGCGGTGCTGTCGGCATTCCACTGGGTGCCGCCGACGCCGGGCAGCCTCGTGTTCTTCGCGCTGGCGGGGCTGATTTCGGTGACCGCGCTGTTCTGCGTCAACCGCTCGCTCAAGCTCGCGCCGGCGAGCGTCGTGGTGCCGTATCAATATTCGATGATCGTCTGGGCCGTGATCTTCGGCTTCGTCGTGTTCGGCGATGTGCCGTCGATCGCCACCATCGTCGGCGCCGCGATCATCATCGGCGCCGGGTTCTACATCTATTTGCGTGAGCGCGATCTCGGCCGCCCGAACGCGGACGTGAATTCGCCGGTGTAGCGTCGTCCCGGGGCGCGCGCAGCGCGAGCCCGGGACGACAGTTGTCGCTACCTCATCCGCCGTGCACTGCTCCAGCTCTTCAGCGACGACCAGACGCCGCGTGAGAGGCGGAAGCAGTCGACCGGCGTGGAGGAGCCGAGCGCGAGGAAGCGGTGCAGCTGCACGCCGCTCCACTGGAAGCCGCACTTCTCCAGCACCTTGCGCGAGGACGGATTGGTGACGCGCGCGCCGGCATAGAGATGGTCGTCGTCGAACTCCTCGAAGAAGAAGTCGATCGCGCCGCGCGCGGCCTCGGTGGCATAGCCCCGGCCCCAATGCTCGACGCCGAGCCAGTAGCCGAGCTCGGCATTGCCTGATGTGGAGCAGTCGATGCCGACCATGCCGACCGGCCCGCTGTCATGCTCGATCAGGAACACGGTCTCGCTGCCGAGCGTGGCGGTGGCGCGAACGAACTCGACGGCGTCGTCCTGCGAATAGGGATGGGGGAGGCGACGGGTGTTTTCCGCCACGCGGCGGTCGTTGGCGAGGTTTGCGATGGTCCTGACGTCGGCGAGGGTCGGCCGCCGCAAGGTCAGCCGCTCGGTGGCGACGACGCTCGGTCTCGCCTCCCGCAAGGTCACGCTCGAGAAATCCTGCAACATGTCCGGCTCCGTCAAAGTCACTAAGCGAAAAGTGAATTCGTCAAACGAAAGGGGAGGCCGGTTTCCCTGCCTCCCCTGGAGCCTTCGATCTCTATGATCTCTGGACTCCGCCGGTTTGGTCAAGGACCCGGCGGACTCCAAATTGATCCACCGTCTTATTCGGCCGCCTCTGCAAGCGGGAGCACCGATACGAAGGTGCGGCCGTTGGCTTTAGCCTGGAACGTGACGCGACCCTCGATCTTGGCGAACAGAGTGTGGTCCGTGCCCATGCCGACATTGAGGCCGGGGTGCCAGGTGGTGCCGCGCTGACGCGCAATGATGTTGCCGGGAATCACAACTTCCCCGCCGAACGCCTTGATGCCGAGGCGCTTACCCTTGGAATCGCGACCGTTGCGCGATGAACCGCCTGCTTTTTTGTGAGCCATGGCTCGTCTCCGAAATCCTGCGTAGTTCTAGGTCAATTCCTTGACGGAATCATTTCAAAACGTCGCACGCATCAATTCGTGAATTGGCGTGATCGGTTTCCGTTACTCGGCGGCTTCCGCTGCCGGCTCCTTGGCCACCTTCTCCTTCTTCGGACGCGGGCCCTTGGTGGGCTTGGCATTGTCCGTCAGGATTTCGGAGACGCGCAGAACCGTAATCTCGTCGCGATAACCGCGCTTGCGGCGCGAATTCTTGCGGCGGCGCTTCTTGAACGCGATGACCTTGGGGCCGCGCTTGTGGTCGAGCACCTCGACCGCAACGGAGGCACCCGCCACCGTCGGAATGCCCAGAACCGGCGTGTCGCCGCCGACCACCAGAACTTCGCTCAGCTGGATGATCGTGCCAACTTCGCCTTCGATCTTGCCTACTTCGAGAACATCATCCGGCACGACGCGGTATTGCTTGCCGCCGGTTTTGATGACTGCGAACATCGTTTTTTCTCCGTGTTCAATCCCGGCCTCGGGACGAAATCGTCCGGGCCGGCTTTTTGGTCAGTCGCTATGGGTTTATGCGAGTTTTGTGCGGGTGGGATTTATCCCATTGAAAACCCACGCAAAAACAAGCGGCGCGAGAAACGCCCCGCGCCGGTTGTGGGACTTATAGTCGCCGCCTGCGAAGAGTCAAGGAAAACTGCCGAAAAGGGCCCGGATTTGAAGGATTTGGGTCCCATCCGCGGAGCCGCAGCGAATCTCGACCCGCGCTGCAACCAACGGGTTCCCCCGCCGTTAGTCCCGCCGAAGAAGCAAGCGGGCAAGGGCCACCCATGGCAACAGACGAGCTGGTCAAGACGACCACGGGCATTGCCCATCACGGCGCCGAGCGGCTGCCGTCGGTGGATGTCGACAGTTTCAACATCGAGATGAAGGACGAGGACGGCTACCTCGGCGACCGCGCCAGCAAGGGCGCGTTCCGCGAGATTCTCGACCGCTGGCGCAAGCCGCTGCGCAAAACGGGGGAGGACCCGTTCGGAAAGGAGCCGTCGGAAAACATCAGCAAGAAAACGCTGGATGCCATCCTGGTCGGCGACGACACCGAAGCCTCGGCCGTGGTGCACAGCGCGATCGAGGACTTTGCCCAGGAGCTGGCCTATGTCACGCGCCGCTTCTTGAAGACAAAAGCCTGGGCCAAGACCGAGCGCATCGTGGTCGGCGGCGGCTTTCGCGATTCACGGCTCGGCGAGCTCGCGATCGCGCGCACCGACATCATCCTCAAGGCCGAGGACTTCAAGATCGACCTGGTGCCGATCCGCCATCATCCCGACGAGGCCGGCCTGATCGGCACGCTGCATCTGGCGCCGTCATGGATTTTCGAGGCCCATGACAGCATTCTCGCGGTCGATATCGGCGGCACCAATATCCGCTGCGGCCTCGTAGAAACCAGCTGGAAAAAGGCCAAGGATCTGTCGAAGGCCAAGGTCGTGAAATCCGAGCTGTGGCGTCACGCCGACGACGAGCCGACGCGCGAAGGCGCGGTGAAGCGGCTCACGAAGATGCTGAAAGGACTGATCACTGAAGCCGAGAACGAGGGCTTCAAGCTCGCGCCCTTCATCGGCATCGCCTGTCCCGGCGTGATCAACGAGGATGGCTCGATCGAAAAGGGCGCGCAGAACCTGCCCGGCAATTGGGAGAGCAGCAAGTTCAACCTGCCGGCGAGTTTGATCGAGGGCATCCCCGCGATCGGCGAGCACGACACCGCGATCCTGATGCACAATGACGGCGTGGTTCAGGGTCTCTCGGAAGTGCCGTTCATGCAGGATGTCGAGCGCTGGGGCGTGCTCACCATCGGCACCGGCCTCGGCAATGCCCGCTTCACCAACCGCCGCAAGGAGAGCGGCAACGGCAAGGACGTTTCGGAGAACGGGAAGAAAAAGAGCAAGGAAAACAACAAGAACGACAAGGAGTAACCTTGACTGGTTAGGTTAAGGAGCGGTTTACGTTGCGGCGCGGCGGCTGCACGCTAGGGTCGAATCGTCGTCTCAACCTGGCCGGCGAAGCCGCCCTTCCCAGCCAGTATTTCAATGAGCGGCACCGGGACCGCCAGTGTTTACCGCGTCTGGCGGTCCCACCCCGTTTTTCGGGATGTCAGCTCCAGCCGATCCGCTGAAAGAATGCGGCGATTTCCTTGGCTGCGCGATCCGGATCCTCGCGATGCGGGAAGTGTCCGACGTCTGGAAACATCGCAACGTCGACATTGCCGAACGTCTCGCCGAGCCGGTCGGTCCAGGCATAGGGAAACAGTGGATCGTGCTCGGCCCAGCGCACGCAGGTCGGCACGTTGATTGGCGGGAGCTGCGGTGCTTCGCCCTTCATCATCGCGACACGCCCGGCATGCGAGGCGCGATAATGCGCAAAGCCGCCGGCGAGATTGCCCTCCTTGAAGAAATTTTCGGCGAAGGCGTCGAGGACATCGTCGAAGGCGTGCTTGCGATGCGCCCATCCCTTCAGGAAGTGGGAGATGTAAAGCCGGCAGCTCTCGCGGCTCGCACCGACCAGCGCAGGCGCCATCTCCATCTGGTGGAAGGACTGGTACCAGATGTGGTTGAGTCTATCAGGCGCCGCCATGCGCGGCCCGATCCCGGGATAGACGAAATCGAAGAAGAACAGGCCCGCCAGCCGGTCGGGCGCCTGCCGGGCCAAAGGCTGCATCACCGCGCCGCCGACATCATGGCCGACGACCCCGAATCGCGCGATGCCGAGGGCGTCCATCAGCGCCAGCATGTCCGCCGCATGGCCGTCCGGCCCATAAGGCCCATCCGGCTTGTCGCTGTCGCCGAAGCCGCGCAGATCGGGCGCTACAAGCATGAATCGGTCCGAAAGCCGCGCCATGACCGGCTTCCAGGTCAGCCAGAATTCCGGCCAACCATGCAGCAAAAGCAGCGGTTTTCCGGTCCCAGCGCGGACCACGTGGAATTTGGCGCCATTGGCGGCGATCGTCAGGTGCTCCATGGCAGTTCCTCCCGGCCAAAGCGTTTTGAAGCGAAGCGGACGCCGGTTCGCGTCAAGAAAACGCGTCAAATCAGAATCTGGAGCCCGTTCCGATCCTGTCGGAACGGGCTCTAGCTGGTGCGGGGCTGAAAGAGGCAGCGGATTTTTTCCCCTTTCGCGCCTTGTCTGGCCCGCCATCCTCGCCTATTAACGCCCCCAACCACAGGGGCCTGCCCCTTCATGGCGCCTTCAGGAGAGGTGGCAGAGTGGTTGAATGCACCGCACTCGAAATGCGGCATAGGTGCAAGCCTATCGGGGGTTCGAATCCCTCCCTCTCCGCCATATAGTCAGCCGCCAGAGACAGCCTCTCCGCATCGCAGCACCTTCTGTTGTCGTCCCCGGTCGGGCCGCAATCCGACACCGCACTTGCGACAGGCCGCCAAGCTTCTTCACAATGACCTCGCGACGCCCCCCGCCCGAGGTTCTCCCCGATGACGGCCAAAATCGATCTCCTGACGCTGCAGCTATTCGTGGCGATCGTCGAGGAGCAGAGCATCGCGAAGGCGGCGGAGAAGAAGAACATCGCCGCGTCTGCGGTCAGCCGCCGCATCTCTGATATCGAGGACCGTTTCCAGGTCGAGCTGCTGCATCGTCATTCCAAGGGGATCGAGCCGACGCCGGCCGGGTTTGCCCTGCTCGAGCACGCCCGCATCATCCTCGGCAATTTGAGCAGGCTCGAGACCGAGCTGACGGGGTACCGGCAGGGCACGCGCGGGCTGATCCGGGTCTGTGCCAACAAGTCCGCGATCCTCGAATTCCTGGCGGACGAGCTCAGCCTGTTCCTGGAACGGCATCCGCTGGTCCGCATCGACATCGAGGAGGATCTCAGCCCCGCGATCGTGCGTGCGGTGGTCGAGAACCGGGCCGATATCGGCATTTTCGGCGGCAACATCGACGGGCAGGATCTCGAATTGCTGTCCTATCGCAGCGACAGCCTGGTCGCGCTGGTCACGCGCGATCATCCGCTGGCCGGTCGCGGCAATGTTCGCTTCCGCGATCTGGTCGATTTCGACTTCGTCAGCCTGGAGAAGGGCAGCTCGATCGAGACGCTGTGCGTCGGGGCCGCCGCAGCGCTCGGGCAGCACCTCAAGGTGCGCGTCCGCGTCAGCAGCTTCGATGCGCTGTTCCGCGTCATCGATGCCAGGATGGGGGTCGGCGTCGTGCCGCTGGAGATCGTCCAGGGCCGCTATGGCGTCGACAGCCTCGTCACCGTGCCGCTCGACGAGCCGTGGGCATCGCGCAAGCTCGTCATGGGCGTGCGCGATTACAATTCGCTGCCGCCGGTCACAAAGCTGCTGGTCGACCATTTGCGGATCCATGACGATGCGCGTCTCACCACGGACGGCGTCTCCGACCGGCTGACGATCGTGCGGGGCCGAGGTTAGCCGGCGCGCCAAGGCCCGCGCCAAGGCCAGCACAAAGTCCAGCCATCGCGTGGCGCGATGGCCCGCTGCCCAACCGTCACTGCACTTTTCCGGAACGGACTTTTATCCTGCTTCCCAACATCGCTGTCGATCGGCATGATCGGCGGCCATACGGCACGTCAGATGCCGAAACATGGGAGGACGGATCGTGGACACGCGTGGTCGCACGCTGCTGGCCAAAATCTGGGACCAGCATGTCATCGCGGAGGTCAGCGATGACACCGATCTGCTTCATGTCGATCGCCATCTGCTGCATGACCTCGGCGGCTCGCGCGGGCTGATCGACCTCAAAAGCCGCAACCTTCCGGTCCATAATCCCGAACTGACCTTCGCGACGCCGGATCATGCGATTTCGACGGCGTCCGGGCGTGCCGGCACCATCAAGACCGGGCAGGAACTGCTGGCGGCGTTGCGGGTCGAGACGTCGGCCAGCGGCATTCAGTTGTTCGACATCGACCAGCCCGGGCAGGGCATCGTCCATGTCATCGGTCCCGAGCTTGGTCTCAGCCTGCCCGGCTGCCTGATCGTCTGCGGCGACAGCCATACCTGCACCCATGGCGGGCTCGGCGCGCTCGCCTTCGGCATCGGCTCCAGCGAGCTCACGCACGTGCTGGCGACCCAGACCATCATCCAACGCCGGCCCAGGACGATGCGCGTGACGTTCGACGGCAAACTGCCGTTCGGTGTGACGGCGAAGGATCTCATCCTTGCCTTGATCGGCCATATCGGCGCCGCCGGCGGCACCGGTTATGCCGTCGAATATGCCGGCAGTGCGATCAGGGACATGCCGATCGAAGGCCGGCTCACCATCTGCAATCTGTCGGTCGAGCTCGGCGCCAAGATGGGCCTGATCGCGCCGGACGACACGACGTTTGCGTATATCCGCGGCCGCCCCTATGCGCCGCAAGGCGAGATGTGGGACCGGGCCGTCGCGGCGTGGCGGACGCTTCGCAGCGACAGCGACGCAATGTTCGATCGCGAGGTGTCGATCGACGTCACAACCATCATCCCGCAGATCACCTGGGGCACCAGTCCGGAGCATGTCCTCGGCGTCGACGGCCGCATCCCTGATCCCGCCGACATTGCCGATCCCGCGCGCCGCGGCGCGATCGAGATCGCGCTCGACTATATGGGTCTCAAGCCGGGCGCGCCGATCGCGGGCACACCGGTGGATTGGGTCTTCATCGGCTCCTGCACCAACAGTCGCCTCAGCGATCTCAGAGCCGCGGCCGAGGTCGCGCGCGGCCGCAAGGTGGCGCCGGGCGTGCGGGCCTGGGTCGTGCCGGGTTCGGAGACTGTCAAACGCGATGCGGTCGCGGAGGGGCTCGACAGGATCTTCATCGACGCGGGCTTCGAATGGCGCGAGCCCGGATGCTCGATGTGCCTTGCGGCGAACGGCGAAACCGTGCCGCCGGGCCAGCGCTCGGTGTCGACGTCGAACCGGAATTTCATCGGCCGGCAAGGACCGCGTGCCCGCACCCATCTGGCGAGCCCGGCCATGGCCGTGGCGGCGGCGGTGTCCGGCGCCATCGCCGATGTCCGAATGCTGGAGAGGTAGATGGCGCAGCCCTTCACCCAGCTGACGGCGACAGCCGCGCCGATCATGCGCACCAATGTCGATACGGACGTCATTATCAGCATCAACCGCATGATCGGGAATTCCGTCCGCGGCAGTCTCGGCAAATGGGCGTTCGGTTCGCTCCGCTATCTGCCCGATGGTTCGGACAATCCCGCGTTCATCCTGAACCGCGAGCCATATCGCGCGGCGGAGATCCTGGTGACGGGTCCGAATTTCGGCTGCGGCTCGTCGCGCGAGGCGGCGGTGTGGGCGCTTCAGGAAATGGGGATCCGCGCCATCATCGGATCCGGCTTCGGCGACATCTTCTTCGCCAATTGCTTCCAGAACGGCATTCTGCCGGTGGTGCTGGACAAGGCCGTCATCGACAGCCTTTCCGCGGAGATCGAGGCGAGCCAGGGCGCGGGACGCCTCAGTGTCGATCTGCAGGAGCAGACGGTCACCTCGCCGTCGGGGACAAGGCACAGTTTCGAGATCGATCCGCGCCGGCGCGCGGGTTTGCTCGAGGGGCTCGACGAGATTTCGCTGACGCTGCGGCGGGATCAGGAGATCCGCGCCTTCCAGGCATCCGACCGCACCGCGCGGCCGTGGATTCATTTTGCAGGACAACAGGCATGAACACGCTCTCGAACATGATCAAGGTGGCTGTGGTCGGTGGTGAAGGCATCGGCCCTGAAGTGACCGACCAGTCCCATCGCATTCTCAAATGGTTCTCGGCCCGGCGCGGCGTTCCCGTGGCGCTGCGCGAGGCGCAATACGGACTGATCCCCTATCTCGCGCAGGGCAAGGTGTTGCCGGATGACACCGTCGAGGCAATGGAGGAGGCTGACGCGATCCTCTGGGGTGCGACGGGCGGCCCGGAGACCACAGAGGTTCCTCCTGCCGCGCGCAAGGCGGGAAGCCTGCTGTCGCTGCGCAGCAAGTACGATCTCTATGCGAATCTCCGGCCCATCGTCGCCAACCCGGCACTGGCGGATTCCGCGCCGTTGAAGGCGTCGGTGTTGAAAGACGTCGACTTCATCATCATCCGCGAGCTCACCAGCGGCATCTATTTCGGCGAGCCGCGCGGCATCGAAACGCTGCCGGACGGCCAGCGCCGCGGCTTCAATACCCAGCAATACACCACCAGCCAGATCCGCCGGGTGGCGCGAACCGCGTTCGAGCTGGCGCGGACGCGCAAGGGCCGGGTCTGCTCGGTCGACAAGGCCAATGTGCTGGAGACCAGCGTGCTGTGGCGCGAGGAGGTCACGGCGCTGCATCAAGCCGAATTCTCCGATGTGGAGCTGACGCACCTCTACGTCGATAATGCTGCGATGCAGATCGTGCGGGCGCCGTCGCAATTCGACGTCATGGTGACCTGCAATATTTTTGGCGACATCCTCTCCGATTGTGCGGCGATGGCATCCGGCTCGCTCGGCATGCTGCCGTCGGTCTCGCTCGGGCCGCCGGACCGGCTGGGGCGTCGCAAGGCGCTCTATGAGCCGGTTCATGGCAGCGCGCCTGACATTGCGGGCAAGGGCATCGCCAACCCGCTCGGTTCGATTCTCAGCGTCGCAATGATGTTGCGCATCACCCTCAATCGGCCCGATGATGCCACGCTGCTGGAGAAGGCCGTGGATACGGCCCTCGCTGGTGGCGCAAGAACGGCCGATATCGCCGAACCCGGTGCAAAAAGACTGTCGACCCAGGAGATGGGCGATGCGGTGCTGAACGCGCTCGACAAGGTGGTCGACAAGGAGAGGGAGCACGCGTGATGGGGACCAGGATCACCAGACGGTCCGCGCTGACGATCGTCGCCGGCGCGGGTGCCTCCATGGCGGCAGGGCGGGCGTGGGCGGATACCCCCTCCGGCCGCGTGATCTATCCGGTAGCCATTCCGGTCTACCAGTCCCAATTCGTCGCCGACCGGGTCGGCTTCTTCAAGGATGCCGGCCTCGACTGCAGGCTGATCCAGGGCGGCAGCGGCGTGAAGACGCGCGAGATCATTGCTTCCTCCCAGGGCGATATCGGCATCGGCGACATCACCCACCCGATGCAGCTCAGCAATCACGGCCGTAGCGCGCGCGTCCTGATGCCGGTCGATACCCGCAGCAACGCCGCGATCTTCATCATCCGCAAGGACCTGTTCGATCAGGGCATCACCACGCTCGAGGCTTTGGCGAAGTGGAAGCGGCCCGACGGACGCAAGCCGATCGTCTCGGTGTCGTCGCTGGGCGGCACCAATCATGTCTGGGCCTCCTACTACATGGAAACCATGGGACTGGACGACAAGGTGACCTGGATCGGCACCGGCAATGTCGACACCATGATGGGCACGTTGAAAACGAAACAGGTCGATGTCCTCATCAACTCGCCTTCGATCCTGAAGGATTCGGTCGAACAGGGCTGGGGCGCACTGCTGTTCGATGGAACGGACGAGGCGGTCTGGGCCAAATATATCGGCGGCAAGGTCCCGGTGACGTCGCATTTCACGCTGCAGTCGAGCATCGACAAGGACCCTCAGAAGATGCAGGCGTTCGTCACGGCGCTGTGGCGCGCTACCCAGTGGATCAAGGGACACTCTCCCGAAGAGATCTACGATGCGATCGAGCCTTATGTCGGAAGCACCTCGCGCGATGCGAACCTTTTCGACATCGGCGTCATGAAGAAGGTCACCGACTACGACTGCATCATCGATGCCGAGAGCTTTGCGCGCGGCCAGAAGGTCTGGTTCCGAGAAATGACCGGCATCAAGCCGCTCGCGATGGCTGACGTCGTCAACACCAGCTTCATCGAAGCGGCGCGCAAGGCCTATCCGGCTTGAGCGTGCAGGCATTACACGCGCCGCAGGCTGACGCGTCGCCCGAGACGCAGCGCATCGACGTGCGCGGATTGTGCAAGACCTTCCAGTTGGCGGGCACCGCCATCGAGGCGGTGCGCGACGTTTCCTTCAGTGTCCGGCGCGGCGAGTTCGTCGCCCTGCTGGGGCCGTCAGGCTCGGGCAAGAGCACCGTCCTCAACATGATCGCGACACTGGTCAAGCCGACCAGTGGCCAGATCCTGATTGACGGAAAGCCCGTCGTTCACGGACAGGCGACGCCTGATGTCGGCTATGTGTTCCAGCGCGACACCCTGTTTCCCTGGCGCACTGTCGCCGACAACATCGGCTACGGCCTGCAACTGGCCGGCGTTCCAATGGCGGAGCGCAAGGAACGCATCAATGCCTGCCTGAAGCAGGCCGGGCTGCAGGATTTTGGCAACGCCTACCCTTCCGCCTTGTCGGGCGGCATGCGCCAGCGCGCAGCCCTGATGCGAACGCTGGTCGTCGAGCCGCAGGTTCTGCTGATGGACGAGCCGTTCGGCGCGCTCGACACCCACACCAAGATCGACATGCACGATGTGCTGCTGCGCATCTGGGAACGCGAGCAGCAGACCGTGCTGTTCGTGACCCACGATCTCGGCGAGGCGCTGACGCTGGCGGATCGCATCATCCTGTTTTCCGCGCGACCCGGCCGGATCAAGGAGAGTTTTGCGGTGGATTTCGCCCGCCCGCGCAATGCCGTGAAGATCCGCGAGACGCCGCGTTATGCCGAGCTGTTTCAGCTGATCTGGCACTCGCTCGGCGAGGAGTTCATCAAGGGCCGTAAGCCATGAGACGAGCGCGCCACGCGGGCAGGACGTTGGCATGGCAGGCGCTGATCTGCCTCTGCTTCCTGGCAATCTGGCAGTGGGGATACTCTCTGCACGACCGCCTTCCCTGGCTGGTGCCGGATCTGCTCGACCCCTACTTCATCTCCAGGCCTTCAGACATCTTCGAGCATTTCCTGATCCTGAGCTGCCTCAAGTCGAAGCTCGGCGTGTTCAACGGCTGGTTCAATGGCGAATTCGCGCGCTGCATGGCGCGTTCCGAGAACAATCTCTGGATCGCAACCGCGGTCACGCTGAAGAACACGTTCTTCGGCTTCGTGACCGGCGTCAGCAGCGGCTTTGCCGCGGGGCTCGTGCTGGGCCGTTCGGACCGGCTGAGCGCCATTTTCCAGCCGTTCATCACGGCGGTGAATTCGATTCCCCGTATCGCGCTGGCGCCGATCATCGTGCTGGCCTTCGGCATCGGCGACACTTCGAAGGTCGTGACCTCGTGGATCGTCGTCGTCTTCCTCGTCTTCTTCAATACGTTCGAAGGCGCGCGCTCGATCGACGAGGGCTTTGTCAATGCGGCGCGGCTGCTCGGGGCCAGCGAGTGGCAGATCACCCGCACGGTGGTCATCCCCTCGACCATGGCCTGGGTCTTCGCCTCGCTGACGCCTGCGATTTCCTTCGCCCTGATCGGGGTGATCGTCGGCGAGTTCATCGGCGCGGAACGGGGGATCGGGCGCCTGATCATCGAGTCCGAAGCGCGCGCGGAGGCCTCGGGCATGATGGTCGCCGTCATCGTCCTGATGCTGGTCGGTGTCGCGCTATCCGCGCTGATCTGGCGCCTGCAGGCCTATCTGCTGCGCTGGCAGCAGCACAATCTCGCGGAATAGCCCTGACAACAGCGCGCTGTAACGCGTCACTCAATCCAGACCGTCATCCCCGGTTCGAGCGCCTTTTGCGGGCCGTCCTGATCGAGCCGCAGGCGAAGCGTGTTGCGGTCGTGGTCGCCGACGACGCGTTCGGCCTGCCAGGTTGCGAAGACGCCGATCGGCCGGAGCTCGGTGACGATGGATTTGATGGCGGCTGCGTCACCATTGCGCAGCACGTTCACCGTCTTTCCCATCGCGAGCGCGCCGAGATGATCCTCGCGGACGTTGAACGAGAGCCATTGCTTGCCTTCGGCCTCGACCATCAGGATTGGCTGGCCGGCGCGCACATTCTCGCCGATTTCGGCGGCGATGACGCTGACCACGCCATCGGCCGGCGCGCGCAGGATCATCTTGTCGAGCCGCCGCTCCAGCACCGTGACCGCAGTGGCCGCGGCCTGCACCTGTGCATCCGCGATCGCGCGCTCTTCCCGCGTCGGGCCTGCGACTGCGGCATCGTAATTGGCCTGGGCCTGCGTCACATCGGCCCGCGCGGCCGCGACGTCGTTCTCGGCCTGGTCGAGCGCCTGCTGCGACTCGAAGCTCTGGCGCGCCAGCGTGCTGGTCCGCGTGAGCTGCGCCTGCACATAATCGAGGCGGGAGCTCGCCTTGGCGATCGCGGCCTTCAGGGAATCGACCTGCTCGCGGCGGATACCGGCATAGACGTGGTCGCGGCTCGCGACGGCCGAGCCGAGCGCTGCCCGGGCCTGATCGGCCTGCGCGGTCAATTCCACCGCCGACAGTTTTGCCAGGACGTCGCCTGCCTTCACATGGGCGCCTTTCGCGACCGCGATCGACACGAGCTGACCGTTCACCTCCGGCTCGACCCTGATCTCGGTCGCGCGCACGACACCGACGAGGGCCGGTGGCGATGCGGGGCGTCGCGTCGCGTAGACGACGGCGCCCGCGACGAGCAGGAGCGCAATCGCGCCGATGGCGGCAGGCCTAGCCTTGGACATGTCTCTGTCCTTTCCTGACGGCAAATGCCGAGATCACGGCGAGTGCGAAATAACCGAGCGCCAGGCACCACAATCCGAGCCAATCATGCGCGACGTCATGGATGCCAGCACCGAGCTGGTTGATGCGGACGATGCCGTCGATGGCGTGATCCGCGGGAAACAGCTGCCCCAGGGCCCGCGCCGCTTCCGGGATCGCTTCGCGCGGCCATGCGAAGCCCGCGGTGAAGAACTGCGGCAGGCTGGTTGCGAGCAGCAGGAGGGTCGCGTTTTCCGGCCGCGTGAACCATGCGCCGACGGCCTGCCCCATGAAGCTCGTCGCCAGCAGGAAGATGGTGGCGAGCGCAAAAACCTCCGGCAAATGGCCAAGCGTCGAGAAGCCGTAGATGCGCGGCAGCACGATGAGATAGAGCGCGAGCACCGGAAGGTAGATGGTCAGATGAGCGACGCCGCGTCCAAGCACGCCGGCGAATGCCCCTCCGGGCGAAGCCAGCGCCGTGCCGGTCAGCATCGCCGTGCCGATCAGCAGCGTCTGCTGGAGGATCAGGATGAAGGCCGCGGGCACAATGTAGCTCGCATAGCCGCCGACCGGGTTGAAGATCGGTTGCAGCAGAACGTCGGCCGGGCTCGCGCTCGCGAGCTTTGCCTTGACGAGGCTGCCGTCCGAGCGCGCGCCGCGCGAAACGAGGTCAGAGGTCAATGCGCCGATTGCCGTGGCGACGCCGCTCGCCGTCGACCTGAACATGAAGAGGTAAGTGGCATCCGCGTAGATCGGCAGGTGCGCGGTGATGCCCTTGAGCACATCGCGCTCGGTATTTTCAGGGATTTCGACGGCCGCGAAGGCCTTGCCCTGATCGATGGCGGCACGCGCCTCCGCGACGGTGCGGGTGCGAACCACCACGCTCAGCGCACCGCTCGCATCCAGATTCTCGACAATCCGCCGGCTGAGCTCGCTGAGATCATTGTCGACGACCGCGATCGGAAGCTTGCGCAGGATCTGGTTCAGATAGGGCTGCGGATAATAGATGCCGTAGACCAGCGGAGCCAGGAACAGCACGCTGAAGGCGCTTCGCAGGCTGAGCACGCGCCGCCACTCGGCGGTGAAGGCGCCGCCGACGCCGCGCGGCGCGGGAGCGGTCTCGGTCGGCTCGGCAGGCGGCGCCGCCGCAAACCATCCGCTGCGATTGAGGCTCGCCATGCGCAGCCAGGCCAGACCCGAGAAGAGTATCGCAAGGCCGGCGAGCGCGGCGAAGGGGACGGCGGATTCGGAGACGGGCAATCCCCGCGCCGCCTGTCCCAGCAGCACGGCCATGTACCAGCGTAGCGGCAGGATCGCGCTCCAGGTCTGCGCGAAAGCGTTCATGGCGATGGTGGGAAAGCCGACGCCGGCATAGCCGAACGCGGGGGACGCGATCAGGCCCGCAAGCCCAAGCCCTGAGGCGAGATCGCGCGTGAGGAGCTGCAGCAGGGCACCGAGCGAGAGGTACGCAATGATCAGGAGCGAGCCGGCCGCGATAATCAGCGGCAGGTCTCCCCTGAATGGAATCTGCAGCACGCCCTCCAGCACGAGCGGTTCGGCCAGCATGATCATGACGAAGATGAAAAACAGCGGCGCGAGCTTGCCGGCGAGCGCGACCAGCGGATCGCCGCCGGCGCTTTCGAGCCAGGCCCGCGCATCGCGGCGGCGGAATTCGGAGCCGACAGAATAGCCCGCGGCCAGCGTGATCACGACATGGATGATCGTCGGCAGCAACGCGCGCAACAGGAACTGCGCGTAGTTCTTCTGCGGATTGACCAGTGCGATGGTCTCGGCAGTGAGCGCTCCCGTTGGCGCTGCTGCAGGGGCGGCGCGCCTGGCGGGAGCCCCGGCGTTGGCTGCGGCGGAGAGTGCATCGTTCAGGCCCGATGACGCGATGCCCGCCGCCGTAAGAAACTGCTGATTATAGAATCCGACGATCTGCGGGCGCCGTTGTGCCTTCAGATCGCGTTCGAAGTCCGGCGGGATAAAGATGGCCGAGATCGCCCGGCCGGCCCTGATGTCCTGCACCGCCGACGACAGATTGCCGGAGCGGTCGGCGATCCGCAGGCTCGGCGACGCCGCGACGAATTCGGCGATCGCGCGCGATGCGTCCGACTTGTCCTCGTCGACGATGGTGACGCCGAGGCCGCGGATGACCGGATGGCTGAAGACCGCGGTGAGCACGACGAACGCGAACAGCGGCACGCCGAAGATCAGCAGCAGCGCCACACGATCGCGAAGCAGCCAGCGGCACTCGCGCTGAGCGACCAGGAGAAATCCGGGCTTGGTCGCGAGCTTCATTGCCGCGACCGCCAGTCGAGATAGGCGCTCATGCCCGGCCGCAGCTCAGGGATGGGCTGCACCGGATAGGCGCGGATCGAGAACGTCCGCAAATCGAAATCACCCGACGCGCGCGTCGCCCGCCAGCTCGCATATTCACCCTTGGTGGCAATCAGCTTGACCTCGACGGTGACGCTGCGGTCGTTGAGCGCGGGAATGCGAACGTCGAACTTATCGCCGACCTTCAGGTTCTTGATCAGATCCTCGCGCAGATCGAAATGGACCCAGACTTCGGCCAGATTGATCAGGGTCACCAGCGGCACGCCCGGCGAGACATATTCGCCCGGCTCGACGTTGCGCTGATAGACCTGCGAGGCGACGGGCGCGTAGACAACGAGCTGGTCGATGATCGATTGCACGCCCTGGATATCGGCCTCGGCCTTCTCGACATTGGCCTTGGCGATCGCGCGCTCTTCCTTGGTGTAGCCGTTGACCGCCTGCTCATAGGCGGATTTGGCCTGATCGACCGAGCGTCCGGTTTCGTGCAGCGCGTCGGTTGCCTGGTCGAGGCGGGCCTGCGGCGCGTTGCCCTGCTCGGCCAGGGTGCGGGTGCGGTCAAAAGTCTTCTGCGCCAGCACCAGCGCCGCCTGCGCACGGTCCATCTCCGCCTTTCGGGCGGCGACGACCTCGACGCGCGTGCCGACCATGATGTTCGCGAGCTGGGCGTCCGCGACAGCCTTTGCGGCCTTTACTTGCTCCTGCTTCGCCACCGTCTCCGGATTGTCGATTCGGACCAGCACGGCGTTCGCGGTGACGTTCTGGCCGCGTTCGGCCGGGATCTCCTTGACCCGTCCATCGACGCGCGCGGCGATGTCGAGCCGCGTCGCATCGACCTCGCCCTGCACCAGCAGCGGCTCCGGCCGCAGCAGATAATAGATCGAGAGTGCGGCGACGACGACGGCAACGACGGTGACGATGATCGCGGGAATGCGAGCCGAGGATTGCGCATGCTCCGGCGACGGAGTTGCCGCTTCAGGTGTGCCTTGTGGTGTGCCTTGCGTCTCGTTACCTGAGGTCGGCGCGTCCATGGCTAGCTCCCCTTCGCTCAGCGCCATGACGTGAACTATGTCGCGGCCACTAAACCCTGTCCAATCGCGATGATGTTTTTCATGGCGCGCATCGGGCGATTCGGCAATCACCACGATGATGTGACCGGCCGATTGCATCCGCCTGAATTTTTTGATGCTTTTTTGGTCGGTGGTGCTGCGGTTGATGTCGCTGACGTCCGCAAGATCAGCCCGAGGCCGCCGAAGCTCGTCCGGATTGCGGCGCGAGCACCGTCCGTGCCGTCGCAACGAAAGCCTGCGCCGCCGGCGACAACGACCGTCCCTCACGCTGGAGCAGCGACACCGGTCGCGTGATCGCCGGCCGCACCAGGGGCCTTGCGATCAGCGTCGGAAACTGATCGGCCGGCAGCATCGTTGCGGGGAGGATGGCAAGCCCCAGCCCCTGCGCCGTCATCGCCAGTGCGGTGTTGATCAGCGTCACTTCATGGGTAGGGGCGAGGTGCTTGCCCTGCGCGCTCAGCGCCTGATCGATCTGCATGCGGATCCGCGTCTCGCGCCGCATCGCGATCGTCGGCCACGCCGCCAGCTCGTCCCAGGTCAGCGAACGCCGCGCGGCGAAGTCGGCGGTGCGCCGGCCGATCGCGCTGAGGCGCCCGCGGGTCAGGGTCTCGATCGTCATCTCGGGGAATTCACCCTCGACGCTTCCGATCGCGAATTCCGCGTCCGTCGACATCATGCGTGGCACGAGATCGTCGGCCGCCATGTCGCGCATGTCGATCTCGATGTCAGGATGGGCGGCGCGGAATGTTGCCAGCACCCGCGGCATCAGCGCTGAGGCGGCACCGGCCGAGGCCAGAAACGCGACGCGACCGGCGCGCGCCTGCGCGAGGTCGCGCATCCGGCGTGACAGGCCGAGCGCATCGCCCAGCATGCGTTCGGCGGACTGAAAAGCCTCGTCCGCTGCCGGCGTCGGCTGCACCGAGCGCGTGGAGCGGTCGAACAATTTGACGCCGAGCTGAGCCTCGAGCTGCTGGATCAGGAGGCTCGCGGCGGACTGCGTGATCCCGAGCTCGCGCGCGGCCCGCGTGATGCTGCGCGTCCGGTACACGCCGGTGAAGGCCCGCAGCTGGCGCAAGGTGACGTTCATAGGCAAAGCTCATGAATTGATGAGTTCTTTCCGGCTAATCTTATAAGCGAGCCTGCAATAAAATGCATGCTGCCAGCGGCAAAGTCCGCGGCTTTGGGATGGAGACGAGCATGAGGACACAGGTCCTGATCGTGGGCGCCGGCCCGGTCGGATTGACCGCGGCGATGGATCTGGCCTCGCGCGGGATCGACGTCGTGGTCGCGGAGATCCGCCACGCCGGCGATCCACCCAGCGTCAAGTGCAATCACGTCTCGGCGCGCTCGATGGAGGTCTTCCGAAGGCTCGGCGTCGCGGCAAAGCTGCGCGATGCCGGGCTTCCAGCCGACTTCCCGAATGATTGCTCCTACCGGACCACGGCGACGGGTATCGAGCTTTGCCGCATCGACATTCCCTCCCGCGCGCGCCGCTACAGCGCCACCGGTGGTCCCGATACCTGGTGGCCGACGCCGGAGCCGCCGCACCGGATCAATCAGGTCTATCTCGAGCCGATCCTGTTCAGCCACGCCGCCGCCCAGCCGCGGATCACGATTTTGGCGCGCACGGAGATCACCGACATCGGTCAGGACGCCGATCATGTGGTCGCGCAGGCACGCAACCTCGACAGCGGAGAGACGCTTCGTATCGAGGCCGGCTTTGTCATCGGTTGTGACGGCAGCCGGTCCCTGGTTCGCAAGGCGATCGGGGCGACCCTGTCCGGCACGCCGGTGATCCAGCGCGTGCAGTCGACCTTCATCGAAGCGCCACAGCTCAAGGAGCTGATGGGCGCGCACAAGCCCGCCTGGATGGTGCTCTCGCTCAACCCGCGACGCTCGGGCACGACGGTGGCGATCGACGGTCACGACCGCTGGCTGATCCACAATCACCTCAAGCCCGACGAGCCCGAGTTCGACTCGGTCGATCGCGACTGGTCGATCCGCGCCATCCTCGGCGTCGGCGAGCGGTTCGAGTACAAGGTGCTCAGCAAGGAGGATTGGGTGGGGCGCCGGCTGGTGGCCGATCGTTTTCGCGATCGCAGGGTGTTCATCTGCGGCGACGCCGCGCATCTGTGGATGCCCTATGCCGGCTACGGCATGAATGCCGGCATCGCTGATGCCGTCGATCTCTGCTGGCAATTGGCGGCGCATCTGAACGGCTGGGCACACGCCTCGATCCTCGATGCCTATGAGGCGGAGCGTCAGCCCATCACCGACCAGGTGTCGCGCTTCGCGATGGATCATGCCATGAAGATGATGGCGCAGCGCGGCGGCGTCTCAGCGGAAATCGAGGATGACACGCCGCGCGGCCACGCGGCACGCGCGGCGCTGGCGAGAGCGGCCTACGATCTGAATGTGCAGCAATATTGCTGCGCCGGGTTGAACTTCGGCTATTACTACGATGCTTCGCCGATCATCGCCTATGACGGCGAGACGCCGCCGCCTTATGCGATGGGCAGTTTTACGCCCTCCACCGTGCCGGGCGCCCGCGCGCCGCACGTTTTCCTGCGCGATGGACGATCGCTCTACGACACATTCGGCACGGGTTACAATCTGCTGCGGTTCGACCCGTCGGTCGACGTGACGCGATTACAGTCCGCCGCAGCAGAGCGCGGCATTCCGCTCGCGTTGGTCGACATCGCGCCGGACGAGGCTGGCGGCGCCTATGCCGAGAAGCTCGTGCTGGTGCGGCCCGATCAGCACATCGCCTGGCGCGGGCAGGCGGCACCCGAAGAACCACAAGCGTTGTTGGCGCGTCTCACCGGCGCGCCGGCGTAAGCAACTCATAAGAACAACAAGGAGGAGAGCGTGTTTCACGTTGCAAGGTGCCGCATGCTGGCTGTGCTGACGGCCGCGATTTTCGCCGTGTTGCCGCTGGGAGCGAGCGAAGCTGCCTATCCGGAGCAGTTGATCAAGATCATCGTGACCTTTCCGCCCGGCGGGAGCGCGGACACCGTGATCCGGGCGCTCGAGCCGCTGGTCACCGCCGAGCTCAAGCAGAGCCTGGTGATCGAGAACCGCGCCGGCGCCGGGGGCAATATCGGCATGGCCGCGGTCGCGCAGGCCAAGCCCGACGGTTACACGCTCGGCGTTGCGCCGGCGGGCGCGCTGACGGTGAACCCCCACCTCAATTCGTCGATGCCGTTCGCCCTGAAGGATCTGGCGCCGATCACGCTGCTCGCGGAAATTCCCTTCGTGCTGGTCGCATCCGGGAATATCCCGGCGCACAATGTTGCGGAGGCGGTCGCGCTCGCCAAGGAGAAGCCGGGTGCGCTCTCGATCGGCCATGGCGGCAATTCGACGGCGATGCATTTGACGGCTGCGCTGTTCACGCAGAAGGTCGGCATCAATATGGAGCTGGTGCCGTATCGCGGCACGGCGCCGGCTGCGGTCGATGTCCTCGCGGGACACGTGCCCTTCGCGGTGCTGGACATCCCGGCGTCGATGCAATTGATCCTCGACGGCAAGCTGAACGCGATCGGCGTGTCGTCGGCACGCCGCGTTCCATCTCTGCCGAAGGTACCGACGCTGGCCGAGAGCGGCATTGCGGGCTTCGAATCCGTCGGCTGGTTCGGGCTTGTTGCTCCCTCGGGCACACCCGCAGAAATCGTCGCCAGACTGAATGAGGCCTTCGTGAAAGCGCTGAAGGACCCGTCGGTGGCGGAGAAGATCCGCACTCTCGGCGCCGAGCCAGCACCGACATCGCCTGAGCAGTTCGGCAGCTTCATTCAGAGCGAGAGCACGAAGTGGGGCAAGCTCATCGGCGAGGCCGGCATCAAGGCGAACTAACCGCAGGTGTTACGCCACGCCGGCCGGCTTCTCCAGATCGGCCCAGATCTTCGCAAAATAGTCCTGGAACTGCGGGTCGGTACGCAGGCCGGCGGGGTCGCGGCCCGCGCGAGGCAGGTCGATCACGTGCATCGACCGAACCGTGGCCGGGCGTGCGCTCAGCACCAGCACGCGATCGGCCATGGCGATGGCCTCGCCGATGTCGTGGGTGACGAGAATGGCGCTCTTGCCGCGCTCGGCGATGATGCGGGAGACGTCGGTCTGCATCAGGAGGCGGGTCTGGAAGTCGAGCGCCGAGAACGGCTCGTCGAGCAGGATCACTTCAGGGTCGAAGGCGAGCGTGCGCATGATGGCGACGCGCTGGCGCATGCCGCCGGAGAGCGCAGCGGGCTTGGCGTGCTCGAAGCCGGCGAGGCCGTAGGCCTTGATCAGCTCCAGTGCGATCTCGCGCGCACGCGGCTTTGGCGTTTTGCGGATCTCGAGGCCGAGCATGACGTTGTCGAGCACGCTGCGCCACGGCAGCAGCAGGTCCTTCTGCAGCATGTAGCCGACATGGCCGGCGGCATCATCGACGCGGCGACCGCCGACCTCGACATGGCCGCGGGTCGGCCGCAGCAGTCCGGCGATGGCGTTGAACAGCGTGGACTTGCCGCAGCCGGAAGGCCCGACGATCGCCAGCGTCTCGCCGCGGCGGAGCTCGAAATCCACCTTACGGATCGCTTCGACCGGGCGGCCCTGCCCATCGAAGGTGACGCCGACATTCTCGGCGCGCAGCACGATCGGCTCAGAAGTCGCGAGATTTTGCGCGAGCGCATTCATCGGTCCACCTCCTTGCAGAAGTCGAGCAGCGTGTCGTTGAAAATCTCAGGCGTGACGACGCTGAAGGCGTGCGCACCCCAATCGACCTCGTGGACGCGGGCATCAGGAATGGCGGCGGCGAGCTCGCGGGTGAGATAGGCCGGCACCAGCGCGTCGTCCCTGGCGGAGGACAGCAGCGTCGGCACGTTGATGTCAGCGAGGCGCCTGCCGCCCTCGAATGCCAGGAACATGTCGATGCGCTGGTTCATCGTCGCGACGGACGGGAAGTGCTTCAGGATCTTCTCTTCCTCGGCATCGAGATGGGCGATGTTCTCGGAGATCCATTGCGGCGGATACAGGAACAGCGGCTGCGCCCGCACATAGGCTTGCGGGCCGGACTGGTTGAGCAGGGCTTTCCGGATCTCGAAGCAGCGCTTCAGGAACGGATCGGCGCGGCCCCAGCCGTTGACGACAGCGAGGCTGCGCAGACGCTTGGGGTGACGCAGCGCCAGCTCGATGCCGACAATGCCGCCGATGGCGTGGCCGACCACATGCGCCGCATCGACGCCGGCGTGGTCGAGCACGCTGGCGATGTCGTCGGCCATGCCGGCGATGCTGCGGCTGCTGGCTGCGCTACGGCCGGTGCCGACGTGGTCGTAGAGGATGACCTGGTGCTGCTGCGCAAGCGCGTCGAGCTGCGGCGCCCAGAACGAGCCGCTGCCGCCCATGCCGGCGGAGAGCACGATAGGCGTGCCTTGCCCGTGAATTTCGTAATAGATGTCGGCGTTCTCGCCGCGTGCAAAAGCCATGACGTCCCAGCTATTGGAGTGTTGTGTGTCGGGTCAGGAGAGCAGGCGCCGTTCGATCAGATCGATCGCGCCGTACATCAGCAGGGCGACCGCCATCAGCGTCGCGATGCCGACCCAGACCGCGTTGAGGTCGTAGAGCACGCCGGCGTAGTAGATCATGTAGCCGAGGCCCTCCTTGGAAGCGATGTACTCGCCGACGACCGCGCCGATCAGGGCGAAGCCGACATTGAGGCGGAAGGCCGCGACGATCCACGGCATCGCGCCGGGCACGATGACGGTGCGCCAGGTCTTCCACCGCGAGGCACCGAGCGAGCGCAGCAGCTTGACGAGATCGGCATCGACCTCCTTGGCGCCCTGCAGCGCGGTGATGACGGCGACGATGAAGGTGATGATCGCGGCGATCGCGATCTTCGAGGACAGGCCGATGCCGAACCAGACGATGATCAGCGGCGCCAGCGCGATCTTCGGAAGGCCGTTGAGTGCGATGAGGTAGGGCCGCAGTACCGCCGCGCCTGTCGGCACCAGCCACAGCGACAGTCCCGCGGCGCTGCCGAGCACCGTTCCGATCAGGAAACCCGCGATCGCTTCCCATGCGGTGAGCGCCGCGTCCCGCAACAACTCGCCGCTGGCGATCAACTTGGCGCCCTTCGCGATGATGCCGCTCGGCTGGCCGTAGAGATAGACGGCGATGAGGCCGAAGCGGATCGCAAGCTCCCATGCTGCGAGCAGCACCACCAGCAACGCGATCTGGAGCAGCGCGATCCGAAGTGCGGAGGGAAGCCTGAATCGCGTGCCGCCCGTCACCGCAGCCTGGCCAGCGTCGAGCACGGCCACCTCACGGCCTCTTGTGTGCGATCGAGGCGATCTCGACGAGGCAGGCCGGCTTCACGAGGCCGCACTGGATGCAGAAGCGTGCCGGCTTCTCGCCCGGGAAATATTCGGCATAGACCTTGTTGACCGCGCCGTAGTTCGCCCAGTCGGTGATGAAGATCGAGTTGAAGGTGACGTCGGCGAGGCTCGAGCCCGCCGTCTCCAGCACGCGCTTGATGGTTTCGAGGATGTGCCGGGTCTGGCCGGCGGCATCGCCCTCGTGCACGACGTCGTTGTTGGCATCGAAGGCCAGCGTGCCCGACACGTAGATCGTGTTGTCGGCCATCATGCCCGGCGAGAACGGGGCGATGGGGGCGTGGGTGCCTGCTGGAATGATGGCGCGGTCGGTCATAGCGAGTCCTCTTCTGTGGGAACGGCTTCGGTCTGGGCAAAGGCGCGGCGGAAGTCGCTCGCCGACGAGACCCAGCCGAAGAATGTTTCGATGTTGAAGATTGAGGCCTTCTGGATGTAGTCGGGCCCGGCCTGATGCGTGGCGTCCTCCAGCATCACGCCGAAATATTCGAGATGGAAGCCGTCGCGCAGGGTCGATTCCACGCAGACATTGGTGGCGATGCCGCAGAACACGAGGTTGCGGATGCCGCGGGCGCGCAGGATGCTGTCGAACTGGCTGTTGAAGAAGCCGCTGTAACGCGTCTTGGGCACGACGATGTCGCCCGGCTTCGGCTGGAGATCGTCGACCAGCGCATAGTCCCAGCCGCCCTTGGCGAGCAGTTTGCCCTGCAGTTCGGGCCGCTTGCGCATGGTCTTGAGCGCATTCGACTTGTGCCAGTTCGGCGAGCCCGGGCCGCCGGCCTCGACGTAGTCGGCATCCCAGCCGTTCTGGAAGAAGATCACGGGAACGCCGGCGCCGCGCGCGACGCTGACCACGTCCTGGATCGCGGTGATTGCGGCCTTGGCGCCGGAGATGTCGAAACCGGCGAGATCGAGATAGCCGCTCGGCGAGGCATAGGCGTTCTGCATGTCGACGACGACCACGGCGGTCTCATCGACCGCGAGCCGGAGCGGCTCGGGCCGCGCCGGCAGGGTGACGTAGCGCGCCTCGCGCGCGGGAGAGGTATTCACTGTCATGATGCGAGACCGAACTGCTTGGTGGCTTGCTCAGCAAAGCGATTGTCCACCATCAGCGCGTAGGGAAGGACGGTCTGCACCGCGCCGCCGCCCTGTTCGAGCTGCATCGCGCGGTCCCATTCGTCCGCGGAGATGGTGGGATTGCGCGGGATTGCTGTCCTGGAGCCGAAGAAGTTCTTGGTCGCGCTCGCGACGACGGACGGAGAAACCTTCGGGAAGTACTTTTCGGCGACCTCGGTGAAGACGGAATTGTTCTCGTGCATCAGCTTCTGCGCTTCCGCGATGGCGTTGCAGAAGCCCTGAACGGCGGCCGGGTTGCTCGCGATGGTCTCTTCCGTCGCCATTGCGGTGGTGAAGCAGAGCGAGCCGAGCGCGTCGGCGAAGGACAGGACGGGGACGAGGCCGAACTGTTCGGCCGCGATGCTGACATCCCATTCGAAGGCGGTGGCGATGTCGGCGCGGCCGTCCTTCACCGCGGCGGCCTGCGCGCCCGGGGGCAATTCGAGGAAGGTGACGCCGGCTTCCTTCGGATCGAACTTGCCGACGGTCTTGATCGCGTAGGTCGGCACCTGGATGGTCGAGGACGGGAATTTCAGCGTGGCGATGGTCTTGCCGCGCAGATCGTCGATCGTCTTGATCTTGCTGTCGGGCTTGGCGATGCCCCACATCGACACGCCGCCGACGATCTTCGCGATGTTCTTGATCTTGCCGCCCTCGCGGACCGCGTTGACCGACATGCCCGGGCTGGTGACACCGATCTGGCCGCGGCCGGAGAGCAGGATCGGCACCGGCAGCGCGATGCCGCCGGCGGTGGAGAGGTCGGCGTCGAGGCCGTGCTTGGCGAACAGCCCCTTGTCGGCGGCGACATAGAGCGAGTTGTACATGCCGAGCCGGAGCGCTTCGGCGATCGCCACCTTGCTGCCGGCTGCGAAGGTGGGCGTGCTGAGGCCGGCGAGCGGCGCTGTCGCGGCGCCGAGGAGAGAATATTTCACGAGGTCGCGTCTGTTGATCACGTCCCAGTCCTTTGACTTGTCAGAACAACGAGTTAGCTCGCCATCTGCTCAATTGATGGTCATTCCCGGTCTTCGCTCAAAATCCTTGCATTGAAGATTTTCATTAACAATCCGGAATAGAGAGATATATTTATAAGTTATGCTGATAGATCAGCTCGACCTGAAACAGCTGCGCGCCTTTGTCCGCGTCGTCGAGACCGGCAGCTTCAGCGCCGCGGCGCGCGCGCTCGGCATGTCGCAATCCGCCGTCAGCCAGGCCGTGCGCCAGCTCGAGGACGGGCTGCAGGTGCGGCTGCTCGACCGCACCACGCGAAAGCTTCAGCTCAGCAAGGTCGGCGCGGATTTCATGCCGGGCATCCAGCGCCTGCTCGCCGATCTCGATCGCCAGCTTCAGGATCTGCGCGATTTGCGTGAGCATCGCCGCGGCCACGTCACGGTGGCCTGCGTGCCGTCGGTGGCATTGCGGCTGATGCCGCGCGTGCTCGCCGCATTCCAGCGCGAGCATCCGATGGTGGCGGTGACGCTGAAGGAGATTTCGCGGCACCAGATCTTCGCGGCGCTGCGCGGCGGCGATGTCGACCTCGGCATTGCCAACGTCCCCGGCGACGATCCCGAGCTCGATGCCTCACGCCTGCTCGTCGACAATTTCGCGCTGGTGATGCGCCGCGATCATCCGCTCAGCGCGCGCGACGCGGTGAGCTGGGCGGAAGCGTCGAAGGCAGGCCTCGTGGTGATGGCATCCGGCACCGGCATCCGGCTCGAGATCGAGCGCGGTGTCGCCGAGCTTGGCCATGGCACGCCGATCCATGAAGCCGAGCATCCCGCAACGCTGCTGGCGCTGGTCGAGGCTGGCGTCGGCGTCGCGCCGCTGCCAAGTCTGGCGTGGCCCGAGGCCGATCATCCCGTGCTGACCTGGCGCAAGCTGGTCGAGCCCGTGATCGAGCGCGAGCTCTATCTGATCTGGCGCATCGGCCGCGACCTCTCGCCGGCCGCGCGGGCGCTTCAACGCGGCATTCTGGCGGGGGCGCAGGCCATCCGCGACCAGAAGCTTGCCGGCTGATTTGCAAAGCATGGCGGTGACAGGTTGAACCTGCCATCGTCGCAACCCGACCAACATCCCGCGGCCGGCAGGGAGTGAGCGCCGGCAGGCAGTCAGGTGATGAACGACGATGTTCGACAAGGCCTACCGGCAGCGCCTCGAAGCTGACCTTGCGCAATGGGAAGCCGATGGCGTGATCGCGCCGGCGGCGGCCGCCTCGATCCGCAACGTGCTGCCGCCGCTGTCGCCCGGCGTTAATATCGCGGTGGCGGTTGCCATCGTCGGCGGCCTGTTGATCGCTGCCGCATTCCTCGCTTTCGTCGCCGCGCACTGGACCGAGATCGCGCGGTCGTTGCGCTTCGCGATCCTGCTGGCCGGCATGGTCATCGCCGGCGGTCTCGGGGCGTGGTTCGCCACGGCGGGCCGCACGGTCCTCGCCGATCTCTGCGCCAGCATCGGCGCGATCATCTTCGGCGCCGGCATCGCGCTGGTCGGCCAGATGTATCATCTGGGCGATGATTTTGCCGGTGGCATGCTGCTGTGGTCGATCGGCGCGTTTGCTGCCGCCCTGTTGACCGGCTCGCGTGGCGCGCTCGCGGTCGGCCTCGTCGCCGCCTGCATCTGGACCTGCATGCGGATCTACGATGCGCCTGATGTCCTGCATCTTCCGTTCGTGGTCGCCTGGCTGATCGCTGCCGCTCTCGCGTTCGCGTGGAATTCGCGCGTCGCGGCCCACCTCGTCGCGATTGCGGTGCTGCCATGGTGGGTCGCGACATCGCTTCGCTTCGATTTCGACGGGGGCCAGCCATCCTTCGTGCTCGCGAACGGCGCGGCGCTGCTGTTCGGCGCCGGGCTTGCCATTGCGGCCGCGCCGTCGCCGCGGGCGCTGCGGCTTGGCGCCGTACTGTCGGTTTACGGCGCGTTTGCGCTGGCCGTCGTTGCCTTCCTCGAGGTGACAACGGTCGACGATCTCTTCCGCTTCCGGACCGGTGCGTCGTCGGCCCAGCCGCTATGGTCGATTCTATGCGGGGCTGCGGGCGTGGTGCTCGCTCTCGCCTCCGCTGCGCTCACGAAGCGCGCTGGCGAGATCCTTGCAGCCTGCGCGATCGGGCTCGTCCTGCTCGCCGCGCCGATCTGGCCGGCATCCGCGGCCGGCGAGTCCTGGTTCGCCTATGCCGCGCTGCTCTGTGCCATGCTCTGCCTCGTCGTTTCCGGCATGCTCGATGACGTCCGCCCGCGCATCGTGGCCGGATGGCTCGGGATCGCCGGCGTGATTGCCGGCATCACCTGGGCGGTGAAGGGCTCGCTGCTGCGCCGCTCGGCCTTCCTTGCGGCGGCCGGTGTCATCGCCGTCGTATTTTCCACCGCGCTCAATCGCGCGCTGCCGAGGGCTCAGCGATGATCGAGCCCATGACAAAGCTCTGGCAGCGCATCCCGAAAGCCGTGCTGTTTGGCGTCGCCATCCTGCTGCAATGCGTGCTGCTGGTCCTGATGGTCGCCGACCGCATGCAGATCCTGCGCGAGGGGCGTGAGGTGACCCTGCAGACCCAGCCGGTCGATCCCCGCGATTTCCTGCGCGGCGACTATGTCGTGCTCCGCTACGACATCTCGCAACTGCCGGCAGGCGCCCTCGCCGGCAAGACCGCCGAGGCGCGCAATCCCGTCGTGTTCGTCAAGCTCGTGCCCAATGCCAGCGGCCTTTACGAGGCCGTCTCGGTGTCCGCCGAGCCTGTTGCGGTCACCGCGCCCGAAATCCTGATCCGCGGCCGCGTCAGCTATTCCTGCGGTTCGACCAGCCGAATCTTCTGCGACAAGCTGACCATCAAATACGGCCTCGAAAGCTATTTCGTGCCCGAGGGCGAGGGCCGCAAGCTCGAGCAGGCGCGCAACCAGCAGAAGCTGCGCGTCGTCGCCGCCGTGCTGCCCTCCGGCCGCGCCGCCATCAAGCGGTTGCTGCTCGACGGCGAGCCGGTCTACGAGGAGCCGTTGTATTAGCGGTCGATCGGCTTCGCTTTCAGCGCTCGCCGCCGCACATCCCACATCTGCAGGTGGCCGATCGAGCGACGTTGAAGCGTCGAGCGCATTGCGGCCGCCATCGGGCGAGGCATGACTTCGCGCGATAAGACGTGAGGTTGAGCACCAAGCTAATTCAATCGTCCGATTGCAGAGAGCGATTGTACAACTTCAACCTTAAGTGTATATTTGCGAGCAATTCTTTGGGGGATATTATGAATGCCGCCAAGTGGAACTTGGCCGCTGCTATCTTGGCGACTTTGGGTGCCACGCTTTGCACTGCGGCGTTAGCCCTTTCAGAGCCGACTTTCGTCAATATATTGGCGGCAATAGGCACGGGAATCGGCGTTCTCGCGGGCGTCGCCTGGATCGTTTCTGCGGTGATCGGGATTATGCGGCCATGACGACCCACGACTATCTAGTGCTCGCGGTTGCGTTGTTTTGGATGGTTACGAATATCGTCGGCGCGACCTTTACGATCGTACAACTCCGCAATAGGCGGTCATCTCTTGGTGAGAGCGTTCGAGCCCCGTTCGTCGACACAGGGCTCTACTTTGCCAAGGCATTTTCCTTTGGTCTCAATGATTGGATACAACGACAGAAGGCGCGACCAGCACAGTATCGCTATGTAGCCTGGGCCGTCGAAGCCGGCGCTGTTGCCGCTGCGCTTGGAGCCTTGCTTCAACTGGTAAGGCTGCTTATCCGTTAATCGGTCCTTCTGCGCCTATTTAGGTCGGATTATTTAGCGCGACAGTCTGCCGCCTTCAGCGCCCGCCGCAGCACGTCCCACACCCGCGTTTCGCTCATATGCGCCACGTTGAAGCGCATGAGGCGCGACGCCGTCTGCGAGACGCTGAAGACGTTGCCGGGCGCGAGCACGACATCCTCTTCGAGCGCGGCGCGCGCGACGGCTGTGGCGTCCTGCCCGTCCGCGAGACGGCACCAGAGGAAGAAGCCGCCGCGCGGCATCAGCCAGGGCTCGATGCCCAGCGCCTGCAGCTTGCGCGCGACGTCGCGGCGGGTGCGCGTCAGCTTCTGCCGAAGCTCGTCCATGTGCTTGCGATAGCTGCCGCCGGCCAGCACCTTTGCGATGATCTCGGTGGCGACCGGGCTCGGGCCGCCAAAGCTGGTTGCGACCTGGAGGTCGACGAGATGCTCGATCCAGTCGCCGCGCGCGGCGATGTAGCCGCAGCGCACCGAGGCCGACAGCGTCTTGGAGAAGCTGCCGATGCGGATCACGCGGTTCAATCCGTCGAGCGCGGCGAGGCGCGGCGAGCGCTCCGGCTCGAAGTCGCCGAAGATATCGTCCTCGATGATGGTGAGGTCGTGGGCGGCGGCCGCGGTCAACAGCCGGTGCGCGGTCTGGAGCGAGAGCGTCGCGCCGGTCGGATTGTGCAGCGCTGAATTGGTGATGTAGAGCCGCGGCCGTTCGCCGGCGAGGATCTGCTCGAAGCGCGCGACGTCGGGCCCCGCCGGCGTATAGGGCACGCTGACGATCTTTGCCTGATGCGCCCGCAGCAGCGCGCGAAAATTGAAGTAGCAGGGATCGTCCACCAGCACGGTGTCGCCGGGGCGGAGCAGGAAGCGGCAGATCAGGTCGGTGGCCTGCGTGCCCGAGCCGGTCAGCATGAGCTGGTTGATCGAGGCCTCGATCTCGTCTTCGGCGAGACGCGTCAGCAGCAGCCGGCGCAGCGCGAGGGAGCCGGAGGTCGAGCCGTAATTGGTGAGCACACTGGCGTCGGTGCGGGCGAGCGCGCGGGTGGCACGGCGCAGCGCCGCCTCCGGCATCCATTCCGGCGGCAGCCAGCCGCAGCCGGGCTTCGGCACGGCATCGTCCGTATCGAGCGACTGCCGGGAGACCCAGAACGGATCGACCGCCCGGTCGCGGCGCGGCTCGACCTCGGTCAGCGTCAGCGGCGGCGTGACGGTCGGCGACACATAGAAGCCCGAGCCGCGGCGGGCGCGGATCAGGCCTTCGGCGGCGAGGCGATCATAGGCTTCGACGACGGTGGAGGGCGAAACGCCCATCGCGGCGGCGAGGCTGCGGATGGACGGCAGGCGGTCGCCGGCCCCGAGCGCGCGGCCGGCGACCTTGGCGCGGATCGCGCCCATCACGTCGACGGTCCGGGTGCCGCCGCGGCCCTTGACTGGCGCCTCGTGATCCAAGTGTATGACCTTCCATACCCATACAGTTTTGCCGAATTGTACTGGATTGTGACTGGTATCGCCAGCTCGGAAGGCCGAGTGTCGCACCTCAAAAGAATGGGATGGACATGCAAACTGCGGGCAGCGGCTGGGGCAATGGGCTTCTCGGCGTCATCATCTTCAGCGGCTCCCTGCCGGCGACGCGCGTGGCGGTCGGCGGCTTCTCCGCGCTGTTCCTGACGTCGGCGCGTGCGGTCATCGCCGCGCTGATCGGCGTCGCCGTGCTCTTCCTGCTCCGTCAGGCGCGGCCGCAGCAGAAGGATCTCGTCTCACTCACCATCGTCTCCATCGGCGTCGTGGTCGGCTTTCCGCTTTTGACTGCGCTCGCGCTCCAGCACATCACCTCCGCGCATTCGATCGTCTTCATCGGCTTGCTGCCGCTGTCGACCGCGATCTTTGCCGTGCTGCGCGGCGGCGAGCGGCCGCAACCGCTGTTCTGGTTGTTCGCGATTCTGGGCAGCGCCACGGTGGCGGGCTTTGCGCTTTCGAATGACGGTTCGGCATCGGTCACCGGCGATCTCCTGATGGTCGCCGCGATCGTGCTATGCGGGCTCGGCTATGCCGAAGGCGCCGCGCTGTCGCGCCGTCTTGGCGGCTGGCAGGTGATCTCCTGGGCGTTGCTGCTGGCGCTGCCTCTGATGATCCCGGTCGCGGTCCTGACCTGGCCGCAGACATGGAGCGGAGTCGGCGCGCCCGCCTGGATCGGGCTCGCTTACGTCTCGATCTTCAGCATGTTCGTCGGCTTCATCTTCTGGTACCGCGGCCTTGCGGTCGGCGGCATCGCCCGCGTCGGTCAGTTGCAGCAGCTCCAGCCGTTCTTCGGCCTCGCGCTCGCCGGCTTCCTGCTGCACGAGCCGGTCGCCTGGAGCATGATCGCCGCGACCGTGCTGGTGGTCGTCTGCGTGTTCTTCGCGCGGCGCTATGCCTGATTACCACTGATATCGCACCACGCCCTTGCCGGCGTAGGAGCGCGTAACTTGCGAGAACTCGCCCTCGAAGGTGGCGGCGGCGAACCAGCCGTTGATCCAGCGCTTCTCGGCGGCTGCGGTGACGAGCGCTGCGTCGGACGCCTGCGTCGCGCCGTTGACGACGAAGCTTGCGCCAGGTAGCGCCTGGAAGGTCGCGGCAGCGCCACGGTCCGGATTGAAGTCATGCGCCCATGCGAGCCGGCCGCGCAGCGTCACGATGCCGCCGGTGGCGGCAAAGGATTTGTCGCTGCGAAAGCCCAGCTCGGTGCGGGTGTCGGTAACGCTCTTGGCGCCGTAGGCCAGCGCAGACGCGCCGCCGCCGGAGACCACGCTCTCCACATAGGCCGGAAGCTGGAAGGTGGTGAATTGGCCGGCCGCATAGGGCGTGAGCCCGATGCCTCCCGCCCAGGGCACCACGAAGCGGTAACCGCCCTCGAGCCGGCCGGACCACGCATTGGCGTTGAACTCCGCGCGCAACTGATCGACGCCCGCGATCGTCACCGTGCGATTGGTGGTGATGTCCTGCCAGCCATAGGCGAGCGCCGCCGAGACGTAAGCGGGGCCGTTGGCGTGGCGCACATAAGCGCCGGCCTGGAACAAGTCGGAGCGGCCGGAGCCGAAGCCCGAGACCGCAAAGCTGGTGCCGCCGCCGGCGAGCGCAAAGCCGGCGATGGTGCGCGGCGAGAGCAGATAGTCTGCGCCGATGGCGGTGCCAAAGATGCTGCTGGTGGTGTTGTTCGAGCCGGCCGCGACATTGCCGTCGGTATTCTGCGAGCCGCCGAAGCCGGCCGCCCACACGCTCCAGCGCGGCTGGTACACGCTGCGCAGCGGCGCCTTGGTGAACATCGCATAGGCGTCGCGCTCGGCGGCGAGGCGCCTGTCCTTCGCGGCGTAGCCGAGCGCTTCCTCATCGGCAAAGCCCGGCGCATTCACGTTCGGATTGGCCGCCCCGCCGCGATCCGTGAAGGGATCGGTGAGCAGGCCCATGAACTGCCCCATGGCAGTGAACGTCGTCTGCTGCGTGCCGGTGCCAAGCTCGCCCGAGGCCTGTGTCAGGCCGGCAGCGGTCAGGCTGCCGTAGACCGCGGGGATGCCGCCGGTGGTGTTGAAGAAATTGGTCAGCGCGTTGGCGACGTTCTGCTGGTTGCCGTTGAGGCCACCGGGGAAGCTCGGACCGCTAAAGAGCGCCAGATCCAGATAGGCATGGTTGGCGTCGTAGCTCAGGCTGGTCTGGAAACCCGACGGAAGGTTGCTGTTGACCACGGAGCCGAACGCGCCGGCGATGCCGCCAGCCGCGGCCAGGATGGTATATCTCTTCGCCACATAGCTGCCCGGCGCAAGGACGGCGTTGACCTTGCCGGCAAGCGTCGCGCTGCCGGTCACATTGGCGAATGACGACGTGGTGGGATTGAGCTGCACCAGATAGAACGCAGCCGACTGAAGGGCGAGGCTGCCGGTCACCGTCATCGAGCTGCCGGCCGTGCCGTCACCCGGCGCAAACGTGCCGCCTGATACCGTGAGGTTGGTGACCGTACCGGTCCCGGTGAACACGCCGCCGGTGACGCTGGCGCCACCATTCAGCGCGCCGTTGTTGATCGTGGTGCCGGCGGTGTTGGTCAGGAGGCCGGAAACCTGCCCGACGATGGCATCGTTCTGGAAGGTGCCGGTATTGTCGACCGTGCCGGTCCAGAGGGCGATGTTTTCGACGAACCCTGCATTACTGAGATTGCTGCTCACCGGGCCGTTGGCAAAGATCGAGCCGCCGGCTTGATTATTGATGCTGCCGGCCACCACCGTGCCGTCGATCCGGATGTTGCCGGAATTGGTCAGTGCACCACTCACGCTTAGCATGCCGTCGGCCGTGACGTTGATCCCCGCTGCCGCCGTCGATGTGTTGGTCAGCGACGGCAAGCTGTAGCCCCGGGTATGGTTGCTCGACACGATGAGCTGCGCCGCATCCTGGTTGAGGAATCCACTGTCGCCGCTCAGGCGCGCTGCATAGAACTGACCCGCACCGGCATTCACGATCGCGCCTGAAACGGAACCGCTTGCAGCCACCGTTCCGGTGTTGTTGATGCCGCCGACCAACGTGGCCTCTGGGCGCATATTGAGCCCGCCGGCGTTGATGACCGGGCCGTGCAACGACGTCAGCGTGCCGCTGTTGTCGATCGTCGCGCCTACGGCATTGATCACGTGATCCGCGCTCAAGGAGCCGAGTTCACCGATGATGATGCCCCGCGCCAGGGTCGACGAATTGGTCAGGGTGGTTATGCCGCTCAGTTGGCCTGCGAGCCCGATCACAAGTTGGGCCGTTCCGCTGTTGAGGAAAGTGCCGTTGGCAACCGCAACCACCTGGTAATCGACCGAAAAGTATCCGGCATTGGTATTGACGATCGCGCCGTTAAACGTTGATAGGAGCGTCCTGCCAGCCTGAACGACGCCGGTGTTGGTCACTGCCCCCGTGACAGTGCCGCCGTTGGAAAAATAGGCGCTGTTGATGACATCCGACGTGATGCTGGCGCCGGTGGCGAGGATCAGACTCCCGCCGCTCACCGTCGTCGGACCGGTGTAGGTGTTGGCGCCGGACAGCGACAGCGTGCCGGCCCCAAGCTGTTGCACCTGCACGCCGGCGACCGATTCTCCGATATTGGAGATCGCGATCGTCGTGCCGAGACCAGCGTTGTTGATGAGGCCGCCACTGGCGCCGGCCAGGCTGAAATTAACTGCCGCACCAGCGATACTGTAGTTGTGAGCGCTACTGCTGAAGATCCATGCGTCAGGCGCGACCGGACCGGCCGTCACGGTGACGGTTGAGCTTCCGGTTGCCCCGAAAACGGCGGACTGGCCCGCCGCGACCGGCGCCGTGGCCGGACCCCAGTTGGTGCCGAGATTGTAGTCGGTCGTCGCCGTGCTGCTGCCAGGGCCGCCCCAGACCGACTGGGCTCGCGCCGCATCCAGAGTCCCGGCGAGACCCAGCGCGGCCCCCACGAGCGCCGTCGTCGCCAGCAGGTGACGTCGGCTCAGTTCTCGAAGCCCGGTGCGTCCTGCCTTCATGTGCGCACCACATGTACCGCACCACGCCCTTGCCGGCGTATGAGCGCGTGACGTCGGAAAATTCGCCTTCGAAGGTCGCCGCGGCCGACCAGCCGGTGAGCCATCGGTGCTCGACCGCGGCCGTGACCAGCGCGGAGTCGGGCGCCTGCGCCGCGCCGTTGACGACGAAGCTGGCGCCGGGCAGTGCTGCCGGACGCGCTCGGCCTGGTGACCGAACCGTTGTTGATGAACGTGATGGCGCTGGCGGGGCCGGCTTCTGCCGTCGTGTCGATCGTCAGGCCGTTTCCGTTGACGGTCACGCCCGCATTCACGGTGGCGGTCACCGCGCCACCAGTCGTGAACACCTGCCGGTCATCGCTGGAGCTCGGGTTGCCGGCGTCGGTGTTGGTCATCAGCGTCGTCGTGGTATTGGCCGCGCAGATGACCGAATTCGGGGACGAGGTCACGTTGCAGGCCGCGCCCGCTTCTCCGATACCAAGGGAAAGGATTGCGGTCGAGGCAAGCAAAGCCAAGCCGTGCGAGCTGCAACCCGGTTTACTCACCCCTGCTTCACCCCAAGCCACTTTTCCGCACGCAAGGCGCTCGCGCGCCGAGTAGCAGCAGGTTAGCGCAACTCTCCTGACGCAACTAGGAACAGGGGAGAGATTTTGCCGGATCTTGCGCTATGTTTCTGACATTGTGTGGTTTGTGACACAGTTGTCTGCTCGCTCCGCACGTGGGCGCGGTTCTGTCATTCATTTCCCATCACCGTTCGCGTCAGCGCGCTCCGTGCGAACTTCTTCAGCGGCATCGGCTTGCCGAACAGAAAGCCCTGCACGAGGTCGAAGCCAAGCTCGTTGGCGGCGACGAGGTCGGCGCGGCTCTCGACGCCTTCGGCCACCGTGTGGACACCATAGCGCTGCGCGAGCTCGACGATGTGGCGGCACACCGTGCGCTTCAGTCGGTCGGTGCCGCTGCCGGTGACGAAGTGACGGTCGGCCTTCAGCTTGATGAAGGGGACCCTGTCCAGATCCATCAGCGAGGGCCAGTTGGCGCCGAGATTGTCGATCGACAGGCCGATATTGTGCAGGCGCATCTCGCGCGCGATCTCGGTTAGCAGGTCGAGATCGCGGATCGCTTCCTCGCTGTCGATCTCGATCGTCAGTCCGCCGAAGGCCGGATGCGTCGGCATCCGGCGGCAGAGATCGTGGACAGCATGCGGCTCCTTCAGATACGAGGTCGGCAGATTGATCGAGAGATCGACCTGGCTCTGCCGCTCCAGCAGATAGTGCCAGTCCTGCAGCGCGCGCCCGATCACGAATTCCGAGAGATCGCGCAAATGCGGGTCGTGCGCTTCAGGAATGAAATAGGCGGGCGGCACCACGCCCCAGGTCGGATGCCGCATCCGCACCAATGCCTCCGCGCCGCTGCGGACCAGCGTGCGCGCGTCGATCTTGGGCTGGTACCAGAGCTCGAGCCAGCCGGCGTGAAGGGCCTCGCCGACATGCACCGCCGGGCTCGGTGCCGGCTCCTCCGGCAACAGCATCGCGACGCGCTCGCGCAGCGTCTCCGCGGCAAACGGCGTCGTCAGCGGCGGCAGCATCGCAAGGCCGTATTCCTCGCCGACCTGCTGAACCGCCCTGACGATGATCGACTCGCGGGCGCCGACGGCCAGAACCTTGCCGTCGAAAGCCTCGCGCACCAGGATCTCCAGGAATTTTCCCGGCTCGATGCCATCGGCGGCGATGCCGAGCAGGATCAGATCCGGCAGATCGTTGGCCAGCATCGCCTGCAGCTCGTCGGCGCTGGCGCATTCGCTGGTGACGAAGCCGAGATCCTCCAGCACCTCGCTCATGAAGGCGCGCAAGTGGCGCTTGCTGTCGGCCACGCACGCGCGCGGCGTCATTTTTCGCCGCCCGAAGGTTCTTGGCCTCCGCGCGGCGAGTTCAACAAGTTCATCGTTCATCGCAAACCACTCCCGTTCCGTGTCGGTGTGTTAGCGACGTGAGCAGTTTCAAATAAGGAGGGCTTCAGTCGATTGTTGAATTATCTGGGTAACGTTAAAGCTCGCATCATTTCTAAAATTGTATGGATCTTCTTCGGGAAGTTTTTACGTCTGGCCATGCGTTGCGCGGGCGCATGCGGCAATTCATGCGAGATTTTCCCGATGTGCGATTCCGCTGCGCGCGCGCCGATGTCCTGTAATTGGACGAAGCCGCACGCGCTTCGCCCAATTGAATAATGGACGCCTCAATTGGCTGTGGCCTTGTCGTGTTGAGCCATGCCGACGGCCTTGTAATCGTAGGTCGGATAGAACTCGGTGCGGTACGGACCCCACGCGCTATCCTCGATGATGCGATTGACTTCGCGCAGGCGCGAGGCCGGCAGGCGCAGCGTAATCACCTGGCCGATGCCCATCATCACGTACCAGCTCACGACCTCGATTCCTGATGGCGGGAAGGATTTGTAATAGCCTTGCTTCTCGAGCTGTGCATTCAGCTCGTTCAACGGACGCGACTGGTCGTGCTTGAAGAAGACGGTGAGCAGCACCGCGTTGTCGGCCGTCGGCGCAGCATTGCTCTGCGGCGGCGACGTCTGCGCCATCGTCGTCGACGTGAGCGCCAGCGCGCCGGCGAGCAAGGCCGCCGCCGTCAACAGTCGTCGGTTCGATCTCATCGCGAACTCCTTCCCAATGCTCATGCGATGGACCGGAGAATAGGGGCGAGGCGCGCGACGGACGAACTCATTTTCGCGCGATGCGCGCATGTTTCGTCACGCGCTCGTGACAGTTATGCGACAATGCGCGCCGGCGCCACGGCGCAAATGTGAACTACATCACACGCGTATTGCTGCACCTGCGCTATTGCTCCACTCAGCCGGTGGTGGGCTGTTCAGGATTACAGCTATGTCGATGCGGCGAATGATGTATTGGTGGTTCAGGTTCGTGCTGTCAGGGCGATTTATGGATCGCTTCCTGTGCCTTCCGCGGATGGATTAACCGCGCGGTGCGATATCAGGTCTGCCCGATCAATTTGCGAAACGCTGCCGCGCCGTCCTGCACGGCGTCCCGTCCCTTCCAGGCCAGATAGGAAAGCTTGCCGCCGAGCGTGTCGTGGCTGCGCAGCCGGCGCGAGCCGAGGATGTGACCGACATTTGACGGAAAGCGGCTGACCTCGGCCGAGACCAGCGCTGCGATCGAGTCCATCAATTGCTGCAGGCGGATGCCCCATTCGCTGGCCTCGATGCCGTCGATACGGACCTTCAGCGCATATTCGGTGTCGTAGATCTCGGTCAGCAGGTCGCGTGCGACCAGCACCCGGTTGTGCCGGAGCGCGACCCTCAGCGCGAGGCGCTTGTCGTCGAGCCGGTCGAGCACCATGGCAACGACGCAAGCATAGGGCGTGGCGGCGACATCGGCCGCGCTCTTGCTCGCGGCGGCCCTGGTGGCGAGGCGCACCAGTTCCCACGACGTCTTCAGCCGCCGCGCCACCAGCGCCAGCGCGAAGGGCAGCGCATCGGGATGGGCCTTCTTGAAGGCGTCGAGCAGCGCGGTGATCTGTGTAACCTGGCCGTCGTCGAATTTCGCGATCTTCTCGGGCAGCTTTTCATTGAACTTCGGCAGCGCGTCGCCGGCGCGCAGCACTTGCTGCATCTTCCGCACGTCGTCGAAAGCGGTGCGCGAGGCCGTATATTGCAAGAGCTTGCCGCGGGCGAACTCGGTGCTCTCGGCTGAAGCCAGCGTGTTCTCGAGTACCTTGACGACCTTGGTCTGGAAGGTCGACGCGGTCTTCAGCACTTCCTTGGGATTGTTGGCGGCGACCTGGTCGTTGATCGCCTTGATGTAGTCGCGTGCCATGGTCGGCAGCAGGTCGCGGCAGATCCACTCCCAGATCGGGGTCAGCGTGTTGCGCGAGATCCGTCCGGCGTTTGGATGCTCGGGCGCGCCGTCGATCAGCAGCAGCTCAAGCGGCGCGAAGAAATAGCGCGAGGGGCTGGTGGCGCGCGCCTGGGTCGATCCGTCCTTGCGAAACTCGGCGCGCAGGCGCGCCTGGACCGAGGCCGAGCCCGGCATGTCGATGCCGCACAACTCGAGCCGTTCGAGCTCGCTGAGCAGACAGCTGCGCGACAGCGGCGTCAGCCGCTGCAGGAATTCCGACAGGCGATCGATGTCGTTCATGGCACGCAATCTTTCGCAACGATTCCAGCAAGCCTACCGGCTCAATGCATGGAGGCATTTGCGCGCTCTCAATCGTGATCCAGAGAAGCAAGTTGCCGTTAATTATTCCGTAAAGTCCGGGGGCGCGGACCCAGGCCGGACAACGGCGGGGAGGGGGAGCTTTTGGCAGGGCGGCTCGGGAATCCGGGTGAAATCCTCAACCCTTGAATGATCGCCGCAAGCCTCGCGCAAGCATAAATTGTGCCGCTGCCGGTATTTTAGCGCAAAACCGCCAAAATCACCGTAGTCTTACGGAGCAAAAAGTTAACCACAGACCGCCCCCGGTTCCGCTAAACAGGTCACATGGGGTCACAGAATGATACGGCCACCGATTCGCGGCCGTCGGAATGGTACGAAAGCAGCGCCGCTCCCGTTGAAGAGCTCGATTTCGTCCGCCTGAACGCTGCCCGCGCGAAGGCCGCCGACGAAATGGCCGCCGCCATCGCCCGCGAGCTCAATGGCCCCCTGACCGCACTCCTGCTCTACATGGGCGAAATCAAGCACCACAGCGATCAGCTCGCGCCGGTGACCGGCGATCGGGTCTATTTGCAGCGGGTGGTCGAGAATGCGCTGGCGCAGACCGAGCGCGTTTGCGGCCTGGTCAAGCAGTTGGCCGGTCCTCACAAGGGCAGCTTGCCGGTCCCGTCCGTGACCGAGGATTCCGAGTTGAAGGTCGCCCGCGCCCAGCAAGCCCCGCGCGTGCCGAGTGCCGAGCTGCCGGGCCCGTCCGGCCAGAAGCGGCTGACCAAGCGCGAACGCGAGGTGCTGCGGCTGATCAGCGAGGGCTATTCGAACAAGCAGGGCGCGCTGCGGATGCAGATCAGTCCGCGCACGTTCGAGAGCCATCGCGCCGAGGCGATGCGCAAGCTCGGCGCCCGCAACACCGCGGACCTGGTCCGCGCGGCGCTGCTGCATTCGATCGATTGAGGCTGCCAGCGTTGTGCCGCCGGCCGGCGGCGCGCCCGGGATATCGGAATCCCCGGCTATCCGATCGTGCTCAGAAATAATCTTCGGCGAAGGGACGCGCGCGCGACGAGGACCGCAGCGGCTTGATCTCTTCCTTCGGCGCGTTCGGGATGATGGTGATGGTCCAGCGCGGGGGCGTGCTCGATTCCTGCTCCAGGACCGAGCGCACGAAGCCAGTCACCGTCGAGTCCCCAGATGTCACCGTTGCCATGCGGCCGTTGAACTGGGCGATGCGGAAGCGACGGACCTCCTTCTGGTCCGCAGTCTCGTAGGTGAACATGGAAACCCTCCTGGTTTCCCGCGACTATCGCCACCTATGATTAGCCATCTGTGAAAATCCCAAACCGTAGAAGTACGGCGGGTTTCGCACGCGCTTTAGGCCTGCGGCTCCTGTGCGCGCGCGGCGGCGTAGGCGGCGTCCATCCGATCCAGGAGATCGTGGAATGCAGCATCGCCGAGCGTTTCCGCACTCTTCTCCAGTCGCAGCGCCAGCGCCGCGAGCCTGACATAGCCGAACGTTCCGGCCGCGCTTTTCAGCGAATGCGCTTCGCGCGTGATCCTGGCGTGGTGCTGGGCAAGCGAATGCGTGCGGAACAGTTGCAGCCGTGCGGAGGTTTCGCTCCAGAACACAGCGCGCACCTCACCGGCGCCATCCTCGCCGATCTCGCGCACGAGTGCCGCATATGCGCCCGGCTCGCGCGCGGGCTCGGCATCGAGCGCCAGCTCGGCAGGCGCGACGGTCACTTCAAACATGGGGCTGCCTGTCCTGGTCACGGTTGGTTGGTCGCGCGGCCCGTGCGGCGCGAGGCGCACCGTGTCTACGGCATTTGAATTTCAGTTCCGGTAGCAGGACCATGCGTGTTTGCAGGCCGGCATTAGCCGCGAGTTTACCACGCGACCGGTCAGCGCTGGCCGAGCAGCCGGTCGTACTGGCCCTTCACCGTGGCGTAGCACTCGCAGGCGGTCTGGCGCAGGCCGTCCAGGTTCAGGATCTGGATGTGTCCGCGGCTGTAGTGGATGAAATTGGCTTGCTGCAAGGTGTGGGCGACCAGCGACACGCTGTTGCGCCGCGCCCCGATCATTTGCGCCATGGCCTCCTGGGTCAGCAGCAGACGGTAGTCGCCCGACAGGTCATGGGTATGCAACAGGCAGCGCGACAGCCGCGATTCCACGGGATGGGCGGCGTTGCAGCCCGCGGTCTGCTGCACCTGCGCGTAGACCGCCAGCCCGTGGCGCGTGAGCAACGTCCGTAGCGTACTGCTCTGGTCGGCTGCCATGCGCAGGCGGTCGAGATCCATCACGGACGAGGCCCCGGGAACCAGCACGATCGCCGTGTTCAGCGCGCAGGCATCGCCCATGGTCGAGAGCGTTCCTAGCAGGCTGTCGCGCCCGATCATGGCGACCTGCACATGTTCGCCCTTGGCGAGCTTCACCACCAGCGAGATGACGCCGCGGTGCGGAAAATAGGCCCGCGTGAGCGTCTCGCCGGTCTCGACCAGCACGGCCTCGTGCGGCAGGTCGATCGTGCGCAGATGCGGGCGGAGCAATTCATAATCGTCCGCCGATAGTGCGGACAGGAAACCGTTGGATGGACGCACCATCGTTTCCAAAGCTGCCTCCCGTCTCCGCGCCCGTTAATCGCAATGAGCTAATTCGTTCTCAATGCGGTTAAGTTCCACCATGTTCACGTCGGGATATATTGGCAATTGGTACATTGGAATCCGGACGACTACGCCATGCCGTTTGTGTGCATGGCGGCATGCAGTGCATCGCATCTGCGTCATTGCCGGATTCCGATGATGGCCGCGTGGCGGGCCTTTACGGTTGCATAGCAATCGCAGGACATCGTCTTCAGCACGGGCAGATTGACGATTTCGATCTGCCCGCGCGTATAGTGGATGATGCCGGCACGCTGGAGTGCATGCGCGACGAGGGAAATGGCGTTGCGCCGCACGCCCATCATCTGCGCCAGCGTCTCCTGGGTCAGCGGAAGCATCTCGCTGTCCGAGAGGTCGCGGGCACGCAACAGCCAGCGCGCCAGCCGGGCCTCGACCGGGTGCAGCGTATTGCAGAGCAGGGATTGCTGCGCATGTGCGAGCAGCGCCTGCTCGTGGCGGATCATCAGGCTGCGAAACGGGACGCTTGCGGCCGCGACGGCGCGGAAGGCCGCGATTTCAAGCACGGACGCGGTTCCCGGGAACAGCACGACCGCGTCCGCCGGTGCGATGCCATCGGCCAGGGCGCCGCCGCCGCCCACGACGCTGTCGCGGCCCAGCATCGCGACCTCGATCATCTGCCCCTCGGACATGGCCACCGTGATCGACACCGAACCGGCATGCGGGAAGTAGACATATTTCAGCGCAGCGCCCGCTTCACCCAAGACAGTTTCCCTGACCATTTCGACTGTCGCGAGATGAGGGCGCAGCAAATCGAGATCAGCCGTTCCGAGCATTTGCAGCAACTGGTTGGGCGGGTGGCCGCTCGCGGTCATGCAGGCTCAATCCGACGTTTGCGATGGACGATCGACACCGCGTCCGGTTCGTGATCCGGTTGCACGGCGATGCAATCATATTTTAAAGGTTGTGGCGCCGTCCATATACCCGCTAGAGGGCAGACAGCCTGTCGCAATTGCGTCGGAATTGAGAAAAAGCGTGCGGATTTTCGCCCACGGCCGGTGAGCCTGTCCTGCGTCCAAGGCCGGGAAAGAGTGGCAGTTGGCCTCGTGAGCCGCAACCATTGCACCCGCACGGCCGTCGGACGCCGATGGATTGTCGGAGCCTCGCGCTTCGCGCGCGCATCGTCAGCCATCACCAATTGGTTGGTGGCTGGTCGACATTTTCATGCCGCGCATGCGCGGCTTCGAATCGATCAGGGTGTTTCACGAGATCGCGCGTCCGTGCCGCTGATCGCCATGTCCGGCTACGTCTTCGCCGACCATGACGGCTCGGCGCCGGACTTCCTGCGCATGGCGCTCGAACTTGGCGCGGCGCGTTGTCTGCGTAAGCCGTTCACGCCCGACGCACTCCTCGTCATCATCAATGAATGCCTGCGCGAGGGCGAAGTCTGCAGTAGAGGTCCCCTGGCTGCAGGTTTGCGTTAGGGAATATCGACGGTCGCGGCCGTCGGGTAAGTCTTCGTTTACCGTGCGTGCGGCCCGCACCCATGCTGCGCGTCAGATGCGAGACGTCGTGCGCATGCGTCACCGATTGCGCGTGATTTGAATCTCTTCGCGCGGGCCGTGCATATCTCCCGATATTGTCAGGATTCTTTTGCGCATGTCGTGACGCTGTTATCCGCGCGTTTACCTCTCGCCTTGCGCGCCCGACGGCGCGCGCCGGATCTGCCGAAAATCGCAGTGCCTTGCGGTCGAACGGCAAACTTCGTTTCAATATCCGTATTAGCACGGAGGATGAAATTAACGGGACCGTGAAAGGGGTTGTCTAACGATCGAAAGCGAAGACTTCCGCCGATTCCAGGCGCGGCTCAGGCGTCGAAGTTCAGCTCAGTAAGGCGTGTCCATGGATGATCTGTTGCGGGAGTTTCTGACGGAGACCAGCGAGAGCCTGGACACCGTCGACAATCAGCTGGTGAAGTTCGAGCAGGAGCCGAACAACGCCAAGATTCTCGATAACATCTTCCGCCTGGTCCACACCATCAAGGGCACTTGCGGCTTCCTTGGCCTGCCGCGGCTCGAAGCGCTGGCGCATGCCGGCGAGACCTTGATGAGCAAATTCCGTGACGGCATGCCGGTGACGGGGCCGGCCGTGACGCTGATCCTGTCCTCGATCGACCGCATCAAGGAGATCCTCGCCGGTCTCGAAGCGACCGAAGCCGAGCCCGAAGGCGAGGACCGCGATCTCATCGACAAGCTGGAAGCGATGGTCGAGCAGGGCATGGCGGCAATGGCCGCCGGCGCCGCCGCTCCTGTCGCTGAAGCGCCGCCGCTGGTGCCGGAAGCGCCGGCTCCCGTCGAAGTCAAGGCTGCTCCTGCGAGAGAAAAAGAAATGACCCAAGGCACGCTGATCGATCAGACTCTCGAGCGTCCGCTGCGTCCGGGCGAAGTCTCGCTCGACGAGCTCGAGCGCGCTTTCCGCGAGACTGCGATCGAAGAGCCTGCGCCTGCACCCGTTGCCAAGGCCGCGCCGGCTGCTGAAGCGCCTGCGCCTGTGGTCAAGGAAGCCGCGAAGGAAGCCAAGCCCGCCAAGGAGAAGGTCGCGCCGAAGAAGTCGATGGCCGACGAGGGGGCCTCCGAGGGCGCCAGCATCGCCAACCAGTCGATCCGCGTCAACGTGGATACGCTGGAGCACCTGATGACCATGGTCTCCGAGCTGGTGCTGACCCGCAACCAGCTGCTCGAGATCAGCAGGCGCAACGAGGACACCGAGTTCAAGGTGCCGCTGCAGCGCCTCTCCAACGTCACCGCCGAGCTGCAGGAAGGCGTCATGAAGACGCGCATGCAGCCGATCGGCAATGCCTGGCAGAAGCTGCCCCGCATCGTCCGCGATCTCTCGAGCGAACTCGGCAAGCAGATCGAGCTGGAGATGCACGGCGCCGACACCGAGCTCGACCGCCAGGTGCTCGACCTGATCAAGGACCCGCTCACCCACATGGTGCGCAACTCCGCCGATCACGGCCTCGAAACGCCTGCCGAGCGCGTTGCGTCCGGCAAGGGCGAGCAGGGCACCATTCGCCTCTCCGCCTATCACGAAGGCGGCCACATCATCATCTGCATCGCCGACAACGGCCGCGGCCTCAACACCGAGAAGATCAAGGCCAAGGCCATCACCTCAGGTCTCGCCACCGAGGCCGAGCTCGAGAAGATGAGCGAAGCCCAGATCCACAAGTTCATCTTCGCGCCCGGCTTCTCGACCGCGGCCGCCATCACCTCGGTCTCCGGCCGCGGCGTCGGCATGGACGTGGTGCGCACCAATATCGACCAGATCGGCGGCACCATCGACATCAAGTCGGTGGCCGGCGAGGGCTCCTCCGTCACCATCAAGATCCCGCTGACGCTCGCCATCGTCTCGGCGCTGATCGTGGAAGCCGCCGGCGACCGCTTCGCGATCCCGCAGCTCTCGGTGGTCGAGCTGGTCCGTGCCCGCGCCAACAGCGAGCACCGCATCGAGCGCATCAAGGACACCGCGGTCTTGCGCCTGCGCAACAAGCTGCTGCCGCTGATCCATCTGAAGAAGCTGCTGAAGATCGACGACGGCGCGGCCTCCGATCCCGAGAACGGTTTTATCGTGGTCACCCAGGTCGGCAGCCAGACGTTTGGTATCGTCGTGGACGGCGTCTTCCATACGGAAGAGATCGTCGTGAAGCCGATGTCCACAAAGCTGCGTCACATCGACATGTTCTCCGGCAACACCATTCTGGGCGATGGCGCGGTCATCATGATCATCGACCCCAACGGCATTGCCAAGGCGCTCGGCGCCGCCGGCTCCTCGGCCCATGACATGGCCGACGACAATGGCGCGCTCCACATCGGTTCGGGCGAGCAGACCACCTCGCTCCTCGTCTTCCGCGCCGGCTCGTCGCAGCCCAAGGCGGTCCCGCTCGGGCTCGTCACGCGCCTGGAAGAGCTGCCCGCCGACAAGATCGAGTTCAGTAACGGCCGCTACATGGTGCAGTACCGCGAGCAGCTGATGCCGCTCGTCGCCATGGAAGGCGTCACCATTGCGAGCCAGGGTGCCCAGCCGATCCTGGTGTTCGCCGATGACGGCCGCTCCATGGGCCTCGTCGTCGACGAGATCATCGACATCGTCGAAGAGCGCCTCAACATCGAGGTCGGCGGCTCCGCCTCCGGCATTCTCGGCTCGGCCGTGATCAAGGGCCAGGCCACCGAAGTGATCGACGTCGGCCACTTCCTGCCGATGGCGTTCGCCGACTGGTTCACCCGCAAGGAGATGAAGCCGTCGATGCATTCGCAGTCGGTGCTGCTGGTCGACGACAGCGCGTTCTTCCGCAACATGCTGGCTCCGGTGCTGAAGGCGGCCGGTTACCGCGTCCGCACCGCGCCGACCGCGCAGGAAGGCCTCGCGGCGCTCCGTGCGCAAAACTTCGACGTGGTCCTGACCGACATCGAGATGCCCGACATGAACGGGTTCGAGTTCGCCGAGACCATCCGCTCCGACAGCAATCTCGGTTCGATGCCGATCATCGGCCTGTCGGCGCTGGTGTCGCCGGCGGCGATCGAACGCGGCCGTCAGGCCGGCTTCCACGACTATGTCGCCAAGTTCGACCGTCCCGGTCTGATCGCGGCGCTGAAGGAGCAGACCGCGGGTGCCGCCGGCGCCTCCGAGCTGAGCCGGGCAGCGGCGTAACCAGCGGGATCAGGAGATACGCTTATGAGCACCAAGATGCAGTCCACCGAAGGCACCATGGTCGAATACGTCACCGCGATGATCGGTGGCCAACTGTTCGGCCTGCCGATCTCCCGCGTCCAGGACGTGTTCATGCCCGAGCGCGTCACCCGCGTTCCGCTGTCCTCGCGCGAGATCGCGGGCGTGCTGAACCTGCGCGGCCGCATCGTCACCGTGATCGACATGCGCGCCCGTCTCGGCCTGCCCAAGGCCGAGGACGGCAAGACCCCGATGGCGGTCGGTGTCGACCTGCGCGGCGAATCCTATGGCCTCCTGATCGACCAGATCGGCGAGGTGCTGCGCCTGCCCGAGGCCGGCATGGAAGAGAACCCGGTCAACCTCGATCCCCGCATGGCCAAGCTCGCCGGCGGCGTCCACCGTCTCGACGGCCAGCTCATGGTCGTCCTCGACGTCGATCGCGTGCTCGAATTGAAGACTGAAGTGCAAATGGCCGCGTGAGCCAACGAAACATCGAAGCCGGAGAACCAAAATGAAGACATGTTTGGTGGTCGATGATTCCAGCGTCGTGCGCAAGATCGCGCGCCGGATTCTGGAAGGCTTGGAATTCCAGGTCACCGAGGCCGAGGACGGCTCCAAGGCGCTCGAGATCTGCCAGCGGCAGTTGCCCGACGCGGTGCTGCTCGACTGGAACATGCCCGTGATGGACGGTTTCGAGTTCATGGGCCACATGCGCCGCCTGCCCGGCGGCGACCAGCCGAAGGTGGTGTTCTGCACCACCGAGAACAACGTGGCTCATATTGCTCAGGCGCTCAGCGGCGGCGCCAACGAGTACATCATGAAGCCTTTCGACAAAGACATCATCGCCGACAAATTTGCTGAAGTCGGCTTGCTCCCGGTCGGACAAGCCTTGGTCTGAGTGTGTCTGGCCGAACTGTTTGGCCAGAGTGTTCCCAGTACAGCTCCCAAGAGGCTCTCCGTGACCCCGACCGAGTACGAGTATCTGCGTAAGTTTCTCAAGGACAATTCCGGTCTCGACCTCTCCGCAGACAAGCAATATCTGATCGAAAGCCGCCTGCTGCCGCTCGCGCGCAAGGCCGGGCTCTCCGGCATCACCGAGCTCGTGCAGAAGCTGCAAGGCGGCTCGCGCACGCTGATCACCGACGTGGTCGAAGCCATGACCACCAACGAGACCTTCTTCTTCCGCGACAAGGTCCCGTTCGACCATTTCCGCGACCACATCATGCCGGAGGTCATCAAGGCGCGTGCCGCCCGCCGCAGCGTGCGGATCTGGTGCGCCGCCGGCTCGACCGGGCAGGAGCCCTATTCGCTGGCGATGTGCCTGAAGGAGATGGGCGCGGCCCTCACCGGCTGGCGCGTCGAGATCATTGCGACCGACCTGTCGCAGGAAGTGCTGGAGAAGGCCAAGGCCGGCGTCTACAGCCAGTTCGAGGTGCAGCGCGGCCTGCCGATCCAGATGCTGGTCAAATATTTCAAGCAGACCGGCGAGACCTGGCAGATCAATCCCGAATTGCGGGCGATGATCCAGCACCGCCAGCTGAACCTGCTGCACGATTTCGCCCAGCTCGGCACGTTCGACGTCATCTTCTGCCGCAACGTGCTGATCTATTTCGACCAGGACACGAAGATCAACATCTTCAACCGCCTGGCGCGCCAGATCGAGCCCGACGGCTTCCTGGTGCTGGGCGCAGCCGAAACCGTGGTCGGTCTGACCGATACGTTCCGCCCGATTCCGGAGCGTCGCGGCCTCTACAAGCCGAACGATCCGCGTGCAGCCGCGGCCAAGCCGGCCGGTGTCGTCGGCGCGCTGCCGCGCATGGCGGTGATGGCGGGACGATAAGCATGGCAGAGGATGGCAAAGGCGCAGAGCGCGTCACGTTCAGCCGGGGCTATGATGTCTGCATCATGGCCATCGACGGGACGTGGCGGCGCGACTGCACGCTCAATGCGATTTCCGATACGGACGCCATTCTGACGGTCGAAGGCTCGATCCAGGGTTTGAACCTGAAGGAGTTCTTCCTGCTGCTGTCGTCCACTGGCCTTGCCTATCGCCGCTGCGAGCTGGTGCGCGTCAACGGCGCCGAGATGGACATCCAGTTCCTGCGCGGCAAGAACCGCAAGAAGCGCGGCGCCGCCGGTGGCCGCGACGAGGCGGCCTGAACGGCACGCTTTTCGCCGGGTTGCTTTATATTTGCTGAAACTTCCGACTGAATTTGCCGGCGCAGCTTTACGTCGCCTAAGCGCGAGCCGTGTACCAATTGCACGTCTCAATCCCTAGGATATGGCAATGCCCAGAAGTTCCCTCTCCCCCATCCCGTCAAACCTGCCCGACGTCGCCGAGCGGCGCGCGCTTCAGCTTCTGGTCGTCGACGACGACGCGACGCAGCGCAGCCTGATCACGGTCGCCGCCAAGCAGGCCGGCCATGAAGTCACCGTGGCGCCGTCGGTGGCGGAAGCGATCGAGAAGCTCCGCGCCGCGCGCTTCGACTGCGTGACGCTCGATCTCGTGCTGGAGGATGGCGACGGCATCGACGTGCTGCGCGAGATGGCGGAGGCGAAATTCGCAGGTGCCGTGATCGTCATCAGCGGCATGGACGGCAAGCGCCGCAGCGCCGCGCGCAGCTTCGCCCGCTCGGTCGGGATCGAGCTCCAGAGCCTGCCGAAGCCGCTCGATCTCGCGGCTCTGCGCATCAGCCTCGCCAATCTCGGCAAGACCGCGATGGGACTGCCGGCGATCCACACCTGGGGTGGTGTCGCCACCGACGCTATCGTGGAACGGCACCGCACCTGAGGCGCGGAGCAGCCATGCAATCGGCTGCGGCAGATCAGCGGCGCCGATGACGGCCTATACCGGGCTGCCGGGTTCCGACAATTGTTGCAGGGCGTGTCCGAGCTCAGCCCGGCAGGTGTTGAGGGCGGCACTCGCCGTGGCATAACGTGGCGTGATGTCGTCGAGCACGACGATCTCGGTGGAACCCAAGTCGGCACTCGAGATAGCGCTATCGTCTTCCGCCTCCAGATCGTCCGAGGTCATGGCCGCGTCGATCAGACGCATACTGATCTCGATGCGCGCGATCAGAGAGCGAAGTTCGGCTGCAATCAACTGACGGCTGTCGGTGTCAGCCATCGCAGCGAGCGGGGGCGTGCCTGCGTAATTTAGCATGGATATTCTCCGTCCCCCGCAATAAGGCACCCAGCCGCTACTTGTGCGTTAAGTCCATGTCCCGTACAAATACGGGTGGGCCGAATCCGCGCCGAACGCCATAACAGTTGGCGCGGACGCGAGTCCTTCATGCCAACCGGATGTGGCACATGGCCGAACAAAGCTCTCGCGGTGAAATCTTCGTAGTCGACGACGACCCCGCCGTTCGCGACACCTTGTCGATGGTGTTGAAGGCGGCAGGTTATGAGGTGATCTGTTTCGCTGACGGTGCAGCACTGCTGTCCGTCGCGCGAAGCCGCACGCCGGCTGCGATCCTGCTCGACGTGCACATTCCCGGAAAGTCGGGTCTCGACATTCTGAGGGAGCTGCACGGCGAGGATTACCCGGCGCCGATCTTCATGATCTCCGGGCAGGGCGACATCGCGATGGCGGTGAGCGCCATCAAGAACGGCGCGCTCGACTTCATCGAGAAGCCGTTCCGCGGCAGCGAGATCGTCGGCCGGCTCGACGAGGCGATTGGCGCCTATGCACGCCGGCAGGCGGAGAATGCGTCGCCGAAATTCAACTCGCTGCACTTCCCGGGCCGCGAGCCGTTGACGCGCAGGGAGCGCGAGGTGCTCGAGCAGTTCGCCTCCGGTGCGTCCAACAAGGAAGCCGGGCGCACCCTCGGCATCAGTCCGCGTACCATCGAGGACCACCGCGCCAACATCATGAAGAAGCTCGGCGCGCGCAACGCCGCCGACCTGATCCGCATCGTGATGACCGCGGCCCAGCGGGCGTCGTAAAAAGTCTCGTGCCCCGGACGCAGCGCGTCACGCAGTGATGCGCTGCAGAGCCGGGGCCCATCTCTCCAGTTTCACAGCCAGCAGTTCTGGGTCCCGGCTCTGCACAGCAGCGCTTACGCGCTGCAGTGCGTCCGGGACACGAGAGCGAGGCCTCACGCGCTCAGCGCCCTGCGGATGATCCGCGCCAGATCCGATTTGCGATAGGGCTTGGCCAGCAGCAGCACGCCCGAATCCAGCCGGCCGTGATGGATGATCGCGTTCTCGGTATAGCCTGACGTGTAGACCACCTTGAGATCGGGGCGCGTCTTCAGCAGCTCGTCGGCAAGCTGCCGTCCGTTCATCTTGCCGGGCATGATGACGTCGGTGAACAGCAGGTCGAACGGCTTTCCGCTTGAGACGATGGCGACGGCCTCCGCCGCGTTCGCGGCCTGCAAGGTGACGTAGCCGAGCGAATGCAGCTGCGCCAGCACGTAGTCGCGCACCAGGCGATCGTCCTCGACCACCAGGATGGTCTCGTGTCCGCCCTCGATCGTCGCCGGCGTCACGCCCTCGCCGGCCGGCGTCGCCGTCTTGCCGGGCGGCAGGTACATCTTGATCGTGGTGCCGTGGCCTTCCTCGCTGTAGATCTTGATGTGTCCTGCGGACTGCTTGATGAAGCCGTAGACCATGGAGAGGCCGAGGCCGGTGCCCTTGCCCGGTCCCTTCGAGGTGAAGAACGGGTCGAACACCCTCGCCAGCATGTTGGATGGAATGCCGGTCCCGGTGTCGCTCACGGCGATCAGCACGTAGTGGCCCGGCCTGATATCGTTGGCGCTGGCATAGACCTCGTCGAGATAGGCGGCGCCCGTCTCGACGATCAGCTTGCCGCCACCAGGCATGGCGTCGCGGGCATTGAGCGCGAGATTGAGGATCGCGGTGGTGAGCTGATTGGGGTCGACGATCGCGACGCAGTTCTCGTCCTCGAACACCGATTCGATCTGGATCTGCTCGCCGAGCGTCGGCCGCAGCAGCTTTGCGGTGTCGATGATCAGCGAGTTGATGTCGATCTCGCGCGGCTGCAGCGGCTGCTTGCGGGCAAAGGCGAGCAGATGCTGGGTCAGCTCGGCGCCGCGCCCGGCGGCCTCGTCGATCATCTTGGTGATCGCCGCGAGCTCCGGCTCCTTGGCGACCGCCTCCGCCAGGATCTCGATCGTTCCGGTGATGACGGTGAGGATGTTGTTGAAGTCGTGCGCTACGCCGCCGGTGAGCTGTCCGACCGCCTCCATCTTCTCGGCGTGGCGGATGCGCTCCTCCGACGCGATCTTGTCGGTGAGGTCGCGGTAGAACACGTTGAACAGAATGCCCTCGCGGCGCTTCAGCGCCGTGACGCTCAGCTCGGCCTTGAACTCCTTGCCGTCGCGGCACCGGACCATGAGCTCGCGGCGGCGGTTGAGCGTCTGGCCGTCCTGGGACACGAGGAAACGCTCGAGCCCGGCCTTGACCCTCTCGCGCTCGGCTTCGGCCACGATCAGGTCGATGGCGTTGCGGCCCAGCGCTTCGTCGCGTCGCCAGCCGAACAGCTCCTCGGCCCGCGAGCTCCAGTTCAGGATGATGCTGCGGTCGTCGGTCTGGACGAAGGCGTCGAGTGCGGTCTCGACGATGTTGCGCGCGAGCTGCTCGCTTTCGCGAAGCGATTCCTCCGCAAGCCGCGCCTCGGTCATGTCGCGGCCGACGAAGAAGAAGCGCTTGGCCTGATCCGACCAGTTGCCGAGCCAGGACAGCCAGACTTCGCGGCCGTCCTTGTGCAGGCAACGGGTATCAGCGAGCTTGGGGTGTCCGCCGCGCCGCAGCGCCCGCATCTCCTCGCGGGATTGCTCGAGATGGGCGGGGTGGATGAAATCGACGCCACTGCGGCCGATCATCTCTTCCGGACGATAGCCGAGAACAGCCTCGCAGCTCGGGCTGATCTGGACGATATGGCCGCGCGAATTCATGATCATGATCAGGTCTTCGGAGGCATCGAACAGCTGCCGTCTCTCCTCGAGCGTCTGTTGCAGCGCGCGCTCGGTCCGTCGTGCATCGGTCAGCACGCGTGCCGTGCCGGAGGCGCCGATGATCTCGCCCGCGGGGCCCCGGATCGGCGAGAGGCTCACCGATATCTCGATGGGAGTGCCGTCCCTGTGCAGCCGCACCGTCTCGAAGCGTTCGATCCGCTCGCCCCTTGCAATCAGCGCAAGATAGTCCTTGCCTTCTTCGCGCCGATCGGGCGGCAGGATGATGGAGGCGGGTTGTCCGACCGCTTCTTCGGCGGAATAGCCATAAAGGCGTTCGGCCGCCGCATTCCACCCGATGATGATGCCCTCGAGTGTCTGCATGACGATCGAATCGTCGGACGATTCGACCGCCGCGCTGAACAGGCGCTCGCGGACGGCGAGTTGGTCGCGCGCGGCCTCGGTGCGGCGGCGCTCCTCGACCTCGCGTTCGAGGGCCGATGTCTTCGCCTTGGTCTCCTCGACCATGCGGGCGAAGGCCCGTGCCAGCATGCCGGTCTCGCCGGACGCGTCGGTCGGGATGTCGGCCGGCTTGCCGCGTCCGATCGCCTCGACCGCCGCGGTGAGCCGTCCGATCGGACGGGTCAGCGACTGCGCCAGCAGCACCGCAAGCACGGCCGCGACCAGCACCGCGATGATGCCGATCGTGACGGTGTTCTTTTCGATGACGACGGCCGGCGCCATGAACACGGCATTGGGCACGACACGGATGATGGCGATCCACTGGCCCTCGGCCAGGATCGCGGGCGAGATCGCGGTGCCGCTCGGCTTGTCGTCGCTCCCCGGCACGACCTGGGTCGCACCCAGGGTCGATCCGGTGACCGAAGCGAAATAGGGGAAGTCGTCCTGCCAGCGCGTCGGCGTGCCCAGTTGCGAGCCGAACTCGCGGGTGCGATCCGGATGCACGAGATAATCGCCGTTGCGGCCGACGACATAGACCTGTTCGCCGCGCCGGCTCGTGATCCTGATGCGGTCGAACACCTGGCGCATGTCGACATTGATGACGACGATACCGAACAGCCGGTGATCGGATCCGAATAGCGGCGCCGCGACGCGCAACGTCGGAACATAGGGCATCTGGATCACGCCGTCGTCGACGTTCAAATCGACCGGCGAGACGTAGACCTGATCTTCGGACAGCTTGATCGCGTCCTGGAAGAAGCCGCGCTCGTCCTTGGCCTGCAGCACATTGTCGGGAACGACACGCACCGATCCGGTCGGGCCGGATCGGTCGACGCGCAGATATTCGCGGCCGTCGGCGTCGATGATGCGAAACTTTGCGTAAGTCGGATTGGCCCCGACATTGGCCATGAGATACGCCTGCAGCCGCTCGCGCCAGGTCGCTTCGGACAAATGGTCGGTCGGATCGACACCGTTGTTGAAATGCGCATCGATCATGCCGCGCACGGCGGCGTGGGCGCGAAACGTCACGATGTCGGCGCGCGCGCCGTCGGTCTGGGTTTCGAGCTGGGACGCCAGCAGCCGCGATTGGGTCTCGATGCGCTCGAGCACGCGCGGCAGGAAGGCCTGCTCTAGGCTGTAATGGCTCAGCCATCCGACGGCGGAGACCGCACCTGCGACCAGCAGGATCATTGCGATGGCTAGCCGGGTTGCCAGCGTCATGTCGGCCCTGGCGCCGCGCCAAGGGCGGTCCCGAATGTTCCGCTACGCTGCAACATGGATCGCCCCGTCATCGGCCGCCGGCGACTGTGACGTGATGACCGGCCCGCTCCAGAACCAGCCGGATCGTGATCTGCACGGCCGGGTCGTCATCCACGATCAGGATGTTGGCCAATTGAAAAATCCTCCGGATCGGATGGGAAGCCCCGCGACCCAAATCAAAGCCTGAAATATGAAATTGTTGCGCGGATTCCGGCCTGCCCGCAAGCACTTCGCGTTTGACGCGATTGCATTTTTCGGCCGCGCGCGGATGGCACGCCGCAACATTCGTTAAGCACGATGGCGTGCATAAGGGCGCGTGGTCGCGTAGCGGATGGGGCCTAATCGGTCAGGTATTCCGGGTGGTGGCTCCGGATCGTATCCAGCTCGCTCAGGGTTCCGGACAGATGCTTGCGCAGGTGCTGTTGTGCAGCATCGGCGTCGCCGGACTCGATCGCGCGCGTGATCAGCTTGTGGTGGCGCACGATGTTCTGCGCCTTGCCGGGCGAGGGGAGATGCAGCCGGCGCAGCCGGTCGATATGCCCGCTGCGGCTGCGCACCAGCGCCCAAAGCTCCTGCTTGCCGGCCGCCGCGTAGAGCTGGGCGTGGAAGTCGTTGTCGCCGGCCATGAAGGATTCGAACTCGCCGGCTTTCGCGAACTGCTGCTGCAGGGCGATGGCGTGGTCGAGGCGGATGATCAGGGCTTCGTCGTTCTGTTCCGCGAGGAGCCGGACGATCTCCAGCTCCAGCGCCTGACGGAGGAAATGCGCCTGCTGGGCGCGGCTGATGTCGATCCGGCTGACCACGGTCGCGTGCTGCGGAAAGACGTCGACCAGGCCCTCTTCCTCCAGCCGCATCAGGGCATCGCGCACCGGCGTCGAGCTGATTCCGAACTGGCCGGCGAGCTCGGCGCGCGACAGCGGCGCGCCCGGTGGCAGCTCCAGGGCGATGATCGCATTGCGCAGGCGCTCGAACACCTGCGGCGCGGCCTGCCGGGCGCGATCGAGCCGTGATGCCGTTCTTGCGGGTGCACGTGGCGCGGAGGTGGCTGCTTCCATATCGGGTCCCGCTTGCCTTTGATGCACTAATATATTAGTGCATCAGCGGGGTCAACGCAGCGCGACGCGCACCCGGAGGAAACACACAACAATGATCAAGCATCTTCGAAGCCGGCTTGCGGCTGCCACCCTGATCGCCGCAACCGCCGTCTCGGCATCCGCTGCACATGCGCAGCAAAAATCCGAGATATCGCTGTCGCGCCAGCCCGGCATTTTCTACATGCCGAGCCACATCATGGAAAAGCAGAAGCTGATCGAGAAGCATGCCGCAGCTCTCGGCGTTCCCGGTGTCACCACCAAATGGGTCACCTTCTCCGGCGGCGGTGCGCAGACCGACGCGCTGCTCGCGGGCGGCGTCGACATCCTCAACACCGGCACCGGCAATCTTCTTTTGCTGTGGGATCGCACCCGCGGCGGCGTGAAGGGTATCGTCGCGACCTCGGCGCAGCCGATGACGCTGATCAGCCGCGACGCCAACATCAAGTCCATCAAGGATTTCGGCCCCAGCGACAAGATCGCGGTGCCGACCGTGAAGGTGTCCACGCAGGCGATCGTGCTGCAGATTGCGGCCGCCGAGGCCTTCGGCGCCGATCAATGGTCGAAGCTCGATGCCAACACCGTGCAGCTCGGCCATCCCGACGCCTATGCGGCGCTGGCCAATTCCAAGCACGAGGTGCACACCCATTTCTCGATCCCGCCCTATACATTCCTTGAATTGAAGAACGTGCCGGGCGCGCATGTCGTGCTGAATTCGCCCGACGTGATGGGCGGCCCGCTGAGCCAGGCGCAGTTCTTCACCACGACCAAATTCGCCGACGCCAATCCCAAGATCATCCAGGCCGTGCGCGATGCCACCAAGGAAGCGCAGGATTTGATCCGCAGCGACACCAAGCAGGCCGTCGAGATCTACAAGGAGGTTACCGGCGACAAGACCTCGGTGGAGGAGCTGCTCGATCTCCTCAAGGAGCCCGGCATGATGGAATGGAATCTCGAGCCGCAGGGCACGATGAAATTCGCCGCGCATCTCTACAAGACCGGCACGCTGAAGAACCAGCCCAAGGCCTGGACCGATTACTATCTCCCCGTCGCGCATGACCTGAAGGGCAACTGATGGCGCTGCTCGACGTCAACGGCGTGACGCTGCGCTACAAGACCTCCAGCGCAGTCGTCACCGCCACCGAGAGGGTGAGCTTTACGGTCGACAAGTCCGACCGCTTCGTGCTGCTCGGGCCTTCCGGCTGCGGCAAGTCTACCCTGCTCAAGGCCGTCGGCGGCTACATGACGCCGAGCGAGGGACGCATGACCATCGGCGATCGTGAGATCCACGGTGCCGGCGCCGACCGCATGATGATCTTCCAGGAATTCGACCAGCTCCTGCCCTGGAAGAGCGTGCTCGCCAACGTGATGTTTCCGCTGCTGACCGCGCGAAAGCTGTCGCGTAAGGACGCGGAGATGCGGGCGCGATCCTATATCGAGAAGGTCGGCCTGACCCGCGTGGTCGACGCCTATCCGCACACGCTCTCCGGCGGCATGAAGCAGCGCGTCGCGATCGCGCGCGGCATGGCGATGGAGCCGGACATTCTGCTGATGGACGAGCCGTTCGCCGCACTCGACGCGTTGACGCGACGGACCTGCCAGGACGAGCTGCTCCAGCTCTGGAGCGAGACCAAGTTCACCGTGCTGTTCGTGACGCACTCGATCGCGGAAGCGATCCGCATCGGCAACCGCATCCTGCTGCTGTCGCCGCATCCCGGCCGGGTCAAGGCCGAGGTGATCGACGTCGACAAGGTCGGCAACGACGACGGCAGCGCCGGCCGGCTGGAGAAGGAGATCCACGATCTCCTGTTCGCCGGCGAAGCCACGGCGCATTGAGGGAAGAGCTGATGGGCGAAGCAAGAATATTGCTGCGTGACGCGCCGGTCGCCGTCACCGGTGCGAGCGAGGTCGAGCGCAAGCTGAGCGTGCTTGAGCTGCTCTGGAACGACGGTTTTGTCCGCAAGACCGTCATCATCCTGTTCCTCGCGGCGGTCTGGGAAGCCTACGGCGTCTATCTCGACAATCCCCTGCTGTTTCCGACCCTGCACGATACGATCGCGACGCTGTACGACCGCGTGAAAGACGGCACGATCCCGATGCGGGCGTGGACGTCGCTGAAGGTCCTGTTCATGGGCTATTCGGCCGGCATCGTGCTCGCCGCGATCTTCACCGTGCTCGCGATCTCGACCCGGATCGGCACCGACTTCCTGGAGACGGTGACGGCGATGTTCAACCCGCTGCCGGCGATCGCGCTGCTGCCGCTCGCACTGATCTGGTTCGGCCTCGGCAACGGCAGTCTCGTTTTCGTGCTGATCCATTCGGTGCTGTGGCCGGTCGCGCTCAACACCCATTCCGGCTTCAAGAGCGTGTCCAACACGCTGCGCATGGTCGGTCGCAATTACGGCCTGCGCGGGCTGCCCTATGTCGCGAAAATCCTGATCCCCGCGGCGTTCGGCTCGATCCTGACCGGCCTCAAGATCGGCTGGGCGTTCGCCTGGCGCACCCTGATCGCGGCCGAGCTGGTGTTCGGCGTGTCCTCGGGGCAGGGCGGACTCGGCTGGTTCATCTTCGAGAACCGCAACCTCCTCGACATACCCGCAGTGTTCGCAGGCCTCTTGACGGTGATTATCATCGGGCTCTTTGTCGAGAACCTGATCTTCCGCGCCATCGAGCGGAACACGGTCCAGAAATGGGGCACCCAATCATGACCAAGAAGAAAACACCCGACCAGCTCCGCAGCGCACGCTGGTTTGCGCCCGACGATCTTCGCTCGTTCGGCCACCGCTCCCGCACCATGCAGATGGGCTACGCCCCGGAGGAGTGGAAGGACCGCCCGATCATTGCGATCCTCAACACCTGGTCGGACGCCCAGCCCTGCCACATGCACTTCAAGTCGCGCGTCGAGGACGTCAAGCGCGGCATCCTGATGGCCGGCGGCCTGCCGCTGGAGTTGCCGGCGCTGTCGCTGTCGGAATCGCTGCTCAAGCCGACCACCATGCTCTATCGCAACCTGCTGGCGATGGACGCCGAGGAACTGCTGCGCAGCCATCCCGTCGACGGTGTTGTGTTGATGGGCGGCTGCGACAAGACCACGCCGGCGCTGCTGCTGGGCGCGACCTCGATGAACATCCCGGCGATCTACCTGCCGGCGGGCCCGATGCTGCGCGGCAACTGGAAGGGCAAGACGCTAGGTTCCGGCTCCGACGGCTGGAAATACTGGGACGAGCGCCGCGCCGGGAAGATCTCCGACAAGGACTGGCTCGACATCGAAGCCGGCATCGCCCGCAGCTACGGCACCTGCATGACCATGGGCACGGCCTCGACCATGACCGCGATCGCCGAAGCGATCGGCATGACGCTGCCCGGCGCCTCCTCGATTCCCGCTGCCGATGCCAACCACATCCGCATGGCCTCCGAATGCGGACGTCGCATCGTCGAGATGGTGTGGGAAGACCTGACGCCGAAGACGATCCAGACCCGCAAGGCGTTCGAGAACGCGATCGCGGTCGCAATGGCGATGGGCTGCTCGACCAACGCCATCATCCATCTGATCGCGCAGGCCCGCCGCGCCGGCCTCGACATCGGCCTCGACGATTTCGAGAAGGCGAGCCGCAAGGTGCCCGTGATCGCCAACGTCCGTCCGAGCGGCGATGCTTATCTGATGGAAGACTTCTTCTATGCCGGCGGTCTGCCGGCGCTGATGGGGCAGATCAAACCGCATCTGCATCTCGATTGCATCACCGTCACCGGCCAGACGCTGGGCGAGAACATCGCCCATGCCGAAGTGCACAATGACGACGTGATCCGTTCGATCGACAATCCCATCTACAAGGAAGGCGCGCTCGCCGTGCTCAAGGGCAACCTCGCGCCCGACGGCTGCGTCATCAAGCCCTCCGCCTGCGCGCCGCGCTTCCTCAAGCACACCGGGCCGGCGCTGGTGTTCGACGACTATCCCTCGATGAAGAAGGCGGTCGACGATCCCAATCTGGACGTCACCGAGGACCATATCCTCATCCTGCGCAATGCGGGGCCGCAGGGCGGGCCGGGCATGCCGGAATGGGGCATGCTGCCGATCCCGACCAAGCTCGTGAAGCAGGGCGTGCGTGACATGGTGCGCATCTCGGATGCGCGCATGAGCGGCACCAGCTATGGCGCCTGCATTCTGCACGTCTCGCCGGAATCCTATATCGGCGGCCCGCTGGCGCTGGTGCAGAACGGCGACCGCATCACGCTCGACGTCGCCGCGCGCACCATCAATCTCGATGTCCCCGAGGCCGAGCTCGCCAAGCGCCGCGCCGCCTGGAAGCAACCCGAGCGCCGCTTCGAGCGCGGCTATGGCTGGATGTTCACCAAGCACATCAAGCAGGCCAATGACGGCTGCGACTTCGACTTCCTCGAGACCGATTTCGGCGCGCCGATCGGCGAGCCGTCGATTTACTGACCGTCGTTCCGGGGCGATGCGAAGCATCGAACCCGGAACCCATTTCACCATAGCGTGTGCGGCCCGATGGATTCCGGGTTCGCGCTACGCGCGCCCCGGAATGACAAGAGAGTTGGATCGAATGTCAAAACTCAGCGAAGCCACCCGCAACAAGCTCAAATCCGTCTCCACCGCCACCGTCGCCACCGCGCTGTTCAAGCGCGGCCTGCGCATCCAGATGATCCAGGATGTGCATCCGCTCGGCGCGGACCAGCCGACCATGGTCGGCGAGGCCTTCACGCTGCGCTACATGCCGGCGCGCGAGGACCTCAACACCATCGACGTGTTCAAGGACCGCTCCCATCCGCAGCGCAAGGCGGTCGAGGATTGCCCGCCCGGCGCCGTGCTGGTGATGGACAGCCGCAAGGACGCGCGCGCGGCCTCGGCCGGCGCGATCCTGGTCACGCGCCTGATGAAGCGCGGCGTTGCCGGCGTCGTCACCGACGGCGGCTTTCGCGATTCCGCTGAGATCGCCAAGCTCGGGATTCCCGCCTATCACCATCGTCCCTCGGCGCCGACGAACCTTACGCTGCACCAGGCGATCGAGATCAACGTTCCGATCGGCTGCGGCGATGCGCCGGTGTTCCCCGGCGACGTCATTTTGGGAGACGCCGACGGTGTTATCGTGATCCCTGCGCATCTCGCGGATGAGATTGCGAATGAGACGTTCGAGATGACCGCCTTCGAAGACTTCGTCACCGAGGAAGTCGGGAAGGGCCGCGGCATTTTCGGTCTCTATCCCGCCACCGATCCGCAGACGCTGACCAATTTCGCGGAATGGCGGAAGAAGAACGGCCGTTAAGGCCGAGACTAAATCACGTCAAGAAACGAGCCGGAAGCGCACGGGGCGGTGTGAGCCTTTGCCTCTCCCCGCTTGCGGTAGGGCTATCGCATATGGAAATTCCCGAGTCTCTTCCGTGGCTTGGTTCAGCATTGCACCTACGCGACGCATACAAGCTGCGGAAGCGGATCGAGAACAAAACAGAATCGAACCGCGAAGAGCGAGCTACGCCGCTCGAAAGAGTCTCCTCGCAAGTGCTGAGCGCAACAAGCATTTTTCCATATGCGATCGCCCTACCGCTTGCGGGGAGAGGCCGTAGCCCGGATGGAGCGCAGCGTAATCCGGGAACAGTCTTGCCAGTTCCACGAACCCCGGATTTCGCTGCGCTCCATCCGGGCTACAAAATCACGCCTCCGCCATTCCGGCCGCCCACAGCGCGAACGCGTAGACGATCGCGACTTCATCGAGCCGGTCGAACCGGCCCGATGCGCCGCCATGGCCGGCGCCCATGTTGGTGCGCAGCAGAACCGGGCCGCCGCCGCTCATGGTGGCGCGCAGGCGTGCGATCCATTTGGCGGGCTCCCAATAGGTGACGCGCGGATCGGTCAGGCCGCCCATCGCGAGAATCGCCGGATAATCCTTCGTCGCGACATTGTCGTAGGGCGAGTAGGACAGGATCGTCTTGAAATCCTTCTCGCTCTCGATCGGATTGCCCCATTCGGGCCATTCCGGCGGCGTCAGCGGCAGCGTGTCGTCGAGCATGGTGTTGAGCACGTCGACGAATGGCACTTCGGCAACGATCCCGGCGAACAATTCGCCGGCGCGGTTGGCGACCGCGCCCATCAGCATGCCGCCCGCCGAGCCGCCATGGCCGACGATGCGCTTTGCGCTGGTGTATTTCGCATCGATCAGCGCGCGGGCGCTGGCGGCGAAATCGTCGAAGCTGTTGGTCTTCTTCTCGCGCTTGCCGTCGAGATACCAGCCCCAGCCCTTGTCGGCGCCGCCGCGGATATGGGCGATGGCGTAGACAAAACCGCGGTCGACCAGCGACAGGCGGTTGGCGCTGAACGAGGCCGGCATCGCCATGCCGTAGGAGCCGTAACCGTAGAGCAGCAGCGGCGCCGAGCCGTCGAGCTTGAGCCCGCGGCGATGGAGGATCGAGACCGGCACCTCGGCGCCGTCATGCGCCTTCGCCATGATGCGCGTGGTGACGTAGTCGGCGACGTTGTGACCGGAGGGAATCTCCTGGCGCTTGCGCAGGGTGCGCGTGCGTTTGACCACGTCGTAGTCATAGACCTCCGACGGTGTCGTCATCGACGAATAGGCAAAGCGCAAATTCGTGGTGTCGAACTCGTAGGAGCCCATCGTGTCCAGCGAATAGGCGGCCTCGTCGAAGGCGATGGCGTGCTCCTCTTTCGTCGTCAGATCACGGATCACGATCGACGGCAGCGCATTGGCGCGCTCCAGCCGCACCAGATGGCCGGCATAGAGATCGAGGTCGATGATGTAGATGCCCGGACGGTACGGGATCAAATCGCGCCAGTTCTTGCGCTCGGGCTGGCTGAGCGGTGCGGTGACGATCTTGAAGTCGATGGCATCATCGGCATTTGTGAGGATGAACAGCTCGTCGCCGCGGTCGGCGAGCGAATATTGCACGCCTTCCTCGCGCGCCGCGACCAGTCGCGGCGGTGCCTCGGGATGGGCGAGGTCGATCAGCCGCTGCTCCGACGTCTCGTGATCGCCGCCCGCGATCACGCAGAAGCGGCCGCTGGTGCTCTCATGCAGATGGGTGAACCAGCCGGAATCCTGCTCCTCATAGACCAGCGTGTCGTCGGCCTGCCTGGTGCCGAGCCTATGGCGCCACACCTGCATCGGCCGATGATTGTCGTCGAGCTTCACATAGAAGAAGGACTTGGCATCCGCGCTCCAGACCACGCCGCCGTCGGTCTCCTCGACGAGATCGTCGAGATCCTTGCCGGTCGCCCAGTCGCGCACGCGGATCGAGAAATATTCGGAGCCCTTGGTGTCGGCGCTCCAGGCCTGCAGCTTGTGATCGTTCGAATGGCGGCTGCCGCCGAACTTGAAATACTTATGGTCCTTGGCGAGCGCGTCGCCGTCGAGCACGATATGTTCGTTGCCGCCGTCGCGTGGCATGCGGCCGAACAGCTCGTGCTGGCCGCCCTCGCGAAACCGGCGGAAATAGGCGAACGGACCGTCCGGCGACGGCACGCTGGAATCGTCCTCCTTGATCCGGGAGCGCATCTCGCGCACCAGCGTCTTCTGCAGTGCCGAAGTGTGGCCGAGCAGGCTCTCGGTGTAGACGTTCTCCTCATCCAGATATTTGCGGATGTCAGGATCGAGCACTTTGGGATCGCGCAGTACCTCCTGCCATTTCTCGTCCTTCAGCCAGGCATAGTCGTCGGTCACGGTGATCCCGTGCCGCGTGAAGGAATGCGGCCGGCGCGGGGCGACGGGGGGCTGGGAAGGTGTCTTGGCCTGGGTCACTCGATCCTCATTCAACTGCGTGTTCCACCTTATATCGTCCCGATTCTGCGAATTGCCAGCGCATCTGCGCCAAGGACTGCGCCAAGTCGCCGGGTTGTTGATCCGCCTCTTCTATGCTTTGAGGGGCGATACTCCCGCCGCCGGTCCAGCCTGATGCTGTTCAACTCCTATACGTTTATCCTGCTGTTCCTGCCGGTCACACTCGCCGGCTATTTCTGGCTGGGGCGGCGCAGCAATCTGACGCCGGTGATCTGGCTGGCGCTGGCCTCGATCACCTTCTATGCGATCGGCAGCTGGCAATTCGTGGCCCTGCTGCTGCTCTCGATCGCTTTCAACTATGGCGTCGGCCACCTCCTGATCGTGGCGGAACTCGCCCCAATGCAACGCAAGGCGGCGCTCGCGTTCGGCGTCGCCGGCGATCTCCTCGTGCTCGGCATCTTCAAATATGCCGGCTTCGCCACCGAGAACATCAACGCGCTGTTCGGCACGCATGTCGCGGTTCACATCCTGCTGCCGGTCGGCATCTCCTTCTACACCTTCACGCAGATTGCGTTCCTGGTGGATGCCTGGCGCGGCCAGGTCGCGGCCTATGCGCTGCCGCATTATGCGCTGTTCGTGACCTACTTCCCGCATCTGATCGCCGGGCCGATCCTCCACCACAAGGACATGATCCCGCAATTCGAGTACGAGGAGTCCAAGCGTCCGGATCCGCATCTGATCCTGTGCGGCGTCATCATCTTCGCCATCGGCCTGTTCAAGAAGACCTGCCTTGCCGACGGCATCCAGCCGCTGGTCGCGCTCGCCTTCGAGGCGCGCTCGCCGAGCTTCGACCAGGCCTGGCTCGGCGCACTCGCCTATACGTTCCAGCTCTATTTCGACTTCTCCGGCTATTCCGACATGGCGATCGGGGTTTCGCTGATGTTCGGCATCTTCCTGCCGGTCAATTTCAACTCGCCCTACAAGGCCACCAGCATCGTCGATTTCTGGCGCCGCTGGCACATGACGCTGTCGCAGTTCCTGCGCGACTATCTCTACATCCCGCTCGGGGGTAACAGGCGCGGCCGCGTGTTGCGCTACGTCAATTTGCTGATCACGATGCTGCTCGGCGGTCTCTGGCACGGCGCGGCCTGGACGTTTGTCGTGTGGGGTGCGCTGCACGGCGCCTATCTCTGCGTCAATCACGCTTTCAACGCGCTGGTGCCTGACGTCCCATTGATGCTTGCGCGCCCGGCCCGCATCGCCGGGGCCGCGCTGACCTTCCTTGCCGTTGTCGTCGCCTGGGTGTTCTTCCGCGCCGAAAGCGTCACATGGGCGCTGCGGGTGCTGCACGCCATGACTGATCCGGCGAACATCGTCTTCGGCCGCGAGGAGATCGCAGCGATGGTGCTCGTTGCCATCTACGCCGCGCTGGTGTGGCTGGCGCCGAACACGCAAGCGCTGATGGGATATGATCACGGCAATCGCCGGGTCGGCGAAGCCATGCGGGCGGGGCGCATGCGGCCGCTGGTTTTTTATGCGGCGTCGCTGGTGCTCGCGTTCGGCATTCTGGGCATCCAGAGCCACAGCGAATTCATCTATTTCCGGTTCTGATGCGCGGCGCATTCACACATCTCCGGCGTCTCTTGCTCGCCAGCTTCGCCTGCGTGCTGGGCGCAGCGTTGCTCACCTATCTCGTCGATCCCCTGCAATTGTTTCGTCCCTCGCGCCTCGCCTACTATTCCGACGACACGCGCGTGCAGAACGCCGGATTGATTCGCAGCCGGTCGTTCGACGCCGCCTTCATGGGGACCTCGCTCGCGATCCATTTCCGCCAGAGCGACATCGATCGCGCGCTTGGCGTCCACTCGCTCAAGCTGGCGATGACCGGCTCCAATTCGCGCCAGCAGGCCTTCGTGCTGGAGCAGGCGATCGATCGCGGCGCGAGGAGCGTGATCTGGGAGATGGACGATTTCATCTTTGTCGATGCCGCGGACATCGAGGCCGATCCCTACCTGTCCGTCGATCTCTATCGCAGGACGACGAAAGGCATCGCGTCCTATCTGTTCAGTGCGGCGATGGCGAAGGAGTCGCTGTTCGCGTTGCTGCGGTCCACCCCACCGCTGCGGGAGCCGCTGACGCGCGCGGCGCCCTATCTGCCCGTGAAGTTCGCGCTGGCTGATGTCGACGACATCTACGCACTGCCGCGCGACTTCGACGTTGCCCGTGACTACAATTCGAAGAAGACGCTGGCTTCGTTCGCCCACATCACCGCGCCTTCGCGCAGCCGCTTCCTTGGCGAAGGCTATGGCTATGACGCCATGGTCCGGCATTTCGAGCAGGATGCCGTCGGCCTGATCACCCGCCACCCGGACGTGAATTTCGACATCTACTTCCCGCCCTATTCGATCCTGCAATTCGTCGCGATGCGCGACGCCTCGCCGGAGACGCTGAAGATCGTCGCGGATCTGACGGCAGTCATCGCGCAGCGGCTGACGCAGCTTCCCAACGTGCGCCTGCACGATTTCCGCGCGATCAAGGCGGTGACGCACGACCTCGGCAATTACAGCGACGTCATCCACCATTCGCCGGCGATCGATGCGAAGGTGCTGCAGTGGCTGGCGAGCGGGGAATATCGCGTCGATCCCGGCAAGCCGACGGCATCGCTGGATGAGCTGAAGGCGCAGGTCGAAGCGTATCGCGTCGAACGCTCGGCGCTGCCGTAGCCCGCATAAGCGAAGCGATATGCGGGGAGCTTGTAACGGTCCCGGGTGTCGCTTCGCTCACCCGGGCTACAAGACTTTCGCGAGGACGACGGCGGCTTCTTAAGCCGCCACCTCTTCACCGAGATACGACACCGCCGCCTCGAGGCCGCCCTTGCCGTGCGGGATCTTCAGCGCATTCAGCGCGATCTCGATCACGCCGAGCGTACCCAGCAGCATCGGCGCATTCACGTGACCCATATGGGCGATCCGGAAGGCCTGGCCCGAGAGGTCGCCGATGCCGGTGCCGAGCACGACGCCGCACTTGTCCTTGCAATAGCGCTGCAGCAGTGCGGGATCGTGGCCGTTGCTCATGGTCACCGTGGTCACGGTGTTGGAGCGCTCGCTGGCTTCCGCGACGTTGAAGCCGAGCACCTGGCCTTCCGACCATGCGGAGACCGCGCGGCGCGCGGCTTCGCCGAGCAGGCTGTGGCGGCGGAAGGCATTCTCCAGTCCTTCCTCGTGCAGCATGTCGATCGCCTTGCGCAGCGCGAACAACAGATGCACCGGCGCGGTGCCGGCATATTTGCGATAGTTCTCGGTGCCCTCGCGCTCGCTCCAGCTCCAATAGGGCGTCGACATGCCCGCCTTCTTGTGCACCTCGAGCGCGCGTGCATTGGCGGAGACGAAGCCGAGGCCGGGCGGCGTCATCAGGCCCTTCTGCGAGCCGGACATCGCAACGTCCACGCCCCATTTGTCCATCTCGAACGGCATGCAGCCGAGCGATGCCACGGTGTCGACCATGTACAGCGCGGGGTGACCGGCCGCCTTGATCGCCTTGCCGATCGCCTCGATGTCGTTCTGCACGCCGGAGGCCGTGTCGACCTGGACGACGACGACGGCCTTGATGCTGTGCTCCTTGTCGCGGCGCAGGCGCTCCTCGACCTCGTGCGGCCGCACGGCGCGGCGCCAGTCACCCTTGAGCACCTCGACCTCGGCGCCCATCAGCGCCGCCGCGTTGCCCCAGCCGATCGCGAAGCGGCCGCTCTCCAGCACCAGCACCTTGTCGCCGCGCGACAAGACGTTGCTCAAAGCGGCTTCCCAGGCGCCATGACCGTTGGCGATGTAAATGTAGGACTTGCCCTTGGTGGCAAACAGTTTCGAGATGTCGGCGAGCAGCGTGTCGGTCAGCTCGTGCATCTCCTGGGAGTAAATGTCGATCGCCGGACGGTGCATCGCCCGCAGCACCTCGTCAGGCATCGTGGTGGGCCCGGGGATGGCCAGAAATTCCCGGCCCGCGCGAACGGTCATTGCTGTTGGTCCTTGTTGTTGGAGGACAGGCTGGTGGGTCGCTGAATCATGCTTTTACGCGCCGCGGGGGCGCGAGAAAAGCACCCAAAACGCAGCCCTGACGGCCCCTATCGTTTGGTCTCGCGGCATCCGGCCGCTTCTGCCTCTTCAACCGAGCAGAACCAGCGGGTGCCCTTGCTGATCTTCATCTTGATCTGGGTGTACCAGCGGCTGGTCGGCTGGTGATAGATGCACTCGCCGGCGCTGTTGACGTTGCCCTTGATGGTGCAGTCGGGTGACGGCGCGACCGGCCCCGAGGCCGAGGCGAGCAGCACGGCATGCGCGCCCTCCGGCGGCTTGGTGGCGCCCAGGATCTGCGTCTTCTTGTTGCGGACGCGCCAGTCCCAGGGCGCGATGAAGGCGCCCTGCCACATTCCGGCTTTGGCCTCGCGCGCGGCAGCCTCATCCGGCTCGTAGTCGCGCGAGATGCGGGTGTAGGCCAGTGCCCACCCGCTGTGCACCAGCCATTTCTGGATGTCCTCGCCGCCGACCTCGCAGCGCGCCACGGTGCGGCCGCGCCGGTCGATCGCGCGGGTATGGCAGACCCAGTTCTTGCCTTCGGTATACTTGGCGAGCTCGTCGCGGGCCGCGACGCCGCAGGTCCAGCGCTCGGTCTTGGTGTTGAGGCAGAGCTGGTCGACCGCGGGCGCGTCGATGCCGCCGAGCCGGATGCGCGTGTTGCCGATCACGACGGAATCGCCGGCGCGAACCTTGGCCGTGCCGGTGATGTCGGCGGCTTCAGCCAGTGCAGGCAAGGCGAACTGAGACAAGCCGAGCAGTGACAGCGCAATCAGGAATTTTCGCAACATGCGGGTCCGCGTGTGATGAAATATCGATAGAGGCGCGCAATTGTGGTCGGCTTTTGGCCTCGCGGCCAGCATATGCCTAATGGATAGGCTTTCAACTTCCCGTCATTGGTCGAACAGCGCTCGTGCCCCGGACGCGGTGCGGCGTGCAACGCCGCTCCGCAGAGCCCGGACCCAGAAAATCGCGTGCACATCTCGCGGAGACATGGGCCCCGGCTCAGCAGCGCACCACCGAAGAGGCGTTGCGCTGCGTCCGGGCCACGAGACCGGTTCACCCCCGCCCGGCCATCGCCCGCTTCGCCACCGCCAGCCCCATCAGCACGAAGGCCGACGTCACCTCGGGGCCGCCGACCAGAATCCGCGTCGGCGTCTTCATCTTGTTCCACTCATAGGCGCGGAACGGGCCACGGCGGCCGCCTTCGCCAAGGCTTGCGACAATCACGTTCAGCGCCGGCGCGAAGGCGCGCGGGTCGGCGCCGAGATGGCCGAGCGCGATCAGCGCCAGCGCCGCGTCGAACGCGTTCATCTCCGCGGCCATCAGCTCGCCCTTGACGTAGGAGAGCACGCGGTGGCGGATGAAATCGAAATCGCCGTCGGGATCGATCACCGCCTGCGCCGCCAGCGGCAGCGCCAGGAAGGCGGCGTAGCAGCGGCCGAAATAGGCGCTGTAGAGCTCCGGCAGATAATAGATGTGCGAGCGCGGATTGGCGAAGGCGCCGCTGGCGGCCAGCCGCTTCTGGAAGCCGATGATCCGGTGCACGGTCGCCAGCCGCGACGGTGTTTCCAATATTTTCCAGCGCGCCAGATTGCGAAAGCTCACCTCGAGAATGTCGAGATTGAGGGTCGGATCGAGATCGTTGCCGTAGGGGCGCTCGCCCTTGAGGTTGTCGATCCAGGTCGCGACGCCGCCCTCATAGTCGATATTGTCGTTGAGCGGCACGGTCACGCGCGGCTCGTTGACGCCGGCGCGCACCTGGTAGCCGCTGTAGAAGTCGAGCAGCGGCTGGTCGATGATCGGATCGGTGCAGCCGGCCTGCGTCGCCGCGGAGATCGAGCACGCCGTGGTGTCGCAATCCGGCACATAGACGCCGAAGCCGAGATCCTGCTTGATCTGCGCGAAGTATCGCGAGAAGCGCGGATGCGGCGCGGGCGCAAGCGCCGTGATGACGTTGAACCGCGCACCGTCGCTGCCCTCGACCTCCTCGCGGCTGATATTGACGCAGAAATCGACCATGTCGGCGACCGCGCGCTCCGCCTCCATTTGGTCGGTCGGCGAGGCGAGCCCGGTCTCGACGAAGCTGAGCAGCGCCTCGATGAAGAACGCATCGTAATAGGCCGAGCGGTGGCGGATCTGCACAGGCTCCCACATCGGCTCGGCAACCCCTCGCCAGGGCGGGTTGACGACCGCACGCGCGGGCGAGCGCGCGATGAAGACGCGGGCGAGGTTGAACAGCAGCGAGGAATTCTTGTAGCCGCGCGCGTTCAGCCCTGTCAGCGCCATGATCAGCTCACGGCCGCGAAAATCGGGATCGCCGATCAGATTGAACGCGGCATAGGTCGGCAGGAAACCGTTTCGGCGGTACGAGCCGAGCAGATGCTGCGCGCAATCGCGGATCACGCCGTCGATCTGCGCCTGCGGCGGTGCGGAGCCGGTGAACAGGGCCGGTGGCGGCTTTGGATGATCGAGCGTGATGCTCTCGACGAGATCGGCGACGGGCTGGCCGACCGCGGCCCAGTCGGGCTCGGCATCGTCGCGGGCGCGGGCGAGTGCCGCGCGCAGCCGGCTCAGCTTCGCCTCGTTGCGCAACTCGGGCAGGCCGGCGCGGCGCAGCAGGATCCGCAATGCGGGATTGCCGAGCGCGGTCTTGTAGAACTTGGCCAGATGCGGATCGCCGCTGGCGGGGCCCGACAATACGGGATCGCAGACGTCATAAAGCGAGGGGCCGTCCTTGCGCGCCGTCAGCGCCCGGCAGGCGGCGCCGGCAAAATAATGAAAGCTCATGAAATACCTGGTCGCGGGGCCTTGCCCGGGACCGGCGAGCGCGCACCCTTCCGCACACCGCCCCCTGCAAGTCGTTGAAAAAGCTACCCGGATTCGCAGGAAAAACAAATGTGATGGCCGTCACGGAAAAAACCGGCACGAGGGCTGCATGATCAGACCCCGGAAGGCTACGGGGGACGCAAAAAATCCACATCTTGGGCTTGGAGAATTAACCAACATATTCAGCGACTTAGTTCAATTTTTGGGCAATCTATTGCCCGAGCGCCTATATCCGGTTAAGAGTTTGTTTGGTGCGGCGCCGCAAATTGCGCTCAATTCGGGGGCACATCCCCGGCCAATCCCTCAAACCTAAAGCCGCTATCGCGCTACTCAAACAGTGTGCGCGCGCTTGGCCGGTCTTTGGCACTGACAGGAATGAAGCGAGATGAATGTAAGGCAGCTCGACATTTCCCGACGTACGATCGCACTGGCCGCAGCCCTCATCGGCACGGTCTCGCTCGTCATCGGTGCCCACGCTGCCCTCAACATGCGCGCGCTCGATGCCGCCAAGGCGGTCTCGACCGACCAGGTCATCGACTCGATCGGCCAGACCTCGCGCCTCGCCCTCGTCATCGGCAATGGACATTATCCCGACGCCAACGCGCCGCTGACGCAGTCGATCAACGACGCCCGCGCGCTGTCCTCGACCCTGCGCAAGAGTGGCTTTGACGTCGACATGGTGGAAGACGCGACCAAGGACGACATGGTCCGCGCCGTCAACCGCCTGAAGTCGCGGATCAAGCACGACACCGTCGTGATGCTGTTCTTCGGCGGCTTCGGCGTGCAGGCCGGCCGCGAGAGCTACATGCTGCCGGTCGATGCCGCGATCTGGAGGGAAAGCGACGTCCGCCGCCAGGGCATTTCCATCGAGGGCGTGCTCAACATGATGAAGGAGCAGGGCGCCAAGGCCAAGCTCGTCGTCGTCGACGCGTCCCGCCGCAATCCCTATGAGCGCCGCTTCCGTTCCTACAGCCACGGCCTCGCGCCGATCAGCGCGCCCGACAATGCGCTGATCCTCTCCTCGGCCTCGCCCGGCAAGGTCGTCGACGACGGCAAGGGCGAGCACAGCGTGCTGGTCAGCGAGCTGCTCGGCAACCTCAATGCGCAGGGCAGCGCCGAAAGCGTCTTCAACAAGACCCGCGTCGCCATCTCCCGCGCCTCCGAAGGCGACCAGGTCCCGACCGTGTCGTCGTCCCTGCTCGAGGACGTGCAGTTCGACCAGGCCGGCGGCTAGCTTTTTTCTTTCGCAGGTTTTGTAGGGTGGGTGGGCAAAGGCGCAAAGCGCCGTGCCCACGATCCTTATCTTTCGAGCATATCGATAGACGACGTGGGCACGCTTCGCTTTGCCCTCCCTACGGCATACGTGTCTGAGGCACGTCTGCCTCTCCACCGTCATTGTGAGGAGCTCTTGCGACGAAGCAATCCAGAATCTTTCCGCAGAGAGATTCTGGATTGCTTCGCTTCGCTCGCAATGACTGTTGAGAGGCTACTTCGACGCTTCCGCGGCCATCACCGGGCGCACCGGATCGCCTTCGCGCAATAGCGCACCGGCGCGGGCGACGACGACGTCGCCTTCGTTGAGGCCGTCGCGGACCTCGATATTGCCGCCCGACATCAATCCGATCTCGACGCGCTTGGTCTCGACGCGGTTGCGACGGATCACCTGCACCACGGTGCCGGCGGATGAATATTGCACCGATGTCAGCGGCACCGCGACGTTGCAGCTCTGGCCGGTCTTGATCAGCGCGCGCCCGCTCGCATTCAGCAACAGCCGCTTCTGCGAGGAGATGCCGATATAGACCATGCCCTGCTGGATGTTCGGTTCGACCGTCGGCCCGATGCGGCGCACCTTGCCGTCCATGTCGCCGGCGCCGGCGATGCGCACGGTTGCCTGCTGGCCGACCGCGACCTTGCGCATATCGGTGGTGGCGACGAGGGCGACCAGATCGTATTCGCTGCGCGCCACGATCGTGAACAGCGCCTCGCCCTTGGCCGAGGCGAGATTGCCGATCTGCGCGGTGGACGTCGCGATCACGCCCGCGACCGGCGCCGTCACCTGAAGCGTACCGCCTTCGGGCAGCGAAAGGCGCGCCAGCACCTGGCCGGCCGTGATGGTGTCGCCGGCTTCCGCCAGCACCTCCGTCACCTTCAAACCGGGACGTTCGGGCCGCACCGAGGTCTCCTCGCGCGCGATGATCGTGCCGGTGGCCTCGACGATGTCGGAGAAGCAGGACTTTGCGACCTTCAGCACCGTGACCGCCGGCCCCTTGGGCGCGTCGTCATCGGCGGCAAGCGCGAACGGCGCGGACAGTAGCAGTCCGGTGAGAGCAGCGAATTTGAGGGAAAAGGAACGCGCAGGCAATGGACGCATCGGTCATTCCGGTTGGGGCCCTGACGGCCTCATCGATAGCAGAAGCGCTAGCGGTGGGCCATGGTCCGGCCGGATGAGAATGCCGCAGCGCAGGCGGCGCGATGCCGCCTGGTCAATTGGTCTTCGGGAGAGGGAGGAAGGTTCGCCGTCCCCCACCGTCCTCGCGGCCATCCTTCGAGACGCCCGCCTTCGGCGGGCCCTCAGGATGAGGTCGTGATCCGCGGCGAGATATCAAACCCTCATGGTGAGGAGCCCGCCAAAGCGGGCGTCTCGAACCATGCAGGCCGGGCTCGCCCGGCAGTCTACCGTTCCGGAGGTGGATTAGCTCACGGCAGGGTCAAAAACTCCACCCAGCTCGGCTTCTTGCCGGTCGGATAGGATTTCTGCTTGGCGAGCGCGCCGCTGCTCTGGTCGATCGCATAGACGGTCATGCCGTCGGAGAGCTCGCCGACCGCGGCGAGGTAGCGGCCGGAGGGATCGATGTTGAAGCCGCGCGGCTGCTTCTCGGTCGGCACGCTGCCGATCGTGGTCAGCTTGCCGCTTGTCGCATCGACCTTGTAGGCGGTGAGCGTGTTGGTGGTGCGCTCGGAGGCATAGAGGAAGCGGCCGTCCGGCGTGATGTGGATGTCGGCGGCCCAGGGTTTGCCGGTGAAGCCATCGGGCAGGGCGGTGGTGCGCTGGATCTCGTCCCAGGCGCCGCTCTTGGCTTCGTAGGCGAACGCCGCGACGTCGCCGTTCAGCTCGTGGATGAGATAGACGAACTTGCCACTGGGGTGGAACACGAAGTGCCGCGGTCCTGATTTCTCCGGCACCTTGATCGACGGCGGATCGCTCGGCGTCAGCGTGCCCGCCGCGGCATCGAAGGCAAAGCTCAGCACTTGGTCCGAGCCGAGATTGGTTGCGAACACGAAACGGTTGTCGGGCGAGGGCAGGAAGGCGTGCGCGTTCAGCCCGGTCGGGATCACCTGCTTCGGCTCGGCCACGACGCCATTGGCTTGAAGCGGATTCAGCGCGACCTTGTTACCGCCATAGGAGGCGCTGAACAGCACCTTGCCGCCGCGGTCGGTCGCGATGTTCGCCATGCTGTCGGCGAGCGGTCCGTTGCCGATATGGCTGAGCTGGCCGCTCTTGGGGTCGATCGCAAAGCTGACGGCGAGGAAGGGCTGCGAGCGCACGCCGGCAATCAGCACGCGGTGATCAGGCGTGATCGCGAGCGGCGTCGAGGCGCCGGGCTTTTCGACGCCGGCGAAGGTTGCGGTCTGCACCGGCGTCATCTCGCCGTTGTCGGCCAGCTTGAACACGCTGATGTCGTTGCTGCCGGCATTGCCGACATAGGCGAAGGTCTCGGCCATGCCGGCGCGGACTCCCGGAATGAGGGTGAGAAAAGCGAGAGTGGTGGTGATCGCAGCGCGGCGCGCGATGCGATGTGTCGGTCTCAACATGGGCTCCTCCTTGGCCGTCCTTGGGCCGTGCGGCATTGTCATTTTGTCGCAGAGGATAGCGGCAGGCGCGTCACCGCGCCAAATTCCAATTGAGATCGATCGATGCCGAAATTGTATCGGTTGCAAAACGTGTCGAAGCAATAATTTATCGCGCCGCCGTCAGGTCGCGGGAGGGCAGATGCGACCCGGCCGGGTGGTCCGGCGGTCCGAGCACGGTCCACACGGCGACGGCCAGCACCGCGCAGGTCAAAATGGTCCAGGCGACGAGTCGTTTCCGCATCAGGCCAGATCCGTCCGTCCAATGAATGCGCCGGTGCGCCGCAACCATCGTGCACTGCAACCGACGGCGATCCTATGAACTCGTTCACAGGCAAATCGGATGAGGATGTCGTGGCAAAGCGCCACACCGGTTAAACCGATTGCAAGATCTCGCTGACAAACATGATTGGCGTTACGCTTCGTCTGCTCAAATCGCGGGCCCGGTCACAGGATCGCCAGGGAACGGCAGCCCCGCTTTGCCGTTACCTTGGTCCTGCGGGCGGAGGAGGCCCGAAACGGAGGCTGGTACGTGTTTTGGATTTATTGGAACACCGCCTGGTCGCTCATCATCAGCGGCATCATGTTCGCCACCATCGTCACGCATCCCGACGCCGAGTTCGTCGAGATCCAGGCGGCGAAACAGGTGAAATGAATTTGCATCTTGCTGGCGCGCCGTAGGCCAGAGATTCGTAGGGGCGGTCAGACCGCGGCTGCACGCAGCCGCGGTACTAACCCCACCCTCCGAAGCCTACGAAATCACTGCACCATCGCCGCTGCGATCTTCTCCGCCGACATCAGCACCGGAAAATTGGTGTTGGCGCACGGCACAACCGGGAAGATCGACGCGTCGACGACGCGCAGGCCCTGGATGCCCTTGACGCGGCCCTGGTTGTCCACCACCGCCATCGGATCGTCGGCCCGGCCCATGCGGCATGAGCAGGAGGCGTGCCACACGCCGATGGTCGCCTTGCGCACGAAGGCTTCCAGCGCCTCGTCGTCATTGATCACCTGGTCGAAGGTGAAACCTTCAACGACGAAATTGTCGATCATGTAGTGGCGCAGCGCCGCCGGCCCGTCCATCAGCGTCGCGGCGATCTTGGTCAGGATCCTGTTCCTGGTGTTGACCACGCCGATCTTGCGGACCTTGTCGGTATAGGCGGCCGGAAACGGCTTGTCCGTCACCTTCTTCACGATGTCGCTCATCTGAATCGCCGCCATCTTGCGGAAGCCGCTCATCAGGCGCTCGAGATCGCGCCGGTCGGACAGCAGGTTGAACTCGACGATCGGCTCGGCTGTGGGGTCACGCGAGGCAAGCTTGACCTGTCCGGTCTCCGAATAGGTCTTGTTGACGAAGGTCAGCAGCGAGCCGATCTGCTCTCCGACCGCATGCCAGGCGGACTTGCTGAGCAGCACGACGAACATGTCGCCCTTCGGCACGCCCGCCAGGCCCGACGAATAGCGCAGACCAAGCTGCATGTGGCGCCGAGTGTGCTCGTTCATGCGCGCGCCGCGGCGGACAAAGGACGACAGCGAGATCGAGGGATGGTCCATCAGCCGCTGGCCGACGCCCGGCAATCCCATCAGGACCGGAATGCCCATGTCCTTGAGATGGCCGACCGGGCCGATGCCGGCGCGCAGCAGATGCGCCGGCGAATGGATCGCGCCACTCGAGAGAATGATCTCGCGCCCGCGGAATTCCTGCTCGCGCCCGTCGACGACAGCCTTGACGCCGACACATTGCGTGCCTTCGAACAGCAGCTCTCTGACCTGCGTGCCGGTGGAGATCGCCAGATTCGAACGCTTGCGCGTGTCGCGATCGAGATAGCCCATCGCGGCCGAGACGCGTTGCTCGGCCTGGTTGGAATGCGTCACCGGAAAAAAGCCGTCGACGAACTCGCCGTTCTGGTCCGGCAGGAATGGATGGCCGGCCTGCTGGAAGGCATCGGCGAAGGCCTGCGAATGCCGCGTCCAATGTTCGCGCGGAATTCTGCGCACCGGAATTTTGCCGTCCTTGCCGTGATACGGCCCGTCGAAATCGAGATCGCGTTCGACCTTCTTGAAGAAAGGCAGCACGTCGTTCCAGGTCCAGCCCTCGGCGCCGCGGGCGTCCCATTCGTCGTAATCGGTCGGTGCGCCGCGATTGGCCATCTGGCCGTTGATCGACGAGCCGCCGCCCAGCACGCGCGCCTGCTCGTATTTGCGTAACGGCGGACGCGCTTCGTTCGGATTGTTGTGGCTGACGACCTGCGTCGTGACCTTGAGCTCGGTCCAGTGGAAGCGCGGATCGAAATAGGCCGTGCCCGGATAGCTGTCCCTGATCTCGGCCGGCTCGTTGCCGGGTGGTGTGTCCTGGCCGGCTTCGCACAGCAGGACCTTGTTGGCACTCTTTGCGGAGAGCCGGTGGGCCAGCACGGACCCCGCCGAGCCGCCGCCCACGATAATGTAGTCGTACACGATTGGCGCTTCCTCTTGTTCTTGTCGGAGGAGCGTAGCGTGGATTTATTGGGAGGTCACGCGTCGGTGCGTTGCTGGCGATCTGCAGCAGCGTCATGACGCAAGTGAAATCACGCGCGCGCAGAATTCCCCGGACGCTGCGTCGTGGCGACGTCCGGGGTTGGCGCAAAGCATCGTCGTGTTTGGCGCTGACGTCAGGCCGGATTCGCGGCGGTCGCCACGATCTGTGTCGCGAAGCTGCGGTAGGAGTGCGGCGCACGGCCCAGGATCTTGGTCAGGCGCGCGACGTCGCCGTCCTCTGGGATCATTCCGTCGCTGACATAGCGCTCGGCCATCAGGCGCATTTCGTAGGCCATCCACTTCGGCAGGAAGCCCGCCAGATTCTGCTCGAAGCCGGTGGGATCATCGCCGCCATAGGCGACCGGACGTTTCAGGATGTCCGACCAGATCTTGGCGACGTCCGAACCGGACAGCGTATCGGGGCCGACCAGGTTGATGGTTTCTATCGGCAGCTTACCCGGAGCGCGCTCGCGCCGGATCAACTCGATCGCCGCGACCTCGCCGATGTCGCGCGTGTCGACCATCGCGACCCCCTTGCTGCCGATCGGCATCGGATAGACGCCGTGGTTGAGGATGACATCCTTGATCATGAGCTCATTGTCGATGAAGTAGGACGGACGCAGGATTGTGGCGCTGAAGCCCATTTGCTCGATCATCCGCTCGGCGCCTGATTTCACCGCGAAGTGCGGCACGTTCACGAATCGATCGGCGTTGATCACCGACAGATAGACGAGACGATCGACGCCCGACTCGCGGGCGATGTTCAGGGTGATGAGCGCCTGGGTGAATTCGTCGCCCGTCACCGCATTGAGCAGGAACAGCGTACTGACGCCGCTGAACGCGGTGCGCAGCTGCTCGATGTCGAGCAGGTCGCCTTTCACGACCTCCACGCCGGCCGGAAATTCGGCCTTCGCGGGATCGCGGGACAGCACGCGCACGTCGGCGCCGCGCTTGACGAGTTGCTGGACAACGTGGCGGCCGACACGGCCGGTGGCGCCGGTAACGAGGATGGTCATGGGGGTCACTCCTGTTTGGGATGAGAAGACACCCGCAAATTAGTGATCCACATTCGGGCCGATAGACGTTAATTATAGACTTAGTGTCTCATCGGTGGAACAGATGGATCTGCTCGCCCTCGCTGACTTCAATCTGGTCGCCCGGCACGGAGGCTTTGGCCGGGCCGCTCGCGCCTCCGGTCGCCCGAAGGCGACGCTGTCCCGCCGGGTCTCGGAGCTGGAAAGCAGCCTCGACCTGCGCTTGTTCGAGCGCGGCGCACGCGAACTGAAACTGACGCAGGAGGGGCGGGCCCTCTACGAGCGGACGGCGCTGCTGCTCGCCGAGCTCGACGAGACGGCAACGGCCATCGCCTCCGGCGGAGACAGGCCGCGCGGCAGGCTGCGGATCAGCGTGCCGCTGCTGTTCTCGCAGACCGCCATGGGAAAGCTGGCCGCCCTGTTCGCGCTGAAATATCCGCAGGTCCGGCTTGAAGTCACGACGGAAGATCGCGCCGTCGATATGATCGAGGAAGGCTATGACCTCGTGATCCGCGTCAATCCGGACCCCGATGAAACGCTGGTCGGACGAATCTTTCTGCGTGACCGGCTGGTGGTCGTGGCAGGCCCGACCCTCGCTCGCGATGCAGGCGATCGTGCCGTGCCGGCCGTGGTGCGCGAGGCCGGCGATGTGGCGTCAGGCTGGGATGTGGCCACGACAGGCGGACACCAGCGTATCGCGATTGAACCAGTGCTTCGACTGTCGTCGCTCATCATGATTCGCGATGCCGTCCGAGCGGGTGTCGGTGCCGCGCGTCTCCCGGTCTCGCTGGTGAGCCGCGATCTGGCGGCTGGCAGGCTTGTGCATTGGGGGGATGTCGACGGGCCCGAGATCGCTCTCTGGACGCTCTATCCATCGCGCCGGTTGCTGAGCGCGCGGGTCTCCGCGTTCCTCGACTGCCTCAAGGAAGCGTTTCCGTCGGGCGCGCCCGAGGAGCTCGCGGCATTCGCCGACTGAGTGAGGCGGCAGCACGCCGGTCTATTGAGACCAAATCCTATTGCAAAACCTTCGGCATCACGACGACAACGTCGACCTGCTTGCCCAGCACCCGCGATGCGACTGCGGCGATGAGAGGCGAGTAGCTGTCCTCGATGTCGGATGCGACGTCCTCGTTCCTGGCGAAGGCGTAGAGCATCGTGCCCTCGATCTCGTCGAAGCGGATCCCCGCGAAGACGCGATCGAATGTTGCGGCGCCGACGGCGCCCGCTACGAGCGCCTGGATGGCATGGTCCTGAACGAGTGTGAGCTTCATCATGCCGATGAGATATGGAAGCTCCGTCCGATTGCAAGATGCAAAGCGATGCGGGACGTAACGGCATCTGGTTTGATATAGATCATCCGAAGGCAGCTGATTTCGTGGAGAATCTCCGCGAACAGAGAGGTTCATGTGTCGTTTGATCGTTCGCGCATCGCGCCGGCATTTCGCTCGAAACTCATGTCGGCCGACGATGCCGCGGCGCTCGTCCCGCACGGCGCGCATGTGGGGATGAGCGGCTTTACGGGATCCGGCCATCCGAAAGCGGTCCCGGGGGCGTTGGCCCGCCGGATCGAGCAGGCGCATGCACGGGACGAACAATTCCGGATTGGCGTATGGACCGGGGCCTCGACCGCGCCCGAGCTGGATGGTGCGCTGGCCAAGGTCAACGGCGTCGAATTGCGCTTGCCCTACCAGTCCGATCCGGTCACGCGCGAGCGCATCAATTCCGGCGCGATGGATTACATCGACATCCATCTCAGCCATGTCGCGCAGTTCGCCTGGTTCGGCTTTCTCGGCCATCTGGATGTCGCATTGATCGAGGTCGCCGCCATCCTGCCGGACGGCAGTCTGCTGCCCTCGGCCTCCGTCGGCAACAACAAGACCTGGCTGGATCAGGCAGACCGCATCATTCTCGAGGTCAATTCGGGGGTGAGCACGGGCCTGCACGGCATGCACGACATCTATTACGGCACAAGGCTGCCGCCGCACCGCAAGCCCATACCCATCGTCGCGCCCGGCGACAGGATCGGCGAGGCCGCATTTCGCTGCGACCCGAAAAAGGTCGTGGCCGTGGTCGAGACCAACGCTCCGGACCGCGACACGATCTTTGCCGCACCCGATGCGACGTCAGGGGCGATCGCCGGCCATATTCTCGAATTTCTGGGCCATGAGGTTCGTCGCGGCCGGCTGCCGCCGGAATTGCTGCCGATCCAGTCCGGGGTCGGCAACGTGGCCAATGCCGTGATGGCGGGCCTCGACGACGGCCCATTTTCTCAGCTGACGGCGTATACCGAGGTGCTGCAGGACGGGATGCTGAATCTGCTTCGCTCCGGTCGAATGACGCTCGCCTCCGCCACCGCGCTGTCGCTCAGCGCTGCCGCGACGGAGCAGTTCAACAGCGAGATCGACAGGCTCAAGAACAAGATCGTGCTGCGCACGCAGGAAATCTCCAACCATCCGGAGGTGATCCGGCGGCTTGGCGTCATCGCCATGAACGGGCTGATCGAGGCCGACATCTACGGCAACGTCAACTCCACCCATATTCGCGGGACCTCCATCATGAACGGCATCGGCGGTTCCGGTGATTTCGCCCGCAACGCCTATCTCTCGATCTTCATGACGCCGTCGACCGCGAAGGGCGGTTCCATCTCCGCCATCGTGCCGATGGTGACCCATGTCGATCACACCGAGCATGACGTGGAGATCATCGTGACGGAGCACGGCCTGGCCGACCTGCGCGGCCTGTCGCCGAAGCAGCGCGCCGCAAGCATCATCAACAACGCGGCGCATCCAGCATTCCGGCCCGCGCTTCAGGATTATTTCGATCGTGCGTGCAAGCTCTCGCCCGGAAAGCACACGCCGCATCTTCTGGACGAAGCCTTCCGCCTGATCAAGGCGACGAGCTGACGAACGGGCCCGGATACTCGCCATCGAGACGGCAGCCGGATCTCCGCTGACGCAAGTCCCGTCGATCAGCGCGCGCGCTGCTAAGCCGCTTCCGCCTGCTTCGACAGCAATTGCTTCAGCTTCGCCGCCGGCACCGCCGGGCTGAACAGCCAGCCCTGCATCTGGCTGCATCCGAGCTGCCGCAGCACTTCGCGCTGGGCTTCGGTCTCGACGCCTTCCGCCGTCGTCGCCATGTGGCGGGCGGCGGCCATGTGCACCACGGCCTGCACGATCGGCGAAGAGTCTTCGGACTGGCCGATGTCGCTGATGAAGCTGCGGTCGATCTTGATCTTGTCGAACGGGAAGCGGTGCAGATAGCTCAGCGACGAATAGCCGGTGCCGAAATCGTCGAGCGCGATACGTACGCCGAGGTCGCGGAGCTGCTGGAGGATCGTCAGCGCTTCCTCGTCGTCGCGGATCAGGACGGTCTCGGTGATCTCGAGCTCGAGCCGCCCGGGGGCGAGGCCTGACTCGGCGAGCGCGGCGGCCACCTTCAGGGCCAGCGACCGCGACCGGAACTGCACCGGCGAGACGTTGACGGCGATGTGGATATTGCCCGGCCAGGAAGCGGCCTCGTGACAGGCTTGCTTCAGCACCCATTCGCCGATCTCGCCGATCAGGCCGGTGTCTTCCGCGACCGGAATGAAGTCGGCGGGCGAGACCATGCCGCGCTCCGGATGACGCCAGCGCAGCAGCGCCTCGCAGCCGTTGACGACGTCGGCCGCGAGATCGACCAGCGGCTGGTAGTGCACCTCGAACTCGCCGCGCGCGAGCGCCTGGCGCAGATCGAGCTCGAGCTGGCGGCGCTGCCGCGCCTTGGCGTCGTATTCGGGCACGAAGATGCGGAAGGTGCCGCGCCCTTCCGATTTCGCGGCGTACATTGCCAGATCCGCCCGCTTGAGCAGATCGTCGAGATTGTCGCCGTGATCGGGCGCGATCGCGATGCCGATGCTGGCATCGGTCGGGATTTCCTGGCCCTTGCAGTTCACGGGCGTGCGCAGGGCCTTGAGGATGTTGTCCGCCAGTGCCGCGAGCTCGGCCTGGTCGCATGCGCCCGCCTTGATGATGGCGAATTCGTCGCCGCCGAGCCGCGCAACCAGATCGTTGCCGCTGACGCAGGCGCGCAGGCGATTGGCAACCTGTCGCAGCAGCTCGTCGCCGACCTCGTGGCCGAGCGAATCGTTGACGCCCTTGAATTCGTCGACGTCGATATAGAGGATGGCGAACGGCTTGCCCTCGGCGAGCTCGGTGACGCGGCGCTCCAGATGGCTGCGCATCAGCACGCGGTTGGGCAGGTCGGTCAGCGCGTCGTAATGCGCCATATGCGCGATGCGCTCGTCGGCACGAATGCGCGCGGTGACGTCGTCATGGGTGGCGAGCCAGCCGCCGGCGGTGGCAGGCTGGTTCTTGATCTCGATCAGGCGGCCGTCGGCGGTCTCGACGATCGCGCTGTGGGTCTGGTCGACGCTGGCGAGGATGCCGTCGCAATAGGCGTCGACATCGCCCTCGAACGAGCCGGCGTCGTAACGATGCTGGATCACGTCGCGGAAATAGGCGCCGGGTTTCACGATGTCGCCGGACAGGCGGTACATCTCGATGTAGCGGCGATTGCAGACGATCAGACGCTCGTCCTGGTCGAACATCAGGAGGCCCTGCGTCATGGTGTTCATCGCGGTGTTGAGCCGCTGCTTCTCCACCGAGAGCCGGTGCGTCATCTGGCGGAAGATCAGGAACAGCGTCAGCACCAGAAGGCCGATCGACAGCACGGCGACGGTGACGAAGAATTTCGTCTGCGTGCGCCAGGTGGCGAGCGTCGCGTCCAGCGAGCGGGTCGCGACCACGACCAGCGGCGCGCCGGTCAGAAGGCGCGAGGCGACGATGCGGTCCTTGCCGTCGATCGGGCTCGCGAGCTTGGTCGTGACAAAGGTGCGCTCGAACACGGCGACCTGCTCGGGCGAGCCGGTGCGGTAGTTGCGCCCGATCATCTCGTCGACATGCGGGATGCGCGCGAGCAGCTGGCCGTTCTGGTGGTGCATCGCGATCGAGGATTCCTCGCCGAGCCCGGTCGAGGCAAAGAAGGATTCGAGCTGTTCGGGCGCGATGGCGCGCGAGACCATGCCGAGGAATTCGCCGTGCGGGCCGGAGATGCGCCGCGCGAACACGATGGCGGAGCCGTTGCCGAGCCGGCCCGGCACGACCTCGATCTCCTCCTGCGAAGCCGGATCGTCCCGGAGGCGGCCGAAATAGCCACGGTCGGCGACCGAGATGTCGGCGACCGGCCAGCGCCGCGACGAATTGATCAGCGTGCCGTTGGAATCGAACACGTTGGCGCCGGCGACATCGGACCAGCCGCTGGCCTTTGCGCGCAGCACCTCGTGCATCGCAAGGGTGCCCATCTCGCTACGGAATACGTCGGCGGAGGTGATGCCGTGGCTTTCGAGTTCCGCGATGACGCTCTTCTGCAGAACCGCGAAGTCCTCGAACTCGCGGTCGAAATGACGGGCCAGCAGGCGGACGGCGCTTTCAAGGCTGTCGCGGCCGCTTTCGATTGCATTCTGGCGGAAGCGATCGACGGTGAGTGCGGTGCCGATGGCGGTCGCGGCCATCAGCACGAAGCCGCCGACGATCAGCCATGTCAGCGGTGCCCCGCGCCAACGGCGAAGCAACGCGCGCAGTCGCGCGGTCCATCGGATCGATGCGCCCATACAGCCCTCCCGTGGGATGCAAGATGCAGCAAAACCGACAAGAGCCCGTTACCAGCAAGGGTTAGGAAAATATGAATCGGAGCGGAATCAGGGAGTTGGTTCCGTGGGGTGGATTTAGCGAAGCGTAATCCACCAACTTCGTTCGCCAAGCACGGAGGCATGATGGGTTACGCTTTCGGCTAACCCACCCTCGAAACCCCTACCGCTTGATCTCCCATTCCAACGCCTCCGCATTGCCCTTGGCGAACATCTCCGGCACGTCGAACTTGCCGGTCTTGAGGTCATAGCGACATTTCCAGTCCGCCAATCCCTTCACCGCGACGTTCTTGGGATGCTTGTCCATCGCGCCCGACAGCGAGATCACGAGGTAGCGGTTGTTGGGCCAGTCGACGCCGAGCCAGCGATAGGCATCCTCGGTGCCCTTCATCAGATTGGCCGAGATGTGGTAGTCGAGCTTCATCCTCTTCGTGTCGGGCCGGCCGTGGAAATAGGCCCAGGCGAGATCGCTGAGTGACTTCTTGGTCGCGTTCGTGAAGGCGCCGTTCTCGACATGATAGAGAAAGAGGTCCTGCGAGCCCGAGCCGGTCTTCTGCATCCGCACCAGCCATTGCGAGTCGCTGGTGAAACGGAAGCCGGCGCCATAGCCCTGCTCGGGCTTCAGCTCCGTCATCTGGTCGCCGCGCCGCGCCCAGACCTGCCATTTGACGCCGAAAAGATCGTCGCTGTCCTTCATATACTGCTCGAGCCTGGTGGCGCCGTCGGGGGAGGTGAAGGCGAGGTCGGCATTGTCGGTGAGGACGAAGCCCGGCGGCGGCCCGGAGGCGGCGAGCGCGGGGGAGGCGAAGGTCAAGGCGAGCGCCAGCCATGGCGCGGTGCGGGAAAAGGCGATCACGGGAAAAAATCCTAAAAATAAGGACAGGAAAACGTGCGCTGGCTTGCAGCTTCGATCATTTGACGCGGACGGGGCCTCGACGGTTCATCCGCGGCGCGCGGCGGCAAAGAGGGGTGATCATCCCAACGGCCGTCTTGCTGCCGTAGGCAAAACGGCGCAATTTACCAAGGTTGATTTGCGACTTAGGATTCGTTTCGGATGATCACCGCGACCAAGGCCTTCATTGCGTTCTGTGTGCTGGCTCTGGTCGGCACCGTGCTGGTGATTGGTCCCACCGAGTTGCGCCGTCTGCTGCCGGGCGGGGCGGGCACCGAGGTCGCGGGCGTCGCCAAGCCTGAAGCAAAGCCTGAAGTGAAGGCCGAGCCTAAAGCCCAATCGAAGGTCGAACCCAAAGCAGAGCCGAAGGCTGAAGAACCGAAGCTCGCCGCGGTTGCACCACCCGCGCCGTCTGCCTCGCCGGCGCCGGCCGACGCGCCGAAGGCGGGCGCCCTGGCCGAGACCCAGAAGCAGGTCGCAGCGCTCGCCGATATCGCGCCGGCCAAGCCGGAGCCGTCAGTTGCGGACACCGGTCCGCGTTTCGACGTCGCCCGCGTCGACGATCATGGCGAGGCGGCCGTGATCGCGGGCCGGGCTGTGCCGGGTTCGAAGGTCGAGCTGCTGCGTGACGGCAAGCCGTTGGACAGCGTCGTGGCCGACGCGTCGGGCCAGTTCGTCATGACCCCGCCGCAGCTCCCCCCGGGCTCCTATGAATTGATGCTGCGCGCGAAGGCGCCGGACGGCACCGTCACGCAGTCGAGCCGCACCATGCCGGTGACGATCGCCGAAGCCGCGCCGCCCCCCGCGCGCGTTGCAACACCCGTCGCCAAGCAGGAGTCGAAGCAGGCCGAGAAGCCGGATGAGAAGTCGGATGTCGTGGCGTCCTTGCCGACGCCGCGCCTGGCTTCGGTGCCTGAAAGGTCAGGGTCACGGTCGAGAATGATGGGCGCGCCGAAGCCGAGGGGCATGCCAAGCGTCATGGCGCGTGCGCCCGCCGCCACCACGGTCGCATCGGCCTCCCCGGCCGACGCACTCACCATGGCGCCGGCTGGGGCGGGCGGAAGCCGGGTGATCTCCCGCGGCGACAGCCTCTGGGCTCTCAGCCGCCTCGCCTACGGCGACGGCAATCGCTACGCGGTGATCTTCAACGCCAACCGCGACAAGATCCACAACCCGAACCTGATCTATCCCGGCCAGACCTTCGTGCTGCCGCAGAAGGCGCCGTGACATCGCGCCGGCCATGCCGGCCTGCGGGTTGTGACGCTTTGCCTGTGTTCCCAGGGAACATTTGGTTCCTCCGCGCGTCTTCGTGATGCGAGGTAATGCGCGCTTGGCGCTGGAGGAGGGCCAAGGTGGTGAGGTCAGCGGTCATTCCGGGACGCATGGGACTGGCGCTTGCCGGCGCGGCTCTCGTGATTGCGGCAGTGCTGTTGCCTGACAAAGCCGAGGCGCAATTCGGGATTCGCGGCGGGCCGCTCGGCGTTGCGCGGTTTGCCGTCGGCCACGTGATCGGGATGTCGCGATTGCGTCATGCCCGCATGGCGGTACGGGGCGGCCGCTACCGCTCGGCCGCGTTGCGATCGCAGGATCCCCGCGGCGTCGCCCGCGAGCAGCCATCCAATCCCTACATCCTTCGCGCGGCGCTCACGGCGCAGGCGGCGCTGTCGGGCTGGCGTGGCGGCCGCAGTCCGCAGGGCTGGTGGCGCCATCCCGACGGCAGCTATGGCTGGGCCGGCCCGGTGTTCTGGCCGTTCGCACAGGACGATCTCACCAATGCCGTCATCTTCGCCGATACGACCAGCCTCTCGCTCTATGGCTATGGCGATATCTACGCCGCGATCTTCGCGCCCTATGCGGCGACCGAGCTCGCCGCCTACACCGCGCCGCAAGGCAGGCGCGCGCGCAAAATTCCGTCGGCGCAGAACATCTGCGATGCCAGCGACCCCGCCGGCTTCCCCGCCGATCGCATCACTGCCGCCGTGCAGCCGAACGAGCTGCAGCGAACCGCGCTCGACGAACTCGTCACCGCCTGGACGGCTGCCCAGGACAGCATTCGCGCGGCCTGCCCGGCAGAGGTGCCCGCCACCGCAGCGCAACGCCTCGGCCTGATGCAGGCCCGCCTCGAGGCCATGATCAAGGCAACCGACGCCATCGCGCCGCCGCTCGCAAAATTCGAGGGCCTGCTCGACGACAACCAGAAGGCAAGACTTGACGGGCTCGCCAAGGAGCGCCGTGCCGCGCTTGCAGCGGGCCAGCCCAAGGACGCGCAGACGCCGGCCGCCTGCGAGGCCGGCTACGATCCCCGCTACGATGTGCAGGCGCAGCGCCAATACGAGCAGCTCATTCAGCAGCAATGGCCCGCCGACATCGCATCCACGCTCAAGCTCGACGACACCGCCCGCGCCCGCCTCGAGGTGCTTCAGGACACCACGCTGCGCACGATGGAGACCTTGAGCGCCTGCCCCACGAAAGCTGCCGCGACACCGCAGGCGCGTCTCACCGCGGTGAAGGCGCGCCTGGAAACGATGTTGCAAGCGGTCAAGGGCGTCAGCGACGCGCTCGACGATTTCGAGGCGGATTTGAGCGACGAGCAGAAGGCCGGCTTCGAGGCGATGGGCCCGAAGCGGGGGGCGTGAAGCTAAGCCTAGAGTTTTCGTACTGGCCGATCCCGCCGATGCTGCCCGGCGCAAGCCATCTATTTCTCGAATCCACCGTTGAAAGCCGCTTCCGCTCTTGAAGCGTGGTGGTATCCATCCGACCCTATAAGTAGTTCTGAATATCATGGAGGCTCCCCGTGAATGTTTTCAAATGGGGGCACAGCTTGGCCGTTCGTCTGTCCAAGGCGCTTGTTGAGATGCTGAATCTTTCTCCGCGCGACAATCTCAATGTGGAGGAAGCCTCGGAGGGCCAGCTCGCAGCGGAGAAGATCGACACGCGAGCGGAATTTCTGAGGCAGGTCGAGCAATTCCAGTTTCCGCTGCCTGAAGACTACAAGTTCGACCGCGACCATGCCAACGGGCCGTGAGCGTCTTCGAAAGAATTATCGGATATCCGCCTATTCGACCGACGCTTACCGCCAGGTGGGGCCGAGTACGATTGCCGGGGGATCCCGCTATCTGCCGCAGATGTCGAGCGAGGCCCTGTGGCCTCAACCGCACGCCCAGTCGAACTTCATATCCCTGAAGTCGAGTTGCGCGTTGCCGCCGCCGAAATTGTAGCCGCCAAAATATTCCTCGAACTCGACGTAGAACGGGCTCATCTCCGGCACGGCCTGGCAGGGCCGCATGGTGCCGCCGAGATGGTTTTGGGCGTGGTCCTTGCCCCACTCGTGCAGGCGGAAATTGTCGCGGCTCGGCACGCCGCCGACATAGTAGTAATAGGGCTGATACCCGGTCGGCGGATTCCGCCGCGTGTACTCGTCCTGCGGGCCCTTTCCGGCATTGGGATCGCTCGCGCGCGGTGTCAGCGCGATCGCGCGGGTCTCGCTGAGATCGTTGCGCGGTGGTGCCGCGAACTTCTTCTTGGCGTAAGGCGCGGCGGCCTCGAAGAACGCACTGGCGCCGCCGACATCGAGCCAGCGCGGCCGGTCGGCTGTCGCCAGCGCAAGCGGCGCCGGCGGCGTTGCGAAGGCGCCTTCGTATTCGCGGCTGGTCAGCAGCAGCGCGGCATATTCGTAATCGAGGATATCGGTCATGCGCGAGAGCCGCGGATGCGAGGCGCGCGCCATCACCGCCTCGCGGATCTCGGGGTCATCGGGCGCGCCGCCGTCATTGTGGTCGGGCGCGGTAGCGAAGAACGACACCGCGACGATGTCCTCGCCATGCACGCGATAATCCTCCGGCAGCTTCAGCGTGAAGCCGTGCATCAGCGGAAAGCCGGTGATGGGATCGAGCGGCCATTGCTCGCTGCTGATGCCCGGCGGCAGACCATAGACCCAGCCCTGGTCACGCTCACGGTCTGCGGGACGGTCCAGCATCTGCAAATCATACGCGCGCGAAGGCAAGGCAAACGCCACAGGACTCTCCCATCCGAATTCGAGCCTCGCCATTGAGGCGATGGTTAGTCGCAACGAGGACGGATGTGGTTCGTACCGAGAGGGCTGGGGATCATGCTATTCTGCCGGTGTTTTGCCCGACGTGTCAAACCACGACAGCATCCGCGCAAGTCATTGATTCCACACACCCCGTCTACTGTGCATGGGGTTGTTTTCGCATTTTTTGTTGGTCTCGTAGCCCGGATGGAGCGAAGCGCAATCCGGGGCGGTCTCGCCACGTCGGCAGAACCCTGGATTACGCTTCGCTCCATCCAGGCTACAAGTTCGCCATGACTGCGTGGCGAGTGGCGGCTACCCCAGCCGCCGTGCCGCGGCCGCATCCACCACGCTCTCCGCTTCGTCGTGCCAGCGCAGGATCTCCATCGCCAGCACGGGATGATTGAAGCCCTTGAGCTGGAGATCGTCGAGGGTGCGGGCTTCGACGAAGGGCTCGACGATGCCGTAGACGCGGCGGCTCGCCACGATCTGGTTGGGCTTGGCTTCGCTGCAGAGGCGGGAGGCGAGGTTGGTGACGCTGCCGATCGCGGCATATTCCAGCCGCTGCTCGAAGCCGACCTGGCCGAGCGTGGCATAGCCGAGCGCGATGCCGATGCCGAAGCCGAGGCTGTGGCCGCGGTTGCGCCAGCGCTCGGTCAGCGGGCCGATGGTGTCGCGCATCTCCACCGCCATCTTCACGGCGCGCTGGGTGTGGTCCTCGAACTGGATCGGCGCGTTGAACAGGATCATCACGCCGTCGCCGGCATATTTGTCGAGCGTGCCTTCGTATTTGAAGATCAGCTTGCCGAGCGCGGCGTGATATTCGCGCAGCACGTTCATCGCCTCTTCCGGCTCGGTCGCTTCCGTGAATGCGGTGAAGCCGCGCAAATCGCAGAACACCACGGTCACCTCGCGGCGCTGGCTGGTGAGCAGTCCCTCGGGGCTGTCGGAGGAGGCGATCAGCTGCGCCACCTGCGGCGCCAGGAAGCGCTCGAGCTTGCGGATGCGCTCGATCTCGCCGAGCTGGGTCGCGACGCGCTCCTCCAGCGACTTGTTCCAGTCCTTGAGCTGCTCGGTCTGCTCGCGCAGCTTGTCGGCCTGGGCGCGCACGGTCTCGTTCGCCGCTTCCAGCGCGTGGCTCTTGTGATCGACCTCGGTGAACAGCCGCGCATTGCGCATCGCCAGCACCGCCTGGTTGGCGAAGGTGCGCATCAACCCGATGAGGCTGCCTGCGAATTCGCCGCTGGCGCGGCGCAGCACCACGAGCGAGCCCAGCGTGCCCTGCTGGTCGACCAGCGGCACCACCAGCACCGAATGGAATCCGGCATTGACCGCGACATCGCGCAGCGGCTGCTCATTGGCATGGTCGAGGTCGGCAATCGCGATCGGCTCGCCGCTGTCGGCGGCATCGCTCAAAATGTTCTCGCCTTCGCCGATCGTGACATGCGCGCCTTCGGCCGATTTGTCGATGCCATTGGATTCGACCAGGTTGAAGCGGCGCGCCTCGGCGTCGTAGCCGTAGATCAATACCGCATCGGCATGAGTGATCTCGATCGCGCGCGCGGCGATGGTCGGCAGCACGGCGTTGAGATCGAGCGAGGAGGCGACGGCGCGGCCGACCTCTTCGAGCACCTTCAATTCGTTGATCGATTGCGCGAGGTCGCGGGTGCGTTCATCCACCTTGGTCTCGAGATTGGAATAGGTCTCCTGGAGCTGGTCGGCCATGCGGTTGAACTGGCCGGCGAGATCCTCCAGCTCGTCGGAGGTGTGGACGTCGATGCGGTGGTCGAAATCGCCTTCGCCGAGCTTGTGCGCGCCGTCGCGCAGCGCCGTGATCGGAATGATCATGCGGCGGGCGAGCAGCGTGCCGGCGAGGATCGCGACCAGCAGGCCCATGCCGATCAGCAGCGCGATGCGCACGAGCTGGTCGCGGATCGGCGTCAGCGCCTGCGTGGTCGGCTGCTCGAACAGCACGCTCCAGCCGAGCTTCGGCACGGTGCTCGCGGCCGTCAGCACCGAATGGCCGTTGAAGTCGGTGCCTGAGGTGTCGGGCTCGCGGCCGGGCGAAATCACGGCGGCCACCTGCGGCAGCTTCGACAGATCCTTGCCGACATCGGGGCCCTTCGACGACGTCGCCAGCACGCGGCCGCGCGGGTCGACCACATAGGCGAAGGCCGCCTTGCCGACCTGGGTGTCGGAGAGGAAGTCGGAGAGGAAGCTGAGATCGAGCTCGGCGACCGTGACGCCGGCATTGAAGCCGGAATGCGCCACCGAGATCGACATGAACGGCGTGCGGTCGACGAACCACGCCGGCGCGTAGCTGACGCCGCGGGCGACGGTGTCGGTGAAGCGCGCGTCGCGCGAGAGGTCAGCATTGCTGCCTGTGGTGGTCGACTGGCGCGAGACGCGTAGTACCTCGCGGCCGTCGCCGTTGAGCTGGAACAGCTGATTGACGACCGAGACCTGGTGCAGGAGCTGGGCGTAGTCGGCGCGACGCTTCTCGAGGGTGTCCTGGCTCGCCCGCGTCACCCAGGAGATCTGGCGTTCGAGCTCGGAGATCGACTGCTCCATCCGCCGGGCCGCGGCCTGCGCCTTGTCCTCGAGCCCGCCGGTCAGCGATGTCTTGGTGGCGCGATAGGAGATCCAGGTCTCCATCGCGCCGTTGACGGCGAGCACGAACACGACGAGGCCGACGAGGGAGACGACGTATTTGGCGAACAGGCCCTCGCGCAGAAACCGTGTCTTGTCGTTCGCTCCTGCCATCCCGATCCTCTTGCGCCGCCATCGACGCCGGCGCTACGGGCCGTCCGGGCCCAGCCGTCCTTCTAACATAATTTGGGCCGGAGGACCGGCGGCGTGGTTACCCGCCGTCGGCGTCACGTCCGGGGCGGCAGGGGGCTGAATCGTCGCAGCCTCATCCGTTCGGAGGAAGCCGCGGGCGGGACGGCCGATGTAAGGGATTGGCGTGGAGTCCAGAGCGTTGGTCCGCCCATCATCGATTGAAAAGCTGCCGCAGCACGTCGTTCATTGGCTGACTGTCTTGCTGCGCCATCGGCGGGTCCGGTTGGGCCGGGGGCGCGGGCGAGGCCTGCGGCGCCGGTGTCGATGGCGCGGCCGGCAGGCTGCGGCTGCGGCTGGTGCCCGTGCCGGTCGCTGCGCCGTTCGAAAGCCCCTGCTGGATCAGATTGCCGATCGCCTCGCCCAGCTGTCCGCCGAGCGGATTGTTCTGCCCCGGCTGCTGGCCTTGCGGATTGGCGTTGCCGGTCGCATTGCCGCCCGGCGCGGTTGCGCCGCCGAGCCCGAGGTTACCGAGGCTGCCCAAAATGTTGCCAAGCCCGGCGCCGTCAGGTCCGAACAGGCCCTTGCCCATCTCGCGCAGCTTGGCGTAGGCGGCATCGGGGTTGTCGAGCATGCCGGCCATATCAGGGTAGATCCGCGGCTGCGACCAGCTGCCCTGGATCATCACGGGGATGCCGAAGCCGACCGGATCGGAGGTGCGGCCCTGGCCCTCGGTCGTCATCACCAGCTTCGGCTCGACGCGAAAGCCCATCATCTTGGTGTCGAGCGCGATTGTGCCCGCGCCAGTCACGCGCACCAGCGGACCGATCAGATTGAGATCGGTCGTCACCGCCTGTCCCTTGTCGATGCGGAACGAGGCCGAGAGCTGCGACAGATCGGTGCTCTGCTCCTGGCTCTCCTGCCAGCCGGACAGCGTGCCCGAGGTCAGCGAGCGGATCATCTGCGCGACGTTGATGCCGCGGATGGCGCCGTCCTGGAAATTAACGAAGGCCGTGCCCTGCATGTTCGCCATCAGTGCGCGCTGGCTGGTGCCGGCGCTGCGCAGCGCGAGCTTGGCCTGCAGCTTGCCGTCGATGCGGTCGAATTCGGCAAGGCCCTGCAGCAGCGGCAGCGCGCGCACATTGACGAGGTCGGAATGCATCGCAAAGCTCGGCGCGCCCGAGGTCGCATCCAGGATCACCTCGCCCGAAACCTGGCCGCCATAGGCGCCGAGATTGGCGGTGCCGGCCTTCAGCACGCCGCCGGCGAGTTTTGCATCGAGCGCGAGCGGCGCAAGGCGCGCATCGCCGATCACGGCCTCGTTCGCGGAGATCCTGACTTGCGCATCGACGTAATTGAGTCCGGAGACGTCGATCGGCGCATCGCTCCAGGGCTGTCCGGTCGCACCCTGCGGCGATTTCGCCAAGGGGAGCGTGAGGCGCTGGAAGTCGAGATCGACCTTGACCAGAGGCTTGCTCGCGATGTCGACCGAGGCCCAGCCGTTGAAGGCGCCATCGCCGAGCGTGCCGTTCACGCCGTTGATCATCACGAGATCGCCGTTGAGCCGCATCTCGGCGTGACCCGCGAGCTGGGACTTCAGCACGTCGGGCATGTCGATGGCGAAATCAACCGGGATCGTCGGTCGATCGGTCGGCGGCGCCGGCGTCGTTGCCTTGATGTCGAACTTGGTCGGGTGCTCGCCGACGCGCGCGGTGCCGGTGATGTTGACCTTGCGGTCGCGGCCGACGACGGCATCGGCGTTGATGGCGCTGATGCGGCCCTCGACGCGATCGCGCAGGCGCGAGAAGGCGACCTCGCCGTCGGTGATCTTGACGCGGTCGATGGTCGCGCCGCCCGCATCGAGCGCGAGCGGCTTCGACGAGGTGCCGGCATTCGGCAGGCGCTCACGCAGCAGCGGCTGGTAGAGCACGGGATGGGTGACGACGAGCTCGCTGATCTTCGGGTTGCCCGACCACACGCTCGAGAGAGACATGTCGGCCTGCATGCTGTCGATCGTGAGGCGCGTGATGCCGCTGCGGTCCTTGGGGTCGGCAAGGATGAGATCGTTCAGCGTGACGTTCAGCGTCGGCCACAGGCTGATCTTGGTGGTGCCGTCGATCGACAGGCGATAGCCGGTCGCGCTCTCGACGCGCGAGGCAATCGTCGAGGTCAGGAAGCCCGACGGGATCCCGACCACGAGCAGAAGCGCGATCACGACGATGACGGCGGCGAACGCGGCGCCGGCGAATTTCACTGCTCTCATCTCGACTTTCCAACGACGGACAAACCGCGCCGAACCCGGCCGCACGCCCGCTTGTTGTGCGTGAGTTTATCCCGGGACGGCAAGCCGCTCCAGCCGGTCAAAAATAGTCGGGGGGTGCTGCAAAGTTATGTGACTTATGACACACTTCTCTGGCGCGGTTTTACGCGATTCTGACGCTGATGGTTCCAAACGATTTGCCGCCGAAATTGACAGGAAAGTTCATAAGGACGTTGAAATGAGCAAACAGGCCGAATTTGCGGTCATCCTGAAGATGAACCCGATGTTCGCCGATCTCGGCGCGGACGAGCTCCAGCGGCTGTCCAATCTCTGCCACACCCAGCATCTGGGGAATGGCGAGGTGCTGTTCCAGAAGGGCGATGCCGGGGACGCGCTGTTCGGCGTGCGGCGCGGCCAGGTCCGCATCGAGACCGGCGCTTCCGATGGCAGCCGGCTGACGCTCAATTTCATGGGTCCGGGCGACCTGTTCGGCGAGGTTGCGGTGCTGGACGGCCAGAGCCGCACGGCGGATGCGACCGCGGGCGAAGCCAGCGAGCTGTTCGTGCTGCGGCGCGAAGATTTCCTCGGCTTTCTCGAGCGCGAGCCGAAGGTCGCGATCAAGATCATCGCGCTGCTGTGTCAGCGCATCCGCTGGCAGAGCGAGCGCATGGAAGAATCCATGCTGCAGCCGCTGCCGGTGCGCCTGGCGCGCCGGCTCTGCGCACTCGCGGCCGATTTCGGTTCCGAGGTGCACATCTCGCAGGAGCAGCTCGGCATCTTCGTCGGCGCCGCCCGCGAGAGCGTCAATCGCCAGCTTCAGGCCTGGCGCAAGGAAGCGATCCTGGATCTCCAGCGCGGGCGGATCCTGCTGAGGAACATGACGAAGCTGACCGCGATCGCGCGGAACGAGTAGGGCGAGCGAATTCATTTCGCTTGGACGATGGAAGGCAGTTCGACGACAGTATCCTCTGCAAGGAGGGCCGCGTATCCCAACGCTTCGTCAATGTCTTCGCGCTCGAGATACGGGTAGTCGTTGAGGATGGATTCGCGCGTCTCGCCGGCTGCCAGCAGACTGAGTAATCGCGCGACTGGAAACCGCAACCCGCGAATGCAGGCTCTGCCAGTGCAGACGGCGGGGTCCATCGTGATACGCACAAAGGCCATGGCATAAGCTAGCGCGTGCGGACGACATGCGCCAGCGTATGCCTCTAAGCCGGTTCGCCCCAAAGCTTACTCCGCCGCGGGGTGCACCATGTTCTTCGGCGTCGGTGCTGGCGCATCCGCCGCTTCGTGGTGGCTGGCCGTCTCGGTATCCTCGCTGTGGACGATCAGCCGCTTGCCGAAGCGCCAGATCAGGGCGCCGAGATCGTCCATCACCATGAACATCGCCGGCACGAACACGAGCGAAAGGATGGTCGAGAAGATCAGGCCGCCGATCACCGCGAGCGCCATCGGCGAGCGAAACTCGCCGCCGGCGCCCACCGCGAGCGCGCTCGGCATCATGCCGGCGGCCATCGCGATCGTGGTCATCACGATCGGGCGGGCGCGCTTCATGCCGGCGTCGATCATGGCTTCGTCGCGCGGCTTGCCGGCGTGAATGGCTTCGATGGCGAACTCCACCAGCATGATCGCGTTCTTGGTGACGATGCCCATCAGCATCAGGATGCCGATCCACACCGGCGTGGTGAGCTGCTTGCCGGTGACGAGCAGGGCCGCGATCGCGCCGCCGATCGAGAGCGGCAGCGAGAACAGGATGGTGATCGGCTGCAGGAAGGTGCCGAACAGCAGCACCAGCACCGCGTAGACCATCATCAGGCCCGCCGTGATCGCGGTGGCGAAGCCGTCGGACAGTTCGTTCAGGCTTTCGGCGTCGCCGGAGGGGGAGACCTTCACGCTCTTCGGCAAGGTCTTCATCACCGGCAGGTCGTAGATCTTCTTGGTGGCATCGCCCAGCGCGGCGGAGCCGACGAGGTCGGCGGCAACGGTGGCCTGCCGCTCGCGGTCGTAGCGGTTGATGCTGGTCGGGCCCTGGTCGAGCTTGACGTCGGCGATGACCGAGAGCGGCACGCCGCCCTTCTCGCCGTGCTCGCCGAGCGGCACGCGCAACTGTTCGAGTGTCTTCAGATTGCCGCGCGCGGCATCCTCGAGCTGGACGCGGACCGGCACCAGGCGGTCGCCGACGTCGAACTTGGCGAGCGCGGGGCCGACGTCGCCGATGGTGGCGACGCGGATGGTCTGCGAAAGACTCTCGGTGGAGACGCCGAGGCGCGCGGCGAGATCGGCGCGCGGCTCGACGCGCAGTTCGGGCCGCTCCAGCGTGGTTTCCGAGATCACGTTGGAGATGGTCGGAATCCGCTTCATCTGCGTCGCGAGCTCGCTGGCGACGTTGTTGACGATGTTCGCGTCGACGCCGGTCACGACCAGTGAGATGGCGCGCAGGCCGTTCTCGTCGAGGAACCAGAAGCGGATATCCGGAATGTTCTCCAGCTCCTGGCTGATCGAGAACTCCAGCTCGCGCTGGGTGATGTCGCGGTCGGCCTTCGGCTTGTAGTTGATGATCAGGGCGGCGCGCCGGACTTCCTGTGTGCCCGGCGGAACGCGCCCGCCGTCGACGAAGATGCTCTTCACCTCGGGCCGCTTGCGCAGGCGGGCGACGATGTCCTCGGTGACCTTTTCGGTGTAGGCGAGCTGGGTGCCCGGCGGCAGCTCGAGGGCCAGCAGCGAGCGCGCGCTGTCCTGCGCCGGCAGGAAGCCCTGCGGCAGCAGCGTGATGCTCCAGATCGAGGCGGCGAAGATGCCGAAGCCGATCAGTACCGTGATGAAATAGTGCTTCACCGACCAGGCCACGATGCGGTTATAGGACCGCAGCACGCGCCCGGGCGGCGGCTCTTCGTGATTGCCATGCTTGAGGAAGTAGGCGGCGAGCACCGGCGTGACGAAGCGCGCCGCGAGCAGCGAGAAGAACACCTGCACCGAGACGGTGATGCCGAATTGCTTGAAGAACTGTCCGGCGATGCCCGACATGAAGCTCGCGGGTGCGAAGATCGCGATGATGGTGAGCGAGATCGCGATCACCGCGAGGCCGATCTCGTCGGCGGCTTCCAGCGCGGCACGGTAGGGCGATTTGCCCATGTTCATGTGCCGGACGATGTTCTCGATCTCGACGATGGCGTCGTCGACGAGAATACCTGTCGACAGCGTGATGGCGAGGAAGCTGACGAGGTTCAGCGAGAAGCCGAGCAGGTCCATCGCCCAGAACGCCGGGAAGATCGACAATGGGAGCGAGATCGCGGCGATGATGGTGGCGCGCAGATCGCGCAGGAACAGCAGCACGATGACGACGGCGAGGATCGCGCCTTCGAACAGGGTCGAAATCGCCGCTTCGTAATTGCCGTTGGTGTATTCGACCGAGGTATCGATCAGCTTGAGGTCGACGTCGGGATAGGCGGCCTTGAGCGCATTGATGCGCTTCTGCACGGCGTCGGCGACCTTCACGTCGCTCGCGCCCTTGGAGCGCTTGATGCCGAGCGCAACCACCGGCTCGCCGTTGAAACGGGCGAAGGTACGGCGGTCGGCGATGGTGTCGGTGACGGTGCCGAGGTCGTCGAGCCGCACCTCGCCGCCGCCGAACAGCGGGACCATGGTGCCGGCGAGGTCGCTCAGCGTCTTGGCGCCGGCCAGCGTACGGATCGCCTGGTCGTTCTTGCCGATCTCGGCGCGGCCGCCGGCGACGTCCACATTGGTGCCGCGCAGGCTCTGGCTGACATTGACGGCGGTGAGGCCCATTGCCTGCAGGCGGTCGGGATCCAGCGAGACCAGGATCTCGCGCTCGACACCGCCGATGCGCTCGACCTGGGCGACGCCGCGCACGCCCTGCAGCGCGCGCTTGACCACGTCGTCGACGAAATAAGAGAGCTGCTCCGGCGTCTTGCCGGGCGAGATCGCGGCATAGGTGACGATCGGCAGGCCGATCACGTCGACGCGCTGGATCAGCGGCTCGGTGACGTTCTGCGGCAAGTTCGAGCGCACGCGCGTCACCGCGTCCTTGACGTCGTTGAGCGCGCGGTCGGTGTTGGTCTCCAGTGCGAACTGGATGGTGGTCACTGACAGACCGTCGGTGATGGACGAGGTGATGTGCCGCACGCCCTCGACGCCGGAGACGGCGTCTTCAACCGTCTTGGTGACCTGGGATTCAAGCTCGGCGGGGGCCGCGCCGAACTGCGACACCGCGACCGAGATCACGGGAATGTCGGCCGACGGCAGCCGCGTCACCGCGAGCTTCACGAAGGAGGTCCAGCCGAGGACCAGAAGGATGATCGAAAAGACGACCGACGGCAGCGGATGACGTATCGACCATGCCGAAATATTGAGAGCCATCAGCGTACCCGCGTGCGATCGAGTTCATCGGCGAACATGGTCTTGATCTGGTCGCCGTCATGGAGCGAAGAGCCGGCGTCGGCCACGACGATTTCGCCGACGTCGAGGCCTTCCAGGATTTCCGTCGCGGTGTCGGACGACAGTCCGACCCGCACCTTGCGCGTCTCGACAATGTTGCCTTTGACGACCTGCACGGTGAGATGGTCGATCGCGGTCTTGGGAACCGCGACGCCGCAGCTTCGCTTGGCGTCGATGGACGCACGAGCGAATACGCCGACCTTCAGCGAGGGATTATTGGTGACGCTGATGCGGACGCGGCCGAGCTGCGTGGTGCGGTCGATTTCGGGTGCGACCAGCCGAACCCGGCCGATCAGATCGGGCGCGTCGTCGCGGCTGATGCGTACGGTGGCGCCGGCGCTGAGCTTGGGCATGTGGACCGCCGGAACCTGCGCGTCGAGCTCGATCTCGTTGTTGACCGCGATGCGGAACATCGGGCCTGCCTGCGGCGAGGCAGGTGCGCCGACGATGGTGCGGACTTCGGTGACGAGGCCGGGGGCAGGCGCCTTCAGCGAGATCGGGCCTTGCGGACCGGGCCGCTGCGGCTGGCCCGGAATCTGCGGCGGCGCCGTCAGGCGCGCCAGCTCCTGATTTTCGGTGACCATGGTGCCTTCGGTGACGAAGAGGTCGGTGACCCTGGAACCTTCCTGGTCGGCGACGACCACCGCTTCGCGGCGCGGCACGAAGAAGCCGGTCACCCGGACGAGGTCCGAGAAGCAGGCGTTGGTCGACTTCGTGACGATGACGAGCGCCTCGCTCGGCGTCTCCTTCACCTCGGGACGGCGTCGATGTTCGAACAGATAATAGCCGACGCCGAGGGCCACGACGAAGAGCACGGTTCCGGCCGGCTTGAGATATTCGGAGAGGTTCATCGCCGGATCATCCTGGCCTGGCTCACGGCCGTCCGTACGAGGCCCGCTGAGAGCATTTCCCTGAAATAAAGCAGCGTCCCGCAAGGCTGCGGGACGCGCTCTGGCAACATCACTTTACACCACATCGCGACCGGTCACTTCAAAGGATTGCGTCGTGTCTACTTCGATGCGGTGGTCTTGTTTTCCATGTTGACGACCTGCACGCGGCGATTGACCTCGGCCATCGGCTGGGCCGGGTCCTTCAGCTTGCTCTTGCCGTAGCCGACGGTGACGAGGTCGGTCGCCGAGATGCTGTATTTCTCGACGAGGTAGCGCTTGATCGAATCCGCGCGGCGCTCCGAGAGGTCCTGGTTGTAGGACTCGCCGCCGGCGGCGTCGGTGTGGCCCGCCACCACGAAGGTCGATCCCTTCAGGTCCGGGCTGGTCAGCGCGCGGCCGAGCGCCTGCACCGAGGGCATCGACTTGGCGCTGATATTGGCCGAGTTGTAGTCGAAGGTGATTTCGAGATCGATGTTCGGCTTGTCCTTGGCTGCTGACGCGATCTCTTCGCGTTCGGTCGACGACAGCGAACGCGTCGAGCGGCCGCGCACGGACTGGATCAGCTTGGTCTCGGCCGCGTTCGGCACGGGATCGGTCTGCGGGGCGATCGAGAGACCGCGGGTCAGCGGCTTCTTCGGCGGCGGCGCCAGCGCACGGACGATCTCGTCCTCGGTAACGTTCTTGCTGTTGCCGTCGTCGCCGGCGAATGCGAGCGGGGTCGTCAGCGACAGAGCGGCGCCGACGGCGATAATGGACAGGGTCGCGGAAAATCCCTTTGCAGCCAATCTCATTGCCAGTCCCTCCTGCGCAGCGAGCCTGCGCGGTTCCAAAATTCTTGCGAGAAGCCCCCCGGGAAAGGCCGCCTGCGGCATCCGTTCGTTAGTCTGTTCCGGGCCGCCGAGGGTTCGAGGCGTACGTGGCCTCAACTCAAAAAAATACTAGCGTACTCCGTAGCTTGCGAACTCCTGAACGATGTTCGGGTCCATCGCCTTGGCATTGGCGATGTCGAGTGCGCCTTCCTGGGCGGAGCCGTTGCGCTGCTTGGCGAGACCTCGTCCGTAGAGCGAGGAGGTCAGGCGCGGATTGATCCGCAGGGCCGCGTCGAAATCGGCGATGGCGTTCTTCACCGCGCCGGACTTCAGGTTGACGAGGCCCCGGCTATCCAGCGCATCGACGAAGTTCGGCCGCAGCCGCAGCGCCTCGTTGCAATCCTTCAGCGCGGCCTGGAGGTCGCCGACCACGGTGCGGGTCCAGCAGCGATTGTTGAGCGCCTCGACGTCCTTCGAATTGATCCGCAGCGTGTCGTCGAAATCCTTGATGGCAAGGTTGTAGGCGCCCTTGCTGGCATAGACCTGGCCGCGCCGGTACAGCGCGTTCACGTCGTCAGGATTGGCCGCGATCTTGGCGGTCAGGCCCTTGATGGTGGGATCCTCCGCAAGCACAGCCGCGCTCGGCCCACTATCCACGCTCGGGGCGGGGGCGGGATCGGCCGGTTTCACCGGCGGGGGCGGGGGCGGCAGGGCGGCCTCGACCTGCGGCTTCGGCGACGGGGCCGGTGCGGGCGCAGGGGGAGGTGCCGGCGCTGCAACCGTCTCGGCGGGCTTCGTCGCCGGAGGCGGAGCCGGTGGCGCGGGTGGTGCCGGAGGCGGGTTGTTCGCGACGACCGGCGGCGCGGGAGGCGGAGGCGGCGTGTTTGCTGTCGGGCGCGATCCCGCCGCCCCTGGAATGAACGAGAAGTCCTCGGCCAGGGAGGAGGATATCCACGGCACCTGCTCGCCGCGCGAGGCGCGGGTGACGCCCATCTTGGTGCGGTTCAGCGTTTCTTCCGCCATCAGGTCGGGAACGCGGATCTCCTTCAGCAGCTCCTGGACGAACAGGCTGTGCTCGCCGCCGGCATCCGAGACCACCGAGGCCAGCGCCGCCGAATACATTACCAGCGTGCCGTTCGGTGCGATGACCGGAGTCAGTCCGGCCGAAAAGCTGCGGAACCGGCGCTCGAACGGATTGCGCCTCGAGGCGTCGATCAGCGCGATCTTGACGCCGGCGCCCCGGGTATTGAGCTCGCCGAGCACCAACTCGAGACTGAAGCCATCGCGGCGCACGTCGGATTCGGTCCAGATCTGCGCGTCGATCGGCAGCATGTAGCTCTGGCGCGCCGACTGGATGCCGAACCCGCTGAAGAACACCAGCGCCACCGAGCCCGGCTTGATCTTGCCGTAGAGCTTGTCGAAGGCGCGGCGCATGCCGTCGCCGGTCAGGTTCTCGCCGATCTCGACGGAAAAGCCGTCGCGCTTGAGCTCGTCGGCGATGTCGCGCGCATCGTTGATCGGTTCCTTCAGCGGGGCGTCCGCATCCGGGTATTTCGCGTTGCCGATGATCAGCGCAAAGCGATCGCCGGCCGCAAGCGTCGGCGCGGTCGGGACGAGCGAAACGATCAATGAGAGAAGGAAAAGGAAGCGAATTTTCATAATCAGCGCGGTCCAGCCAAAAAGGCGCCGATCCCAGCTTGCGCCGCGGCGACCTTAACTTACGCTCTAGGCATTATCAAACCGGGGAAGGGGGGCGTCAACCGCTTGGAGATTCGGCGTTATCGCGACGATTGACCGCAACGCAGGGGCGCGTCGCGACGAGAATGAACGGGCTGTCATGATTTTGCTCGACGCGATCCGGTTGGGCATTGTGGCAGCCATGCTAGGACAGGGATGGCGACCAAAATGTGATTGGTCTCACATTGGCGCTGGTCTCCGCTGTCATGCGGGGCGTTTGACCTTTTCGGCGGACAATGGCTTGGTGCGCTCGATCGTCCCCGAAGATCCAATCAGAAAAGCAAAACCATGGGAAACGTCTACGAAATCTACGCACTGCGTTACGCGACGATGTCGCCGCGCACCCCCAGCATGAATTTTTTGGCGCCCGACCCGCATGACAGCGCGGCGCAGGACCTCGACTACTTCGTTTGGCTGATCCGAGGGCGGGGCCGCGATATCCTGGTCGATACCGGCTTCAATGCCGAGGAGGCGAGTGCGCGGGCGCGCAAGCTGACGCTCAATCCGGTCGATGCGCTGGAGCGCTTCGGCGTCGCCGCGCCTGATATCCGCGACATCATCGTGACGCATCTGCATTACGACCATGCCGGCAATCTCGACCGCTTCCCGAACGCGCGCTTCCATCTCCAGGAGCGCGAGATGGCTTATGCGACGGGCCGCTGCATGTGCAACGGACTGCTGCGACATCCGTTCTCGGTCGAGCACGTCACGCTGATGGTGCGCCATGTCTATGGCGAGCGCGTCACCTTCTATTCCGGCGACGGCGAGATCGCGCCGGGTGTCACCGTGCACCGGGTCGGCGGCCATTCCGACGGCCTGCAGGTGGTCAAGGTCGAGACCGCGCGCGGGCCGGTGGTGCTGGCGTCCGATGCCGCGCACTATTACGCCAATCTCCAGCGCAAGAGCCCGTTCCCGATCGTCTACAATGTCGGCGACATGGCGCAGGGCTGGGAGACGATCGAGCGCCTTGCAGGCCACCCCGATCGATTCATCCCCGGCCACGATCCGATCGTGACCGAGATCTATCCGCGCGCCAGCGACAAGGTCGATGCCTGGGCGCTTCACCTGCCGCCGTCGCGGTCGTTTGCGAAATGACGCGGTAGAGAAAGCGGTCGCGACTCCATCACCGTCACCCTAAGGTGCTCGCCTCTTCGGCGAGCCTCGAAGGGCGACGGCCCGGCTGCATCGAGACCGCTGATCCTTCGAGGCTCCCCGCACGATGCTTCGCATCGCGCGCCTCGCACCTCAGGATGACGGGGCCGGCACTACGCGCGGGCGACTCAATTAATATGCCTGCTTCGCACCGCCTCTATTGGTCTGGACCAGGTCGAGGCTCGCTTCGATCTTGCCAAGCAGAGCCGAGCGCGTTCGGGCCAAAATCTCCAGTTTTAGTCTCAGCCGACAACTTCCGGTCTGACCTCTTCTCCGGATGTGTTCAGCCTTCGCGATGGGCGGCCGGCCGGTTGTCACCGAGTGCCGGCAGGATCGCGGCAAGCAACGATATCGCGAGGAGATTTTCGCGCCGCTAGCTCCGGTGGGGAGAATATCGCTAGATAGGCGCGGTCCCCCGCGAGCTGATATGCGGCGATCTCGCTATAGCCGACGGCGGTCAATTCGCAGCGCAAGAACTCGATTGGCGTGCCATGCTTCGACGTCGGAAGCTCGATGTCGACAATTCCGACCCGCGCACCTCGCTTCAAAGCGGGCGCGAGATTGTAGAGGAGGCCATAGGGCTGGGCTATCTCGTGATACATGTGCACGAGGATTGCGGCATCCAGCGATGAAGCGGGCAGGCGCGGGTCGTGTGGTTCGCCGAGCGCGAATTGCACGTTCGTCAACTTCAGACGTTCGGTTCGTTTGGCGAGTTCGATGAGGTAATCCCGCGTGACGTCCTCGGCAACGACAGAGCCGGCGGGGCCGACGAGATGCGAGAGCCTGACCGTGTGGTAGCCGCTGCCTGCTCCAATGTCGCCGACTGTCATGCCTGGTTTCAGTTCAAGAGCACGTGCGATTTGGCCGGCCTCATTGAGGGCGTCGCGGCGCTCTTCGGCGGCGCGCTGCGGGCTGACGATCCGTGCAACAGGCCGCTGCGGTGCGGGAAACTCGTTTGCAGCGACCCCGGGGGGAGCCAGAAAACCGATGTCGGCGGCGTATGCGCGAGTTGCGGTAGACGCCACAAGCAGCGCTGCCATGTAAGCCAGTGCCGTCACGGGCCTGCCAAGCTTTCTCAACCGGTCGAGGCGCATCTTTGCTAAACCATGAGTCCACGCCCTAATACGCCTGCTTGGCGTCGGCCTCTTCGCTGGTCTGGATCAGATCGAGGCTCTGCTCGATCTTGCCGAGCAGGGCCGAGAGCTGCTTGCGCTCCTGTGCGGAGAGGCAGGCCAAAATCTCGTCCTCCCGCCGCAGCAATTGCGGAAACAGCTCCTCGTAGAGCGTGCGGCCCTTCTTGGTCAGTTGCAGGCGGAATTCGCGGCGATCGGCTTCGTTCTCGACCCGCTCGATCAGCTCATCATGCAGCAGCGTGGTCACTGCGCGGCTGATGGTGGATTTGTGCGTGCGGGTGCATTGCGCGATGTACTGCGCGCTGCAGGCGTCGTTGCGGAAACCGAGCGTCGCGATCACGCGCCAGGCCGGAATGTCGAGGCCGTGACGCTCCTGATATTCGACCGCGAGCGCGGAACTCACCTCCGCGGCAAGCCGGTTGAGCCGGAACGGCACGAACTTGAACAGATCGAGCCGTGACTTTGGCCGCGGCGAAGCCTCATCGGCCTGCCGTGTCTTCAGCGCGATGTCGCTGGATGTCCTCGCCAAGGGGAGCGCTCCGAATTCCAGTTGACGGCCGGCCGGCTCCGGTCCAAAATAGTTGCACGTGAGACTATCTAGCAGATCAGTCCTCTCCTGACCAGAGCCGAGGTTAGTGTATGGCGCCCGCCAATACGCATCAGGCCAAAACCCAGTTCGGCTATCGCCGCCACGCAGACCAGGATCGCCCCGGCCAAAGTCCGGCCGAGCATCCGGTCGTGGTCGTCGGCGCAGGGCCCGTTGGGCTGTCGCTGGCGATTGATCTCGCCCAGCGCGGCCAGCGCGTCGTCCTTCTGGACGATGCCGACCGTATCGGCGAGGGCTCGCGCGCGATCTGCTTCTCGAAGCGGTCGCTGGAATATTGGGATCGGCTCGGCGTCGCCGACCGCATGGTCGACAAGGGCGTGGTGTGGAGCGTCGGCCGGATCTTTCACGGCGAGTCGCAGCTCTATCAATTCAACCTGTTGCCCGAGGACGGCCACAAGCGGCCCGCCTTCATCAACCTCCAGCAATATTACGCCGAGGCCTATCTGGTCGATCGCATCGGGGATCTGCCTGCGATCGACCTGCGCTGGCGCAACAAGGTGACGGCGGTCGAGCAGCGCAACGATTCCGTCGCGCTGACGATCGAAACGCCTGATGGCGACTATCGCCTGCACGCGCAATATGTCGTCGCCTGCGATGGCGCGCGCTCGTCGCTGCGGCAGATGGTGGGCGCCGAGTTCGCGGGGCAAGTGTTCGAGGACCAGTTCCTGATCGCCGACGTCAAGATGACGGCGGAATTCCCGACCGAGCGCTGGTTCTGGTTCGATCCGCCGTTTCATGCGGGACGCTCGGCGCTGCTGCACCGCCAGCCCGACGATGTCTGGCGCATCGATCTCCAATTGAATCGTTACGCCGATCCCGTGGTCGAGAAGAAGCCGGAGAACGTGCGGCCGCGGATCGCGCGGATGCTCGGCCACGACAAGTTCGAGTTCGAGTGGATCTCGCTCTACAAGTTTCAGTGCCGGCGGATGGACCGATTCATCCATGGCCGCGTGATCTTTGCCGGCGATTCCGCGCATCAGGTTTCGCCGTTCGGCGCGCGCGGCGCGAATTCGGGACTCGAGGACGCTGAAAACCTGTCCTGGAAGCTCGACCGCGTGCTGCGCGGCACCTCGCCCGCGAGCCTGCTCGAGACCTATCACGTCGAGCGAAGCCTCGCGGCCGACGAGAACATCCGCGAGTCCACCCGCTCGACCGATTTCATGGCGCCGAACTCGCACCAGGAAGCGCGGCTGCGCAAGGCGGTGCTGTCGCTCGCCAAGGAAACCGAGTTCGGCAAGCGCATGGTCAATGGCGGCCGGCTCTCCGTGCCTTGCAGCTACGACTCGCCGCTGTCCTCGCGCGATGCGGATGCGTGGCGTGGTGGACCGTCGCCGGGCTGTTCCATGCTCGACGCGCCGGTTGCGACGCGCGCGGGCGAGCAGGCCTATCTGACCGATGCGTTCCGCAAGGGGGGAACGGATTTTACGCTGCTGTCGTTCAGCAATGGCGCGGCGATCGATGCGCCCGATGGCGTGAAGGATATTCGCATCGGTGGCGAGGGCGGGCTTGCCGATCCCCAGGGGCTTGTCGCTAGACGTTACGACGCCGAGCCGGGTGTGGCCTATCTGCTCAGGCCCGACGGCTACGTCGCGGCGCGCTTCCGTCATCCGACGCGTGAAGCGATCGCGGCGGCGCTGTCGCGTGCCGCAGGCTTGAATTGAGGTTTCGCATGCCGCTTTCGACCAGCTCCAACTTCGCGCGGCCCGACGACGCCTTTCGCGCCATCGTCGAGGCGCATCGCGGTCTCACCGAGGAGCAGAGCGCCGATTTCGACGCGGCGCTGGTGCTGATCCTCGCCAACCATATCGGCGACATCGACGTGCTGCGGGACGCGCTCGTGCTGGCGAAGCGCCGCATGATCGACGGCCAGCAGCAACAACAGCAACAACAATAGCCACTGACCTAAGGATGAACTGATGGCGAAGAACTTCGCATCTACCGGCGATCTCTCCGAGAAAAAGATCACCTTCTCCGAGATCGGCACCGACCTCTACGCCTTCACCGCCGAGGGCGACCCGAACACCGCCATCATCGTCGGCGACGACGGCTGCCTCGTGTTCGACGCGCAGGCGACGCCGGCGATGGCGGGCAAGGTGATCGAGCGCGTCAAAGCGGTCACCGACAAGCCGATCAAATATGTCGTGCTGTCGCATTATCACGCGGTGCGTGTGCTTGGTGCCTCCGCCTACAAGGCGCAGGGCATCGTCGCCTCGCAGGAGACTTATCGTCTCATCGAGGAGCGCGGCAAGCAGGATTGGGATTCCGAATACGGCCGCTTCCCGCGCCTGTTCCAGGATGCGGAGAGCATCCCCGGCCTGACCTGGCCGACGCTGACCTTCGAAGGCGAGATGTCGATCTATCTGGGAAAACGCGAGGTGCGCCTGATGCAGCTCGGCGCGGGGCACACCTCCGGCGACATCGTCGCCTGGGTGCCGGATGCCGAGGTCATGTTCTCCGGAGATCTCATCGAATATCACTCGGCCTGCTATTGCGGTGATGCCCATTTGCGCGAATGGCCGCTGACGCTGAACGAGATCCGCAACTTCAATCCCAAGGCGATCGCGCCGGGCCGCGGCGATGCGTTGAAGGGCGTTGGCACCGTGCGCGAAGCCATCGCGATGACGCGCGATTTCGTCACCTCGCTCTATGGCGCGGCCGAGATCTCGGTCGCCAAGGGCCGCACGCTGAAGGAATCGATGGCGGCGACGCGCGAGGTGATGGACCCGAAATTCCACAGCTTCGCCATCTACGAGCACTGCCTGCCGTTCAACGTCTCGCGGGCCTATGACGAGGCGTCGGGCATCGACGATCCCGTGATCTGGACCGACAAGCGCGACCAGGAAATGTGGGCCGCCCTGCAAGGAGGAGGATAGTCATGAACATCAATACCTCGCCTGATCAGATCATCCGCAGCTCGGCCCAGGTGACGCCGGGCTACATGTCCGGCTTCGGCAACAGCTTTGAGACCGAGGCGCTGCCCGGCGCGCTGCCGATCGGTCGCAATTCGCCGCAGCGCTGCGCCTACGGGCTTTATGCCGAGCAGCTTTCGGGCTCGCCCTTCACCGCCCCGCGCGGCACCAACGAGCGCTCCTGGCTCTATCGTATCCGCCCGTCGGTGAAGCACTCCGGCCGCTTCGAGAAGGTCGATGCCGGCCTGTGGCGCTCGGCGCCATGTCATGAATATGACCTGCCGATCGCGCAGCTGCGCTGGGACCCGACGCCGCTGCCGAAGGAGGACGTCACCTTCGTCCAGGGCGTGCAGACGATGACGACCGCGGGTGACGTGAACACCCAGGCCGGCATGGCCGCGCATGTCTATCTCATTACCAAGTCGATGGTGGACCAGCATTTCTACAATGCCGATGGCGAGCTGATGTTCGTGCTTCAGCAGGGCGTCTTGCGCCTCGTCACCGAGTTCGGCCGGATCGATGCCGAGCCTGGCGAGATCGTGGTGATCCCGCGCGGCGTGAAATTCCGCGTCGAGATTCCGAACGGACCGGCGCGCGGCTATCTCTGCGAGAACTACGGCGGCGCCTTCACGCTGCCGGAGCGCGGCCCGATCGGCGCCAACTGCCTCGCCAATGCGCGCGACTTCCTGACGCCGGTCGCGAACTACGAGGACAAGGATACGCCGACCGAGCTGTTCGTGAAATGGGGCGGCTCGCTGTTCAAGACCACGCTCCCGCATTCGCCGATCGACGTCGTCGCCTGGCACGGCAATTATGCGCCCTACAAATACGATCTGCGCACCTTCTCGCCGGTCGGTGCGATCGGCTTCGACCATCCCGATCCCTCGATCTTCACGGTGCTGACCTCGCCGTCGGAGACGGCAGGCACCGCGAACATCGACTTCGTCATCTTCCCCGAGCGCTGGATGGTTGCCGACAACACCTTCCGCCCGCCGTGGTACCACATGAACATCATGAGCGAGTTCATGGGGCTGATCTACGGCGTCTATGATGCCAAGCCGCAAGGCTTCGTCCCCGGCGGCATCAGCCTGCATAATTGCATGCTGCCGCACGGCCCCGACCGCGACGCCTTCGAGCATGCCAGCAACGGCGAGCTGAAGCCGGTGAAGCTCACGGGCACCATGGCCTTCATGTTCGAGACCCGCTATCCGCAGCGTGTCACGTCGCACGCCGCGAATGCGTCGACGCTGCAGGATGATTACGCGGATTGCTGGAAGGGACTTGAAAAGCGGTTCGATCCGAACAGGCCGTGACGTTCTTACCCTCTCCCCTTGTGGGAGAGGGTGGCATAGGCGGCCTTCGGCCGCCGTCTCTAAAAACGCCGATGCTCTGCATCGGCTATGGCGAAGCGACGAGACGGGTGAGGGGTCTGTCTCGGCGAGTGAACCTCTCGCTTTTGGAAACGCGGATAGAGACCCCTCATCCGGCGCTTCGCGCCACCTTCTCCCACAAGGGGAGAAGGAAGAAAGAATCGAGCCGCAAGTGACAACCTATCCCAACGACCCCGGCCTCCGCTCCTTCATCGACATCGACCCTTCTTCCGACTTCCCAATCCAGAACCTGCCCTATGGCGTGTTCTCGACCGCGGCCAATCCGACGCCGCGGGTCGGCGTCGCGATCGGCAGCCATGTGCTCGATCTCTGGGAGCTCGAGCAGGATTCGCGGCTCGATGTCGGCCCGCTCGGCGTGTTCTCCGGGCCCTCGCTCAATCCGTTCATGGCGCTCGGGCCAAAGGTCTGGACCAGGACGCGGGCGCGGATCAGCGAGCTGTTGCGCCACGATCATCCGGAACTGCGCGACAACGAGGAGCTGCGCAAGCAGGTACTGGTGCCGATGCGCGATGCAAGGCTGCATCTGCCGTTCGCCGTCTCCGGCTACACCGATTTCTATTCGTCGAAGGAGCACGCCACCAATGTCGGCGTGATGTTCCGCGGCAAGGACAATGCGCTGCAGCCGAACTGGCTGCATATGCCGATCGCTTATAACGGCCGGGCCTCCACCGTCGTGGTCTCCGGCACCAAGGTGAAACGCCCGCGCGGACAGTTGAAGCCGCCGAATGTCGAGGTGCCGAGCTTCGGCCCATGCAAGCGGCTCGATTTCGAGCTGGAGATGGGCGTCGTGATCGGCCAGCCCTCAGCCATGGGCGGTATGCTGACGGAGCAACAGGCCGAGGAGATGATCTTCGGCTTCGTGCTGCTCAACGACTGGAGCGCGCGCGACATCCAGCAATGGGAATATGTGCCGCTCGGGCCATTTCTGGCGAAAGCGTTTGCGACCTCGATCAGTCCGTGGGTGGTGACGCGCGAAGCGCTGGAACCGTTCCGCCTGAACGGCCCGGCGCAGGAGCCGGTGCCGCTGGATTATCTCAAGCAGGGCAAGCCGCAGAACTACGATGTCGAGCTCGACGTGACCTTGCGCACCGCCGGCGCCAATGCGCCAGCGAGCATCAGCCGCACCAATTTCAAATACATGTACTGGTCCTCGGTGCAGCAATTGATGCACCACGCCTCCTCCGGCTGCGCCATGAATGTCGGCGACCTCTTGGGCAGCGGCACCATCTCGGGCCCGGAGAAGAACCAGCGCGGCAGCCTGTTGGAGATCAGCTGGAACGGCACCGAACCGGTCGAACTGCCTGGTGGAGCCAAGCGCTCGTTCTTGGAAGATGGCGACAGCCTCGTGATGCGCGGCTGGTGCCAGGCCAACGGCTATCGCGTTGGCTTTGGCGAGGTTGAAGGGACGATTTTGCCGGCGGAGTAGCTTCCACCGCCGCAACAACCTCCGTCATTGCGAGGAGCCACCCGGTCCCGCCTTCGGCGGGCCGGATGACAGGCTCCGCAACGAAGCAATCCAGAGTCCCTTCGTTGAGGGATTCTGGATTGCTTCGCGGAGCCTGTCATCGGGCCGCGCTTTGCGCGGACCCGGTGGCTCGCAATGACGGTGCGGATGCAGCTTACCGCTTCTCCGGCGGCACGTCCCTTACCCGCGCACAATGCGCTGCGACGTCCTCCACGCTGTACTTCAAATGCACCCGCTTGTCGGATGGCGCCTGCTTGGTCGTGCACACGCCCGGCCGCCATTCCTGCGTCGGCCGGATCGGGCGCGGGGCAAAGCCGCCGCCGCAGTTCGGGCAGACGTTGGAGAGTTTTGTCTCGACGCAATCCGCACAGAACGTGCATTCATAGGAGCAGATCCGCGCATCCGTTGCACTTGGCGGCAGGTCGCGATCGCAATATTCGCAGTTCGGTCGAAGCTGGAGGGCCATGGCGCAATCTCCGTCAGTTGACGCGATCATCGCAGATCGCACAGCGAGCGCGAATGACGTAGTTCCCTCGATTTCAGCCGGGCTTGATCTCCTTCAGCGGCAGCTTTGAGCTTTCCTTCAGCCGGTCGAGCACGATCGAGGAGCGCACATGCGCCACGCTCTGGTGCGGCATCAGCACGTCGTTGACGAGGTTGGAGAGGCCCTTGAGGTCGCGCAGAACGGCCTTGAGCACGTAGTCGGCATCGCCCGTCAGCGAATAGGCCTCCTGGATCTCGTCGATCCGATTCACCAGAGCGCGGAAGCGTTTTGAATTGTCAGGCGAGTGGGTTGCGAGCCCCACCTGGATGAAGGCGATCACACCGAAGCCGAGCGCTTCGCTGGAGAGGTCGGCGTGATAGCCCGCGATCACCTTCTCCTCCTCCAGCCGCATCCGCCGGCGCGAGCATTGCGAGGCCGAGAGGCCTGCGAGATCGGCGAGCTCCTGGTTGGTGAGGCGGCCGTCATCCTGGAGCGCGCCCAGGATCTTGAGGTCGAAGGCGTCCACAGAAATCATGCGTCTTTTGTCCATTTCATGCACGGATCGTGCATATCGTAGCCAAAACGCGCCCCGTTTGCACGCTCTTTGCACACGCCGTGAAGGATAGTTCATCCCCAGCAGCAATCTGGGAGAATACCATGGGTCCGTTTCCGCACGATGCACCGCCGGCCACTGTCAGCGCCGACAATCCGATGGGCACCGACGGGTTCGAGTTCGTTGAATATGCGCATCCCAATCCGGAAGAGCTGCACGCGCTGTTCAAGCTGATGGGCTATGCCCCCGTCGCGCGCCACAAGACCAAGACAATCACGGTCTATCGCCAGGGCGACATCAACTATCTCGTCAACGAGGAGCCGGGCACCCACGGCTACGAGTTTGTCGCCGCGCACGGCCCCTGCGCGCCGTCGATGGCGTTCCGCGTGGTCGATGCGAAAGCCGCTTATGACCGGGCGGTTGCGCTCGGTGCGGAGCCTGCCGACGTGTCATCCGCGCAGACGACGCTCGACGTGCCCGCGATCAAGGGCATCGGCGGCAGCCTGCTCTATTTCGTCGATCGCTACGGCGCCAAGGGCTCGGCCTATGATGCCGAGTTCGAATGGTTGGAGGCGCGCGATCCGCGGCCGGTCGGTGCCGGCCTGTTCTATCTCGACCATCTCACCCACAACGTCCATCGCGGTCGCATGGATGTCTGGACCGGCTTCTACGAGAAGCTGTTCAACTTCCGCCAGATTCGCTTCTTCGACATCGAGGGCCGCGCCTCCGGCCTGTTCTCGCGCGCGCTGACCAGCCCGGACGGCAAGATCCGGATTCCGATCAACGAGGACGCCGGCGATTCCGGCCAGATCGAGGAATATCTGAAGACCTATCGCGGCGAGGGCATCCAGCACATCGCCTGCGGCTGCCGCGAAATCCACGGCACGATCGAGGGCCTGCGCGCGGCTGGCCTGCCTTTCATGCCGTCGCCGCCCGATACCTATTTCGAGAAGGTCGACGCCCGCCTGCCCAAGCACGGTGAGGACGTCGCACGTCTCCAGAAGAACGGAATCCTGATCGACGGCGAAGGCGTGGTCGACGGCGGCCAGACCAAGGTGCTGCTGCAGATCTTCTCGGCCAACGCGATCGGCCCGATCTTCTTCGAGTTCATCCAGCGCAAGGGCGACGACGGTTTCGGCGAGGGCAATTTCAAGGCCTTGTTCGAGTCGATCGAAGAGGATCAGATCCGGCGCGGGGTGTTGAAGGTGGACAACGCGGCGTAGGTTGGAGCTGTAGTTCCGTAGCCCGGATGGAGCCACCGGGTCGGCGCGAAGCGCCGCCCGATGACAGGCTCCGCGAAGTCCGGGACAGCATCAGCCGTATCGAAGAACCCCGGATTGCGCTGCGCTCCATCCGGGCTACGGGATCTTTCCCGAGGCTAGATCTGCCGCTTCCAGGCAGCCGTCACTGCCGAGATCTCCGCACCCTCCGGTTCACGCACCGTCGAGGGCGTGCGCGAGAAACGCGGCGCGGGCGCGGGCTGCTTCACGCCGTGGCGCTCGAGGAACACGTTGCGGGCGACCATGTGCGGATGTTCCGTCGCCTCCGACATGGTCAGCACCGGCGCGAAGCAGATGTCGGTGCCTTCCATGATCTTGCACCAGTCCTCGCGCGTCTTGCTCTTGAACACGGCCTTCAGCTTTTCCTTCAGCGCCGGCCAGGCCTTCGGGTTCATCTGCGCATCGAAATCGGCATCTAGCAGGCCGGCATGCTCGCGCAGCAGCGCGTAGAATTGCGGCTCGATCGAGCCGATCGAAACGAAGTGCCCGCAGGCGCATTCATAGACGCCGTAGAAGTGCGCGCCGCCGTCGAGGAAGTTCTGGTTGCGGCCTTCGGTCCAGCGGCCGAGCGTGGTCATGTCGAAGAAGAACGACATCAGCGACGCCGCGCCGTCGCACATCGCGGCGTCCACGACCTGGCCCTTGCCGGACTTCTGCGCTTCCAGGAGTGCTGCGAGCACGCCGACGACGAGATAGAGCGCGCCGCCGCCGAAATCGCCGACCAGGTTGAGGGGTGGCACCGGCGCTTCCTTGGTTCCGATCGCGGCCAGCGCACCGGTGATCGAGATGTAATTGATGTCATGGCCGGCGGCGTTGGCGAGCGGGCCTTCCTGGCCCCAGCCGGTCATGCGGCCGTAGACCAGTTTTGGATTGCGCGCGAGGACGACATCGGGGCCGAGCCCGAGCCGCTCCATCACGCCCGGACGAAAACCTTCGACCAGCGCATCGGCGCTGGCGAGCAGGTCGAGCACCTGCGCGATCGCTGCCTTGTCCTTGAGATCGAGCTCGATCACCTTGCGGCCGCGGCCCGCCACCGACTTCATGCTCTTCTTCGCGCCGACGCGGTCGAGCGTGACGACATCGGCGCCCATGTCGGCCAGCATCATGCAGGCGAACGGGCCGGGTCCGATGCCCGCGAATTCGACGATGCGGAAGCCCGAGAGCGGGCCGGAGGTGCGGACGGAAGGCGAGGGGGCTGGTTTGTCGAGCACGTTGTTGTTTCCTCGGGTCGCGGGCGCGTGCCGGTGATCCGGCAATCGTTCCAGGACATTCCTCTCTGGGGCGAGTTAATTGGCTGATTAACTTTTCCCGCCTTCACGCCAGCGAGGCAAGCGCTTTTCGCGCATGGACGCATAATAAAAGCGGCGCGCATTTCTGCGCGCCGCGGAAAATTTGCGTTCAGTCGCTAGCCGCGATTGTCAGCCCGCAGCAGTGACTGCGCGCTGCGCCATCACCTTGATGAGATTGGCACGGTATTCGGCGGTGCCGTGGATGTCGGCCAGAAGTCCGCTCGCTGGAATGTTGACGCTATCGATTGCCGACGGCGACCAGTTCGCCTTCAGCGCGGCCTCGATGGCGCCAACCCGCATCACTCCGCTCTGCGACGCGCCGGTCGCGGCGACGCGGATCTCGCCGGACTTCGTCTGCGCGACGAAGACGGCGGTCAGCGCGAAGCGCGAGGCCGGATGCCGCATCTTGGCGTAACCGGCTTTCGCCGGTACCGGGAACGACACCGCGGTGATGATCTCGCCGTCTTCAAGCGCGGTCGTGAACAGGCCCTTGAAGAAGTCCTCGGCCGAGAGCGACCGCTTGTTGGTCTTCACGGTGGCGCCGAGTGCGAGCAGCGCGGCCGGATAGTCCGCGGCAGGATCGTTGTTGGCGATCGAGCCACCGATCGTGCCGCGATAGCGCACGGCGGGATCGCCGATCTGTGATGCCAGATAGGCGAGCGCGGGGATCGCCTTCTTCGCGGCATCGCTGGTCGCCACATCATAATGCGGCGTGGCGGCCTTGATGGTCAGCGTGTCGCCGGAGGCTTCGACACCAATCAGGTCCTTGATCTTGCCGAGATCGATGACATCGGAAGGCCCGGCGAGGCGCTGCTTCATGACCGGCAGCAGCGTCTGGCCGCCGGACAGGAATTTCGCCTCGCTGCTCTTGCCGAACAGGCTGGCGGCTTCGTCGACCGAGGAAGCGCGATGGTAGGTGGTCTGGTACATCTTCGTTCCTCCCTCTTAAGCCGCGTGGATCGTGCGCCACACCCGGTCCGGGGTTGCGGGCATTTCCAGGTTGTTCTTGCCGATCGCATCCGTGATCGCGTTGATCACGGCCGCGGAGGCGCCGATCGCGCCGGCCTCACCGCAACCCTTGATGCCGAGCGGATTGCCCGGGCACAGCGTCGTGGTGTGGGAGAGGTTGAACGAGGGAACATCGTCGGCGCGCGGCATGGCGTAGTCCATGAACGAGGCCGTGACCGGCTGGCCGTTGGCATCGTAGATCGCGTGCTCGAGCAGCGCCTGTCCGATGCCTTGGACAAGGCCGCCATGGACCTGGCCCTCCACGATCATCGGATTGATCAGCCGGCCGAAATCGTCGGCGGCGACGAAGTTGACGAAGGAGGTCTTGCCGGTGCCGGGATCGACCTCAAGCTCGCAGATATACGTGCCGGCCGGGAAGGTGAAGTTGGTGGGATCGTAGAAGGCGCTTTCCTTCAACCCCGGCTCCATTCCATCAGGCAAATTGTGCGCGGTGTAGGCCGCGAGGGCGACCATCGGGAAGGCGATCGCCTTGTCGGTACCGGTCACCTTGAACTCGCCGTTCTCGATGACGATGTCGGCTTCCGACGCCTCGAGCGCATGCGCCGCGATCTTCTTGGCCTTGGACTCCATCTTCTCCATGGCCTTCAGGATCGCGGTGAGACCAACGGCCGCCGAGCGCGAGCCGTAGGTGCCCATGCCGAACTGCACCTTGTCGGTGTCGCCATGGACGATCGAGACCTGGCTGATGGGAACGCCGAGGCGATCCGCAACAAGCTGGCAGAAGGTGGTCTCGTGACCCTGGCCGTGGCTGTGCGAGCCGGTCAGGATCTCGATGGTGCCGACCGGGTTGACGCGCACCTCGGCCGATTCCCACAGGCCGACGCCGGCGCCCAGGCTGCCGACGGCCTTAGACGGCGCGATGCCGCAGGCCTCGATGTAGCAGGACACGCCGATGCCGCGCAGCTTGCCCTGCGACTTCGCCTGCGCCTTGCGGGCCGCGAAGCCGGCATAGTCGATCGCCTTCATCGCCGCGTCGAGCGAGGCGTTAAAGTCGCCGGTGTCATAGGCCATGATCACGGGCGTCTGGTGCGGGAACTGGGTGATGAAGTTGGTCCGGCGCAGCTGGGCCGGATCGACCTTGAGCTGCCGTGCCGCCGTTTCCATCAGACGTTCGATCAGATAGCTCGCTTCAGGACGGCCGGCGCCGCGATAGGCGTCCACCGGCGTGGTGTTGGTGTAGACACCAACCACCTCGGCATGGATCGCCGGGATGTTGTACTGGCCAGACAGCAGCGTCGCGTAGAGATAGGTCGGCACTGACGACGAGAACAGCGACATGTAGGCGCCGAAATTGGCGTAGGTCTTCACCTTCAAGCCGGTGATCTTGTTGCTGGCGTCGAACGCCATCTCGGCGTGGGTGACGTGGTCACGGCCATGCGCGTCGGTGAGGAAGGCCTCGGTGCGGTCGCCGGTCCACTTCACGGGACGGCCGACCTTCTTCGAGGCCCAGAGCGCCACCATCTCTTCGGGATAGATGAAGATCTTCGAGCCGAAACCGCCGCCGACATCGGGGGCGATGACGCGCAGCTTGTGCTCGGGGGCAATGTTGTAGAACGCCGACAGCACGAGGCGGGCGACGTGCGGGTTCTGTGACGTTGTGTATAGAGTGAAGTGCTCTTCCGCCGCATCGTAGTCGGCGATCGCCGCGCGCGGCTCCATCGCGTTCGGCGCGAGGCGGTTGTTGGTGACGTCGAGCTTGACGACATTGGCGGCCTTGGCGAAGGCGGCATCGGTCGCGCCCTCGTCGCCGATCACCCAGTCATAGACCTGGTTTCCGGGAGCTTCGGGGTGAAGCTGCGGCGCGCCGGCCTTGATGGCCGACTGCATGTCGGCAACGGCGGGCAGCTCCTCGTAATCGACGACGACAGCTTCCGCCGCGTCGCGCGCCAGATTCTTGCTGTCGGCGATCACGACCGCGACCGCCTGACCGACGAAGCGCACCGTCTCCGGCGCCATCGCCGGCCATGCGCCCATCTTCATCGGGCTGCCGTCCTTGGAGGTGATGGCCCAGCCGCAGATGAGGTTGCCGACCTTGTCGTCGACGAGCTGCTGTCCGGTGAGCACCGCGACCACGCCCGGCATGTTCAGCGCGGCGGACGCATCGATCTTCTTGACCTTGGCGTGCGCGTGCGGGCTGCGGATGAAATGGGCATGGGTCATGCCCTGCAATTTGATGTCGTCAACGTACCGGCCCTTGCCGGTAATGAAACGCTTGTCTTCCTTGCGCACGACGCGCGCGCCGATGCCTTCAACACCCATGTCTGGTCCTCCCGACCGGAAATTTCTTTGACTGCGCTTTCCCTCGAAAGCAGCAGCGGTGGTTCTTTTTTCGAGGCGGGCCGCTTTACTCGGCCGCCTGCGAGACCTTCATGCGTCCGGCTGCATCCAGCACGGCCTTGACGATGTTGTGGTAGCCGGTGCAGCGGCAGATATTGCCTTCGAGCTCTTGGCGGACCGTGGTCTCGTCGAGCTCGCCACCATGGCGGTGCACGATGTCGATCGCCGACATGATCATGCCCGGGGTGCAATAGCCGCACTGCAGGCCGTGATTGTCGCGAAAGGCGGCCTGCATCGGGTGCAGTTCGTCGCCCTTGGCGATGCCTTCGATGGTGGTGACGTTGGCGCCGTCGGCCTGGCCCGCCAGCATGGTGCAGGATTTCACCGCCTTGCCGTCCATATGCACGACGCAGGCGCCGCACTGGCTGGTATCGCAGCCGACATGCGTTCCGGTCAGGTTGAGGTGATCGCGCAGCAGATGGACCAGCAGCGTGCGGTCCTCGACGTCGACAGCAACGGCCCTGCCGTTCACTGTCAGTTTGACTGTAGACACGGTGTCATCCTCCCGGGATTGATTTTGATTGTTTCTAATTAGAGACAGCGACCCGGAACTTTGCAACTAGGATTTTGGTCGCCCTGGTCATGGAAAAGTCATTGATCCAGACGCGCCTGCAATGATTTGCGGGTGGCTGGCCGCCCCCTGGGTGGAGCCGTCGGGCCGGCTTGGGATGCCAGCAATCGCCGCCATCCCGATCGGCCGTTGGCCGATGAGGCCTGAGATCGCGCGGGCCTGCCGAATTTACCGCCCCTTATCCATTGTGCCCTAGTTTTGCGCATCCGGGTCTGGAGGCGGGGCGCTTCCGGATCACGGCTGAAATGAAAAATGGGGGTTGGGAATGTCCGGGCGTGTCGCGTCGCCGTCTAAGCGCACAATATTTCCGACCCTCAGGTTCCGCGCCAAGATCATCCTGGGCTTCGCGGCGGTGCTGGTGATTTCCGCCGGCAGCATGGCCTTCTCCTATTTCGGCTTCGAGCGGGTCTCGGCCGGGGTCGGGTCCTACCGCACCAGCGTCTCCGAGGCCGACCTTGCCCGCAACATCGACCGCGAGCTGCTGGCCTATCGTTCGGCCGTCAAATATTTCGTCGCCACCGGCAAGGAGGACGACGCCAAGGCGGCCCTCGACGCCGAGGCCAGCCTGAGGAGCGCCATCGACCAGGCCGTCAAGAGCGCCAAGAAACCGGCGCGGCTGGAGAGCCTCAACAAGCTCGCCAAGGAGTTCTCGAATTTCTCGTCGACCTTCGCCAAGGTGCTCCAGGCCAAGCGTGACAGCACGTTGCTGGTGCAGAACCAGCTCACACGCCAGGCCAATCTGCTGAAGTACAAGCTCGACGATATCGGCAACAATGCCTCCGATTCTGAGGCACAGTCGATCGAGTTCGGCACCAAGCAGGTCAACGCCCAGTTCCAGACTGCAAGCGCGGCCGCGACCAATTTCGTGCTGACGTCCGACCAGGCGATCGCGACCAGTGCGCTGGCACGGCTGAAATTCGTCGAGAACTCGCTCGGCGCGGTCTATTCCATGGACGACAAGATCGTTGCGGGCCTCAAGGATGCCAAGACCATCCTCGTCGCCTATCGCGAAGCGCTGGAGAAGCTGATCGCCAACGCCAAGATGGTCGACGAGCTCGTCACCGAGATGAGCGGCTCGGCCGGCGCGATCCTGCAGGGCGCGACCGCCATGAAGGCGGACCTCGTCGCCGAACAGCAGCGGCTGGATGCCGAATCGGAAGCCACCATCGGCAAGACCGAGCAGCTGGTGCTGATGCTGGCCGTCGGCGGCACGCTGCTCGGTGCGGTCCTCGCCTTCCTGCTCGGCACCGGCATCTCGCGGCCGATGATCGCGATGTGCAGGGCGATGCGTGAGCTGGCCTCGGGCAATTTCGACGTCGTGCTGCCGGGTCTCGGCCGCAAGGACGAGATCGGCGAGATGGCGGGCGCGGTCGAGGAATTCAAGGTTCAGGCGGTCGCCAAGGCCGAACGCGATGCCGCCGCCGGCGAAGCCCAGAATAAGGAACTGGCCACCGCGCGCCGCTCCGAGCTGATCCGCTTTGCCGACGATTTCGAGAGCGCCGTCGGCGCCATCGTCTCCAACGTCTCGGCCTCCGCCGTGCAGCTCGAATCGGCGGCGTCCACGCTGACCCGCACCGCCGAGACCACGCAGACCCTGTCGAGCCAGGTCGCCGGCGTCTCCGAGCAGGCCTCCAGCAACATGCAATCGGTCGCGACCGCGACAGAAGAGCTCTCGGCCTCGGTCGAGGAGATCGGCCGTCAGGTGCGCGATTCCAACCGTATTGCCGAGGCCGCCGTGGTGCAGGCCAAGGAGACCGACGGCCGGATCGGCAAGCTGTCGCATGCCGCCCAGCAGATCGGCGAGGTGGTGAAACTGATCACCGCCATCGCTGAACAGACCAACCTGCTGGCGCTGAACGCCACCATCGAGGCCGCCCGCGCCGGTGAAGCCGGCCGCGGCTTTGCGGTCGTCGCGAGCGAAGTGAAGTCGCTGGCGAGCCAGACCGCGAAGGCGACGGACGAGATTTCGTCGCATATCGCAGGCATGCAGGGCGCCACCGCCGAATCGGTTGCCGCCATCAAGGAGATTGGTGCGACCATCGGCCAGATCTCGTCGATCTCGACCTCCATCGCCAGCGCGGTGGAAGAACAGGGTGCCGCGACGCAGGAGATCGCCCGTAGCGTCCAGACGGTCGCGCAGGGCACCCACACCGCCGCCACCGACATCGGCCAGGTCAACCGTGGCGCCGCCGAAACCGGCTCCGCCTCGGAGGAGGTCCTGCACTCGGCCAAGACCCTCTCCAGCGAGAGCACCCGCCTCCGCGCCGAGCTCGACCGTTTCATGGCGAATATCCGGGCGGCGTAAGGTTCGCGCCGCATCGCGTCCTGCGCCGTCGCCCTGGCAAACGCCCGGACGCGGCGCCGGCCTCAATTTTAGAGGCGCCAGAAAGTGCGCCTTAACAATTCTCCGCGTCACCTAACCGCAAGTTGCGGCGCCACAAATTTACCGTGGCTTATCCTTTGCCCCTTACCGTGCATGCGAGTCGGGGAGCGGGCTGCTCCCGGGCTGCGCCTGGTTTTCCGCGAATGGAATGGGGTGGGGGAAATGTCCGCCAAGTCGAAAGCAAGCTCATCGAAGCTGTTCACCTTGCGTTTTCGCGCAAAAATCATCCTCGGCTTCGTGGCGGTGCTGGCCATCCTCGCCGTCAGCATGGCTTTCGCCTATTTCGGCTTCGAGCGAATCGCAGGCGCCGTGGCGGCCTACCGGACCAGCGTGTCGGAAGCGGATTTGGCGCGGACCGTCGACCGCGAGCTGATCGCCTATCAGGGGCTGGCGCGGGCCTACACGCTGACCGGCGCGGCCGATGACGAGACCGCGGCCAAGGCGGCCGAAGAGAATCTGAGGGGCGCCATCGCCAAGTCCATGGCAGCCACGACCGGCGCGGCGCGCCGCGAGCAGGTCGGCAAGCTCGAGGCCGAGTTCCAGCGATTTGCGAAAATTTTCGGCGAAATCATCACCCTGACGCGCGAGAACAACAAGATTGCGGCCGATGAGCTCAACAGTGTCGGCAACAAGATCCGCTTCAAGTTCGACGACCTTTCCGATACCGCCGCGCTCGCCGGGCTCGCTTCGGTCCAGACCACGGCCAAGGACGTGACCTCGCAATATCTCGCGGTCTCCACCTCGGTGAGCGCCTTCGTCGCCAAGCCCGAGCCGAAGACCGCCGACGGCGTGATCGCCCGCATCAAGTTCCTGGAGACCCTGCTGGTCTCGATCTATGCCAACGACCAGAAGATCACCGACCGCGTCACCGAGATCGGCAACCTGCTGAAGCAGTACCGCACCTCGTTCTCGAAGCTGACCGAGAACGTGAAAATCATCGTCAAGTCGAATGGCGAGATGACCAAGACGGCTGCGTCCATCCTCAAGCTCTCGGCCGACCTGCGTTCGGACCTGACCACCGATCAGCAGCGCATCGAGGCAAGCGCCAATGCGACCATCGGCGAGACCGAGCGGCTGATGCTGATGATGGCGCTGGGCGGCCTTGCCGTCGGCGCTGTCCTCGCCCTGATGCTCGGCAACGGCATCTCGCGGCCGATGATCGCGATGTGCAAGGCGATGCGCGAGCTCGCTTCGGGCAACTTCGATGTCGTGCTGCCGGGTCTCGGCCGCAAGGATGAGATCGGCGAGATGGCCGGCGCGGTCGAGGAGTTCAAGGTTCAGGCGGTCGCCAAGGCCGAGCGCGACGCCGCCGCCAGCGAAGTCCAGAACCGTGAGCAGGCTGCCGCACGCCGTTCCGAGCTGATCCGCTTTGCCGACGATTTCGAGAGCGCCGTCGGCGCCATCGTCTCCAACGTCTCGGCCTCCGCCGTGCAGCTCGAATCGGCAGCGTCCACGCTGACGCGTACGGCCGAGACCACGCAGAGCCTGTCGAGCCAGGTTGCGGGTGTCTCCGAGCAGGCCTCCAGCAACATGCAGTCGGTCGCGACCGCGACCGAAGAGCTCTCGGCCTCGGTCGAGGAGATCGGTCGCCAGGTGCGCGATTCCAACCGTATTGCCGAGGCCGCCGTGGTGCAGGCCAAGGAAACCGACGGCCGGATCGGCAAGCTGTCGCATGCCGCCCAGCAGATCGGCGAGGTCGTGAAACTGATCACGGCGATTGCCGAGCAGACCAACCTTCTCGCGCTCAACGCCACCATCGAGGCGGCACGCGCCGGCGAGGCCGGCCGCGGCTTCGCGGTGGTTGCCAGCGAAGTGAAGTCCTTGGCGAGCCAGACGGCGAGGGCGACGGACGAGATTTCCTCGCACATTGCGGGCATGCAGGGCGCCACCGCCGAGTCGGTTGCCGCGATCAAGGAGATCGGCGCGACCATCGGCCAGATCTCGTCGATCTCGACCTCGATCGCGAGCGCCGTCGAGCAGCAGGGCGCCGCGACGCAGGAGATCGCCCGCAGCGTCCAGACGGTTGCGCAGGGCACCCAGACCGCGGCCACCGACATCGGCCAGGTCAACCGCGGCGCCGCCGAAACCGGCGCGGCCTCGGAAGAGGTGCTGAACTCGGCAAAATCGCTCTCCAGCGAAAGCACGCGCCTGCGTGCCGAGCTCGACCGGTTCATGGGGAATATTCGGGCGGCGTAGAGACCGCTGGAATAACTCGTACGGTGGACTAGCGAAGCGTAGTCCACCGCCTCGATTTCACCACCGCGAGTCAAGCGGTGGGTTACGGCTTCGCCTAACCCACCCTACAACCTCACTCCACGTGCTGCGACCAGCGTCTTGGCGCGGCGTGCCTCGTGATCTTGCGCGTGGTGCTGCGCCTTGCGCCGCTCGTCTTGCCCGCGCGGCTCTTCCGCGAATGTGTCGTCTTTCTGACATCAGCCATGCGCCAACTCCTTGCAGCTCCATCGGAAACGGGCCGCATTCGGGGCCGTTCCTATGGGAACTCACCCCTGCCGCAGACGTTGTCGCAGGTGGCAGGCGGAATGCCGCACCCCCATGATCGGATCGCCCCCTGTCCACCTGATGTGAACCGGGGCCGATTCCATTGGTCAAACGCAACAACGCGATGGAATTGCAGCAAAGCCCAGCGCTGGACTATGGATCTGCGATCTCGGCGGCCGCGACCGACCGCATCGTCGAGACCAGCATTCCCGCGCGGCTCGATGCGTTGCCGTGGAGCGGCTTTCACACCCGCGTCGTGCTGGCGCTCGGCATCACCTGGATTCTCGACGGGCTCGAGGTGACGCTGGCCGGCGCACTGTCGGGCGCGCTGAAGCAGAGCCCGACGCTGCATTTCTCCAATCTTGATCTCGGCGTCGCCAACTCGGCCTATCTTGCCGGCGCCGTGCTCGGCGCGCTCGGCTTCGGCTGGCTCACCGACCGCATCGGCCGCAAGAAGCTGTTCTTCATCACGCTGGCGCTTTATCTGTCGGCGACCGCCGCGACCGCGCTGTCATGGAATGTCGCGAGTTACGCGCTGTTTCGCTTCCTCACCGGTGCCGGCATCGGCGGCGAATACACCGCGATCAATTCGACCATCCAGGAGCTGGTGCCGGCGCGCTATCGCGGCTGGACGGATCTTGTCATCAACGGCAGCTTCTGGCTCGGCGCCGCGATGGGCGCGGTGGCGGCCATCGTGCTGCTCGATCCCGCCGTGATCAGCCCCGATCTCGGCTGGCGCCTTGCCTATCTCATCGGCGCCACCATCGGCCTCGTCGTGCTCCTGATGCGAATGTGGATCCCGGAAAGTCCACGCTGGCTGATGATCCATGGCCGGCCCGATCAGGCGCACGCCATCGTCGACGAGATCGAGCGCTCTGTGATCGGACACGATCAGCATGCGAGCGACAGGCGCTTCCCCAAGATGCGCCTGAAGATGCGCGACCACACGCCGATCCGCGAGGTCGTGCACACGCTGTTCTCGCTCTATCGCCAGCGCGCGCTGGTCGGCCTCGTGCTGATGAGCGCGCAGGCCTTCTTCTACAACGCGATCTTCTTCACCTTCGCGCTGGTGCTGACGGATTTCTATGGCATCAGCGCCGACCATGTCGGCTGGTATCTGCTGCCGTTCGCCGCCGGCAATTTCCTCGGTCCGCTGCTGCTCGGCCGCCTGTTCGACACGCTCGGCCGACGCGTCATGATCATGTTCACCTACGGCGTCTCCGGCCTGCTGCTGGCGTTGTCGGGTTACCTGTTCTCGATCGGTGCGCTGAGCGCGCAGGGACAGACCATTGCCTGGATGGTGATCTTCTTCTTTGCTTCGCCGGCGGCCAGCGCGGCCTATCTCACCGTCAGCGAGACGTTTCCGCTGGAAGTCCGCGCGCTGGCGATCGCCGTGTTCTACGCGATTGGCACCGGTATTGGCGGCGTGATCGGGCCAGCCCTGTTCGGCGCACTGATCGACACGGGATCGCGCACCAGCGTGTTCGCCGGCTATCTGCTGGGGTCCTTCCTGATGATCGCGGCCGCGATCGTGGCGTGGCGCTATGCTGTCTCGGCGGAACGAAAATCGCTCGAACAAATCGCGCGGCCGCTTGCTTCCATGGAGTAGACTATGAAATCGGAACTTGCTGAACTGGATCGGAAGCGTCCCATGCTGGAAGATGAAGCGCCCGACGCGGTGCCTGTGCCCCATGCGCTCGTCCCGCATCTCAATGAGACAGCGATCCTGCTCGACATCGACGGGACGCTGCTCGACCTGATGCCGACGCCGCGCGAAGTGTGGGTGCCGCCGGGCCTGTCGGAGACGCTCAACCGGCTGACGGAGCGCACGTCCGGCGCGCTGGCGATGGTCAGCGGCCGTTCGCTCAACGACATCGACCTGATCTTCGCGCCCGATGTGTTTCGTGCGGTCGCCGGACACGGTGCGGAGATGCGGCTGTCGGTGGACAACGAGGCCGACGACGTGCATGCGCCGCCGATGGACAAGGAGCTGAAGCGGCGCCTCGCCGCGATCGCGAAGCTCAGCCCCGGCATTCTGCTCGAGGACAAGGGCTATTCGCTGGCACTGCACTACCGTCTCGCGCCGCATGCGGAGAAGGCGATCTATGAGGCTGTCTCGCTGATCCGCGCCGACCTGCCCAATGCACCGATCGAGGTATTGCCCGGCAAGTTCGTCTTCGAGATCAAGCATTCCGGTTTCACCAAGGCGACCGGCGTGCGCGAACTGATGAAGCATGAACCGTTCAGGGGGCGCCGGCCGATCTTCATCGGCGATGACGTCACCGATGAAACCGTCTTCGCGATCATGCCCGACATGAACGGACTTTCTTTCTCCGTCGGCCGCCGCGCCATCGGCGTCAACGGTCACTTCGACGCGCCGAACGATGTGCGCGCGTTCCTTGCGCGCCTGCTCGACGATACAAGGTTGGAATAAGGCACGTCATCTCGGGGCCACATTGTCGCGCGCAATGCTCCATCGCACGCGCAATTCACGCTGCGCAACACAGCCGCCAAAACTCTCTTTCTCAATAGGAATCCCCCCGGTTCCCGCAAGGAAACTGGTTCCAACGCGCATGCCTGACTTTGGTTTCATTTCGTAGAAATGATGACAGGAACCATATTGATGAACGGCAGTTAAACGGGGTGGAATGAACAGGAGGGGACGACCTGTGAACTTAGTCGTCGTTTCAAATCGAGTTGCGCGCGGTAAACCCAACGAGCCCATGACGGGCGGCCTCGCAGCGGCGTTGCTTCCCGTCGTGGAGCATTCAGGTGCGATCTGGGTGGGTTCCTCCGGCCGCGTGCGCGACGGCCATCAGAAGGAACCGTTCGCCGAGATCGAGGCGCTGGGCTCCGGCGCGATTGCGACGCTGGATCTGCCGGCTGCGCATTACGGCGGCTATTATGAAGGCTTCGCCAATTCGGCGCTGTGGCCGGCGCTGCATTCGCGCAGCGACCTGATCCGCGTCTCGCGCGAAGATTATGTCAGCTATCGCGAGGTCAACGCGTTCATGGCGCGCGCCCTGATGCGCTTCCGCAAAGCCAAGACCGGGTTCTGGGTGCAGGATTATCATTTCCTCGCGCTCGGCGCGGAGCTGCGCGATCTCGGTGTCGATGATCCGATCGGCTTCTTCCTGCATACGCCCTGGCCGGTGGCTGCGGTGATGCAGGGCGTGCCCAATCATCGCGAGCTGATTACGGCGATGCTCGCTTACGATCTGCTCGGCTTCCAGACGGAAGAAGATCGCCAGAATTTTCTCAGGTATGCCGGCAGCGAGCTTGGCCTCACCATCGAGGACGGTATCGTGCTGTCGCAGCACGGCCGCACACGCTGTGAAGTCTTTCCCATCGGCATCGATGCGGAAAAATTCGCGGCCTATGCTGCGAAGTCGGCCTCGCACCCTGATGTGTCGCGCCTCCGCCGCAGCCTCAATGGCGAGCGTCTCGCGATCGGCGTCGACCGGCTCGACTATTCCAAGGGTCTCGTCAACCGCATCAGCGCGTTCGACCGGCTCTGGACCGATCAGCCGCAGTTTGCGCGCAGCATCTCGCTGCTGCAGATCGCGAACCCATCGCGTGGCGGCATCGAGGCCTATGGCAATCTCCAGAACGAGGTCGCGCGTCTCGTCACCGACGTCAATGGACGTCACGGCGAAGTGGACTGGACGCCGATCCGCTATCTCAACAAGGGCTTCAGCCAGGCCGTGCTCGCGGGCCTCTATCGTACCGCGCAGATCGGCGTGGTGACGCCGCTGCATGACGGCATGAACCTCGTCGCCAAGGAATATGTCGCGGCCCAAAACCCGGCCGATCCCGGCGTGCTGGTGCTGTCGAAATTCGCGGGCGCCGCCAACGAGCTCGACACCGCGCTCTTGGTCAATCCGCACGACATCGACGGCATGGCCCGCGCGATTGCGGTTGCCGCCGCGATGCCGCTCACCGAGCGCAAGATGCGCTGGGATGCGATGATGAAGAAGCTGCGCGGCCACACTATTCAGCAATGGTCGGCAGACTTCGTCGCCGAGTTGGAGAAGTGCCGGACGGAGAAGGCCGCTGTCGCCCCGCTGGCAGCCCAGCCGCCGCAAGCCTTGCGCTGGCTGAAGTCGGCGATCTCAGGCGTACGATTGATTTAGGATGCAACGTCATGGCCGGGCTTGTCCCGGCCATCCACGTCTAACCTCTCAGCTCTTAGAAGGTCGATGTCCGGGACAAGCCCGGGCATGACGGCGGTCTTCGAGAGCATCGCTCGATCTCAATAACAATACGACACGCCCTCCAGAATCGCGCATTGCCGCTTGTTCGGCGCGTTCGGATCGTCCAGCGGCACCATGCCCTTGCCCTGGCCGACGAACACGCCGGGCCCGATATGCACCGAGCTCTTGTTGCCGATGATCACGCTCTGATGCGGCGTCGCGCTCGAACGCGTCCCGTCGGGCCAGAGGATGGCGTCGCCGGAAAGCACCCCGCGCCGCCCGTCATCGCAGCTCACATCGACACCCTGCCGGGTGCAGACCTGCGCCAATGCGGGCACGGACAAGGCGGAGCCAAGGGCGGAAATCAGGCCGAGTGCGACGATGGTCTTGCCGATGGTCATGGCGTCCCCGGTCGGTTTGGCGGTCTCAAGTGAATCGTCGCGCCAAACCCGCCTCAGGTTCAGCCTTCGGGCGGTTCCCGGGCGTCCGTTGACGTCAGATATTGTTGTTTAAATACAATATCTTACGGAAAATTCACCCGATCTCCCCGCGATCCCTTGCAAAATCACCCGCGCCCCTTCAAGAGAGGGCGCTCCGGAGAGATGGCCGAGTGGCTTAAGGCGCACGCTTGGAAAGCGTGTGTGCGGGAAACCGTACCGTGGGTTCGAATCCCACTCTCTCCGCCATCCCATCGAAATGATCTCGTACTTCGATCTGGAGGGAGGTCAGAAATGCGGCCGTTTTCCCGCTTTTTTGCCGACGGAGACGACCGCTCACCCGTCCAAATTGGTGCCAGATAGGTCTGGAGAACCGAATTTTCTCCGAATCTTAGAACATGCAAAATCGGTCCAGTACGGTTTTCTCGGGAAAACCAGGGGCTTCTTTTGGGGCGCGGTTTGAATCTCTCTCGCTCAAGCGATGTGTTTACCATTCCAATTCAGAAGTTTCGCCCCAACCGCCTCCGCTTTCACCAGCGCTGCGCAAAGCGTCTCTTTTTCATCCTGTAAGCGACAGCTAAGGTGGCTCAATCAAGAGGGGAATCACTTTGTCTGCCGTTGCTAGCCGACGCCCAGAGGCGGCCGCCAATCGATCTGGCGAGGTGAAGTGGGTTGCCGCCGAAAACAAGGCAGGTCTGTCGTCGGGTTCCGGTTTACCAAAGACGAGTGTGCGGACGAGACAGAAAAACAACGTGCCAGCCCAGCCCTGCCAAACGTCCTGGAAAGAACAAGTGATTGAGCAGAACAAGAGGCCCGGCAACCCGGCGCTGAGGCTAGTATAGCATGGCAAGTCATTCCGATCTCGCGAACCTGATCTGGCAAATTGCTGACCTTTTGCGAGGGCCTTATCGGCCGCCGCAGTATGAACGCGTAATGCTGCCCCTCGTTGTGCTGCGCCGGTTCGACTGCGTTCTCGCCGACACTAAGCAGAAGGTGCTATCGGAGTTCGAGCGCCGCAAAGGTGGCAGGCTTGACGGAGATGCGCTCGACAGCATCTTGAACAAGGCCTCAGGTCATCGCTTTCACAACAGATCGGCCCTAGATTTCCAAAAGCTGAAGGGCGATCCCGACAACCTAAACAAGCACCTTGTAAGCTACATCAAGGGTTTTTCCGCCAACGTCCAGCGTATTTTCGAGTATTTCGAGTTCGAAAATGAAATCGAAAGGATGCAAGAGGCGAACATCCTCTACCTGGTCATCAAGGAATTTTGCGACGTCGACCTGCATCCGCGCAAAGTGACTAACCAGGACATGGGCCTGGTGTTCGAGAACCTAATCCGCCGCTTCAACGAACTCGCGAACGAAACGGCTGGCGATCATTTCACGCCGCGTGAGGTTATCACGCTGATGATCGATTTGTTGTTCCTCGATGCGGATGAGCTGCTGAGCCGGCCGCGCGTCGCCATGCGTATGCTCGATCCCGCGTGTGGCACCGGCGGAATGCTGGCTGGAGCGCAGAAATACATGCGCGAACATCACAGGGAGGCGAAGCTCTACGTCTACGGGCAGGATTATAACAAGCGCGCCTTTGCCACCGCTGCCTCCGACATGCTCATGAAAGAGGTCGACCATAACGGTGGCGGCGAGAACGTGCAATTCGGTGACAGCTTTCTCGACGATAAGTTTGAGGGGCAGAGTTTTGACTACTTTATCGCGAACCCACCTTTCGGCGTCGATTGGAAAAAACAGCAGACAGAGATTGTTCGCCGGCACGAGAAAGCAGCGAAGGAAAGTGCATGGAGTGCCGGGCTTCCGCGCGTCAATGACGGTTCGTTGCTTTTTCTCCAGCACATGATCTCAAAATTCGAACCGGTTGACCACAAGGCGCTGAAGTTCGGCTCGCGCGCGGCCATCGTGTTTTCGGGGTCGCCGCTGTTCACCGGCGGCGCGGGCGGCGGCGAGAGCGAAATCCGTCGCTGGATTATCGAACGGGACATGCTGGAAGCCATCGTCGCCCTGCCAGAGCAAATGTTCTATAATACAGGCATCGGAACCTATATCTGGATCGTCACCAACAGGAAGGCGAAACGGCGCGAGGGAAAAATCCAGCTCGTCGATGCACGCGAGACGTGGATTCCCATGCGCCGCAGCCAGGGCGACAAGCGCCGCAAGATCGGCGAAGGCCCGGCGCTGGAAGGTGACGACCGTGCCGACGAGCCCGACCAGATCGCGGCAATCGTCCGGCTCTATGGACGATTCCAGGTGAATGAACAGTCCAAGCTCTTCGACAATGAAGACTTCGGCTACACCCGCATCACGGTCGAGCGGCCCTTGAAGCTGCGCTACCAGATGAGCGTGGAGGACAAGGCGCGCTTCCTCGATGCCGCGCCGCATTTGCTGGATGACATTCAGGCGATCGACACGGCGCTTGGCCGCGAACCACATCTCGATTGGAATGTAGTCTGGGCCAGCATCGAGAAGCAGCTCAAGAAGTCGGGCTCGCGCTGGAAAGGGCCGGAGGAAAAGCTGTTCCGCACCGTCTTCACCGTGAAGGACGCGAAGGGCGCTGCGGTGAAGAAGGGGTCTGGCTTTGAGGCCGATGCCGAACTTCGCGATTTCGAGAACGTGCCGCTGAAGGATGATATCGACACCTATTTCAAGCGCGAGGTGCTGCCGCATGTGCCTGATGCCTGGATGGACCGCACCAAGGATAAGGTCGGCTACGAAATCAACTTCAACCGCTACTTCTACAAGTTCACCCCACCGCGCAAACTGGCCGAGATCGATGCGGACCTGAAGAAAGCGGAAGATGAAATCCTCAGGCTGCTGCGGGAGGTGACGGAATGAGCGGCAAATCAAAATACCCGCGACAACGCCTCAAGTTCGCGGCAACGATCAATGACGAAGCACTTGCCGAGGATGTCGATCCCGATTTCGAGATTCAGTACATCGACATCGGCAACGTGGACTCGTCAGGGGCGGTCCATGAAATCGCTACCTATCGTTTCGAGGTTGCACCAAGCCGGGCACGGCGTATTGTCAGGGATGGCGACGTCATCATCTCGACCGTTCGAACATACCTTCAAGCCATTGCTTCGATTTCTTCACCACCGGACAATCTGATCGTTTCGACGGGGTTCGCCGTCATCAGGCCGCGCCCCGGCGCGCTAGATGCGAAATTTTGCCGCTACGTTCTTCGCGAACCGATCTTCCTTGCTGAAGTAGAGATGCGATCAACGGGCATCAGCTATCCGGCCATCAATGCATCCGAAGTCGGTGACATCGCAATCCCGTATCCGCCGTTGCCAGAGCAAGGAGTGATTGCCGACTTCATTGAAGCGGAGTTCGATCACATCGACGCCCTGATTGCCGCCAAGCAGCGTTTGCTCGACCTGCTGGCCGAGAAGCGGCGGGCGGTTGTCGCCGAGGCTGTCATGCGCGGCCTTGATCCCACCGCCCAATTGCGCCCCTCCGGCGTCGACTGGCTCGGCGAAATCCCCGCGCATTGGGACGTTCGTCGCGTTGCGACGCTTTTCACGCAGCGAGACGAACGGAGTCAGCCGGAACTGCCGTTGCTTGAAGTATCTATCAGTTCCGGCGTGATTGTTCGCGAGTTCTCGAATGACAAAATCGAAGGCACGGCATCAGACTTCAACACGTACAAAGTCGCGCGATGTGGCGATATCGCTTTCAACAAGATGCGCATGTGGCAGGGCGCCGTTGGTGTCGCGCCGGTCGATGGTCTCGTCAGTCCGGACTATACGGTGGCCGAGGCCGCTTCTTGTCTCCGCCCGGAGTATGCGGGTCTGCTCTTCAGGACCGATTCATTTAGCGCGGAATCCGGCCGGAACTCTCAGGGCATAACCTGGGACAGGCTGCGCCTGTATTGGGATGGCTTCCGCGATATCTTTATGCCGCTTCCGCCCTTAGCCGAACAGGATGCAATCGTTGAAGTCGCTCAAGTTGAAGCCGCCAAGATCGACCGCCTCCGCGCCGCCACCGAGCATTCCATCACGCTGCTGAAGGAACGCCGAGGCGCGCTGATCGCCGCCGCCGTCAACGGCCAAATCGACATCCGGGAGGCGGCATGAAGATCACACGGCTCAGCGTCGCCAATCTGCGCGCCTTCGAGCAGGCGTCCTTCGATTTCGATCCCGGCTTCACGCTGCTGGTCGGCGTCAACGGCGTTGGCAAAACAACGGTGCTGGAAGCGCTACGCATTTGCGTCTCGCGCCTGCTGCCTAAATTCACCGCCAGCCGAAGCCGCCCGGACGCCTTCGGCCTTGATGACATCCAAGTGGGCGCATCTGCTCTGACCGTCGATCTCGACCTGACGATCCATGGCGAAGCCTACCATCTGCTGATCCACAGACAGCGGGAGCAGAACGTGCCGCACAAGGACGGCGTCGTACGTGAGCAGACCCTTGCCACGCCGGACCGCGAAACTCTCTCGCCCGATTTCGGCAAGGCGGCGAAAGCGCTAAAGACGGCGAAAACGCAGCCCGTAGCCGCCTATTTCGCCACGCGCCGCTCTCTCGTTTCCGACGAGCAGCCGAAATCCGGCAAAGCAAGGGGCGGGCAAGCCGCCGCCTTCGCTGATGCGCTTGTCGCCCGCCCGCTGCGCCTTGCCGAACTTGCCACCTGGATGCACGCGCAGGACGCGCTGTCTCGTGAACTGCCGCGTGCCGGGCTGCATTTGGCCACCATGCGCACCGCCGCCCGGCGCTTCCTGCCGGATTGCGACGGCTTGCGCGCCGAGATGGAGGACGGCCCGCGTTTGCTGATCGAAAAGCAGGGCCGCACGCTCGATGTGCGGCAGCTCTCCGACGGGGAACGCAGCTTGCTGGCTCTCGTACTCGACCTAGCCAGGCGGCTCTCGCAGGCCCATCCCGGCCTCGATGACCCAGTGCGCGATGGCGTTGGCGTGGTGCTGATCGATGAGATCGATCTGCACCTGCATCCCCAATGGCAGCGGCGTGTTGTCCGGAATCTGGAAGAGACGTTCCCGAATTGCCAGTTCATCGCCACCACCCATTCACCGCAGGTGATTGGCGAAGTGCCGCACGACAAGATTCAGATGATTAAGGACGGCAAGGTCTATTCGCCCGCGCGCTCCTTCGGCATTGATTCAAGCCGTGTCCTTGAAGAGGTGATGGACACTAAGTCACGAAACGCCGGCGTCGAGGACGTAATCAGCAGAATCGCCAGACTCATTGACGACGGCAAAGCCGACGAAGCCAAGGCGGAAATCAATACGTTGTCCGACAAGATCGGAGAGGATGATCCCGAAATCACCCGCGCCAGAACTCTTCTCGATTTCATGGAGGGGGATGCGTGAGGATGATCTCCAAGGGAGTCGAGCCGAATAGTCTCGCGCACCATAGGGCGCAGGCGCACAGCGACTACAACAACTACGCGCAGAAGGACGAGCTGCGCGCTGCTCTAGTCGGCGAGCAGAAGGGCCTTTGCTCCTATTGCACCGGACGCATTCGTGCGGTGTCAAACGCGATGAAGATCGAGCACTGGCAATGCCAGGCGACATATCCTCAACAGCAACTTGTTTATGGAAATCTGCTCGGCGCATGTCTGGGCGGCGAAGGAAGTTCTCCGACCGAACAACACTGCGATACCAGGAAGGCTAACCGCGATCTCAAGTGGAATCCGGCGAATATAGCCCATGCCATCGAAAGCAGACTGCGTTATCTTGCCGATGGAACGGTTAAAAGCACCGATGATGAGTTCAATACGCAAATAAATGACGTTCTGGGTTTAAATCTGAGTTACTTAAAGAATAGCCGAAAGGCGGTTTTGGATACCGTGTTGAGTTGGTGGCGTTCGACACCGAATGCGCGCCAACGAGTTCAGCAACAAATTGATCACCGCACGAACGCGGCGGAGCACCAGCCATTCAGTCCGGTTGCGGTCTGGTTCCTTCGGCGGAAACTGGGAGGCGCAGCGACATGAACCACGCCCGGCATTCGGAAGGCGCTTTCGAGACCGTCATTGAAGCGACAATGCTGGCCAATGGCGCCGTGCCGGAGCCTGCGGCGGGGTTCAACCGCGAGCGAGCGGTCTTTCCGGAGACCGTGCTTGATTTCATCCGCGCCACCCAGCCCAAGGAATGGAAGGCGCTGGAAGCGCTGCATGGGGAAAAAACCGGCACGCAGATCCTGACCGACCTCACCAAATGGATGGATCGGGAAGGCTCGCTCGCCACCCTGCGCCATGGCTTCAAGTGCTTTGGCAAAACCCTGCGTGTGGCCTTTTTCAAGGCGGCGCATGGGCTCAACCCTGAGCTTGAGGCGCGCTACGCGGCCAACCGCGTCGGCATCACGCGGCAGCTGCATTTCTCCAAGGCGTCGGAGAAGTCGCTGGACGCGGCGATCAGCATCAACGGGATCCCGGTCGCCTCGGTCGAACTGAAGAACCCGATGACCGGGCAGACGGTCGAGCATGCCTTGCGGCAGTACCGTAACGATCGCGATCCGCGCGAGCCGATCTTCGAGTTCAAGCGGCGCATGCTGGTCCACTTCGCGGCCGACACCGACACAGTGTTCATGACAACGCGGCTGGCCGGACAAGCCACCCACTTCCTGCCCTTCAACAAGGGCAACAACGGCGGCGCGGGTAATGCGCCCGACCCGAAAGGGCGCAGCTATCGCACGGCCTATCTCTGGGAAGAGGTGTTGCAGCGGGACAGCCTGCTCGATCTGCTCGCGCGCTTCATCCACCTGCAGATCGAGGAAAAGCGCGACGATCAGGGCCGGAAGGTCAAAAAGGAGACGATGATCTTTCCGCGCTATCACCAGCTCGAAGCGGTGCGCTCGCTGGTGGACCAGGCGCAGCGGGAGGGTGTGGGTAACAACTATCTGATCGAGCATTCGGCCGGCAGCGGCAAGAGCAACACCATCGGCTGGCTGACGCACCGGCTGGCGTCGCTCCATGACGACAAAAACGTGCGCGTGTTCGATAGCGTAATTGTGATCACCGATCGCGTGGTGCTGGACAAGCAGTTACAGGACACCATCTACCAGTTCGAACACAAGCACGGTGTGGTGCAGAAGATCGACGAAAGTTCGCGTCAGCTTGCCGAAGCGCTCGAAAGCGCCGTGCCGATCATCATCACTACCTTGCAGAAATTCCCCTTCGTCTCGCGCCAGCTCGCCAAAATGGCCGAAGAGCGGGGCGAGGCCGGTGGTGGCGTCCTGAAGGCGCTGCGCTGCGCCGTGATCATAGACGAGGCGCACAGCTCGCAGGGCGGCGAAACGGCGACGGACCTCAAGGAAGTTCTCGGCGGTCAGGGGCTTCGCGAGGAAGCCGCGAAATACATGGCCGAGAACGACAACGAGGATGTCGAAGAACTCTATCGCTCAATGGCGAAGCGCGGGCGGCAGGCGAATTTGAGTTTCTTCGCCTTTACCGCAACGCCGAAGCACAAGACCCTCAAAGTATTCGGGCGTGAGGATAAGCCGGCGCATCGCTACACGATGCGGCAGGCGATCGAGGAAGGTTTCATCCTCGACGTGCTGAAGCACTACACGACCTACGCCACCTATTTCCAGCTTCTCAAAGCGAGCGAGGGCGATCCGAATGTCGAGCGGAAGAAGGCGGCACGCGCGCTGGCGCGGTTCCTCAAGCTGCATCCACACAACATCGCCCAGAAAACCGAGGTGATGATCGAGCATTTCCACGCCGTGACCCAGCATAAGATTGGCGGGCGGGCCAAGGCCATGGTGATTACGGGATCGCGGCTCGAAGCGGTTCGCTACAAGCAGAGCTTCGATCGCTACATCGAGGAGAAGGGCTATGCCATCAAGTCGCTGGTGGCCTTCTCCGGCGCTGTCACGGACGACAAGCTGAAGGATGTCACCTACACCGAGGAGGGCATGAATCTCGGCGTGCGTGAAAAAGAACTGCCGGAGGTCTTCGCCGCCCAGGAGTATCAAGTGCTACTCGTCGCCGAGAAGTACCAGACAGGCTTCGATCAGCCCTTATTGCACACGATGTATGTCGACCGGCGGCTTGCGGGCATTCAGGCGGTGCAGACGCTATCCCGCCTGAACCGTATACATCCGCTGAAGGAGGACACCTTCGTCCTCGATTTCGTCAACGAACGAAACGAAATCCGCGAGGCGTTCAAGACCTATTTCGAGGGCGCGGAGGTCGGCGAGGACGTCGACCCGGCCCGAATGTATGAGATCAAGAGCGAACTTGACGCCGATGGCATTTATGTCGTCGCGGACGTAGAACGCTTCAGCGCCGTGTATTTTAAGCCGCGCCAACGCCAGAGCCCGAACGATCATCAGTTGATGAATGCGGCGCTTGATCCTTGTGTGGCCCGGTTCAAAGAACTTCACCAGGAAAAGACCGACGAGGCCGAGCTATGGCACGGCAAGGTGATGGCCTTTTGCAGCTTGTATGGCTTCCTCAGCCAGATCATTCCCTATCAGGACACGGATCTCGAACGTCTGTACGTTTTCCTTAGACACCTCGCGACTAAGCTGCCGAAGCGCGGCGCCGGGTCTTCTTATCAGTTCGATGACGAAGTGCGCCTCGAATACTACCGCTTGCAGAAGATCAGTGAAGGTTCCATTAGCCTGCGCGACGGCCAGGCCAACCGGCTTGACGGCCCGTCTGAGGTCGGATCCGGCGTGCTCCACGAGGAAAACGTTCCGCTTTCGCGGCTGATCGATGTCGTCAATGACCGGTTCGGCACCGACTTCAATCAGGCGGATCAACTGTTCTTCGATCAGATCGTGGAGGCGGCGATCTCCGATGCTGCGTTGAAACAGGCCGCGGCCGTCAATCCCGGCGACAAGTTCGAGCTGGTCTTCAAGAACCTGCTTGAGGCTCTCTTTGTCGAACGCATGGACCAGAACGAAGAGATTTTCGTGCGGTTCATGAATGATAGATCTTTCCAGAAGGTTGTGACGGAGTGGCTATCGTCAGAGGCCTACAAGAAGCTTCGTTCGCCTTTTCAGAGTGTACCTGATAGGGGCGACGCGGAGGCCCCAGATTTGGCAGCATCATCCATAACACCGGCTTCGCTGGATTAAAGGACCTCCGCGCTGCCCTGTGGTTCAGCTTCTCTGTATCCCGCGGATGCATCAGAGGCGGGATAAAAGATGTTCCATAATGTTCGATGTGCGAATCCGCGCCCCCAAAACCTTCCATTTTGAAAGGGGTTTTAGCGGCTTCCGGCATTCCGAGTGGAGCGACTGAACAGAGCTTGCTGCTGGTCCCACTCGGCTGGGATGGATTTCAACAGCTGCGCCAGTTCGAGCCCGTCTGGCTGCAGCCCGTTCAGGATGGCTTCGGTGATGGTCGGCGAGAGCAGGGTGAGCCGAAGCACTCGGCAGAGATAGGACTCGTTGATCTTCTCGGCCTTGGCGAGGTCTCGCACCGAGCTAAACAGGTTCGTTTCCAGCATAGCGCGCCAGCGATGGGCCCGCACCACGGCCTTGACCAATGTGTTGTCGACCTGCGGCTTCGGGGGTGACCAAGCCTCGGCAGTTGCGGGGGTGACGACGCGTTTACGACCGCCCTGCCGGCGGAATGAGATCGGGATACTCACGACCATTGTTCGTCCGTCGCGCCCGAGCTTCGGTCGACCAATGGGACCGAGGGTGAGGGTGGTCGGCCTATTCATTCGGCGGCCTGCTGGAAGGGCTGTGGTTGCAACTCCGAAGAGAGCGAGGTCAGGCCTTGGATCTTCAAAGTGATGTCCATTCGCTCCGCGTGCATGTCGATGCGTTCGACGAGTAGCTGAACGATGCGGGCCTGTTCGGCCGGAAACAATTCGTCCCAGAGTTCGTCAAAGCCGAGCAGCGCATTGCGCACTTCAGCTTCGCTGACCTCAGCGGCCTGCTTGCGTAGAGCGCGCCAGGTTTGAACGATGATTTCAGGAGCCTGCAGGAGCCGACGGACCTGCTCGATGATGATGCGCTCTAGCTCAGCCGCGGGCACCAGCTTGACCGGGCAATCCGATCTGCCCTGCTTCATGGCGGTCTGGCTGATGTAGTAGCGATAGAGGCGGCCCGACTTCCGGGTGTGCGTTGGCGACATGGCCGCGCCGTCCGGACCAAATAACAAACCTTTCAACAAGGCTGGTGTCTGAGCCCGGCTGTTGTTCGCCCGCTTGCGGGGGCTTTCCTTCAGAATGCCGTGCGCCTGATCCCAGAGCTTGCGGTCGATGATCGCCTCATGCTCCCCAGGGTAAGCGGTGCCTTTGTGAACTGCCTCTCCGAGATAGACCCGATTACGAAGAATCCGATACAGCAGCGTCTTATCTACGAGGTGACCATACCGGGTGCGTTCGTTGGCGGCGATAAGCTCTCGAGCCAGCAGGGTTGCAGACTTGAGCTGCACGAAGCGTTGGAAAATCGCCCGCACCCGGTCCGCATCGGCCGGGTAAACTAGCAATTTGCGATTGCGTACTTCATAGCCGAGAGGCGTCCAGCCGCCCATCCATTTGCCACGCTTGCGCGAGGCCGCGACTTTGTCACGGATCCGCTCGCCGATCAGCTCGCGCTCGAATTGGGCGAATGTCACCAGGATGTTCAGAGCCATGCGGCCCATGGCATCCTTGGTGTTGAAAGATTGGGTGACGGAGACGAATGTCACGCCGTGCCGTTCAAACAATTCGACAAGGTTGAGGAAGTCGAGCATTGACCGTGAAAGTCGGTCGATCTTGTAGACGACGATCACATCGAGCTTGCCGGCTTGGACTGCGGCGATGAGCCGTTTCAGGGCCGGTCGTTCCAACGTGCCGCCCGAGAAGCCGCCATCATCGTAGCGATCAGAAACGGCGATCCAACCCTCCGCTCGCTGGCTCACGATGTAAGCCTCAGAAGACTCTCGCTGGGCATCTAGCGAGTTGAAGTCCATGTCGAGGCCTTCTTCGCTCGACTTGCGGGTATACACTGCACACCGAACTTTACGGATTGCGGGGCGGCCGGGATCTGCCCGCTCAAAAGAGCTGGCAAATGGACTGGCTCGCCGTTTTTGCGATGCTCGGGAGGTCATTTGCCGAGCGAGTTTTTGAGGCCGAAGAAGACCCACCCATTCCATTTGGTGCCCGTGATCTGGCGGGCGACCGAGGACAGGGATTTGTAGGGACGGCCGAGGTATTCGAAGTCGTCGTGGCGAACGGTGACGCAGTGCTCCACGCCCTCCCATTCGCGAATCAGTTTCGTCCCGGCGAGTGGGCGCAGAAGCGGTCGGACCTTGCGGTCCGCGGGCTTCTGGTCGGCGTACTGCTTGGCCATGGCTTTGAGCCGTTCGGTGGTTTCCCGGCTCAGGCCGCCATAGGCCAGCTCCTGTATGCGGTAGGCAAGCCGGCTCTCTAAGAAACGGCGGTTGTAGGCGGGCGGCTCAGTGTCGAAAAGTTCGCGCCAACGGGCCTTCAGAACGGGGGCGGAGGCGCCCTTCAGGGCCGCCAATTGCGACAAAACGCTCTCTTTCACGGTCTAACTTCCTGGGCTTTGCAGGTGACATCACCCCCAGACGGCTCGCCACAGTCGAGCAGAGATTTTGCTTCACCGCACAATTTTCGACTGGACTTCCGCTCCAAAAGACGCAGGAGGCCTGCGGCCAAGAGGGCGGCAAGTTCGGGTAGTGTGTCATCGTGTTCAGTGGTCATACGCCGTTACTCGGCGGAGACGTCTCGCTGGTCCAACGGTTTCATATGAAACGGTAAGAGCTCGAACCCTGTCGCACTCAGGCGTAGTCAAGGCGCTAGGGTTCTGTGGATCAAAGCGGCTGAAGCGCTTCCGATAGGCCCGAGTTTTCGGAAAACTGCGCCTGTGATTCGGGTGGCGGTGGATGGTTGACTTTGGTTCCGACGGCAATGGGTGGACCGTTAGCGAGGCCCTTGTCCGGGTGCCGAACGCTGCGATGCATCTTCGCTATGGAGATCTAGTGGCTTGGGGTCGTGTAGGCGATACTGACGCCGACGCCTCCTACATTGATGCCTCTCGTTGGCTCGATGGCAGCTTACGGACTAGAAAGAAGGGTCAGATTGAGGGAATGCTCTCGGATGGGCGGCCAGTTTTCGATCTCCGAATTTTCCCGGTGCTCGAGGCTCCGAACCTGGCTAGCTACCTTGGGCATCTGCCCCTAAAGGATGCGTTCAACAGATTTGTGATCGGTGATCCCGAAGTCCAGCTTACTGCGGAGCTTGCGATAGTCGACTGGCCTGAGCTTCGCTCGCTTTACCGAGATGTCGATCGATCTACGTACTGGCTATGGCCGCTGGATCCAGATGAAGTCACAGACATTGGTGAGTTCGACCCAATTCAGCCATATATCACAGGCCGCGTGCACACACCTGCAACTGATCGAGCTCAAGCGCTACTACGAAAGCGCTATAAGGCTATGATCAATGCGCTACAGACAGGGCTCCTACTTGCCGTCGGAGATCCTGTCCGGTCGAGCGACAAGCAGGAGATTCTTACCACAATTTGGGGCGGCCCAGGATACTACTTCGATCGGCGAACCGGAGACCTGCTGCAAGACCGAGATTGGGGAGACCAACCGTTCGAGACCACGCCAATGTCTGACGGTCGCGAAAATTACCAGTTGCGCTGGCGGGCTGTTTTGCTTCGGTCCCCGCCAGTTCACAACTCAAGCCAAACTGGAAAGCCGTCCAAGTCGACTCAGCAAAAGAACAAATTCGAAGAAAGATATGAAGGGTGCCTCGACTTTCTTTGTCGGCTTATGAGGGCCACCCCACACCTTCGGCCAAAAAGGAAACAGCTGATCTTTCGCGACGCGAAAGTGGCTTGCGGCGAAAATCTGGGTTGGGACATCTTTTGTGCGGCCTGGGAAGCGGCGAAGCGGGCCGTACCAGACGCAGCTGACGCCTGGAGCCGTGCGGGCGCACCCAAGAAATCGTACCGTAAATAATGGTACCAGATCCTATCTAGTTCGCTCAGTATTCTGATCGGGACGAGTCGACCACGTTCGACTGCATCGTAGTGGATGCAGGACAAACGCAAATGAAGTTGATTCCGACCGCAGATCCAGATGCGCTGTTGACGGAGGATATAGCAGCCGAAATTCTGAGTATTTCGATCCGCACGCTGCAATCATGGCGTCCCCGACAAGCCGGACCACCCTTCGTGCAGGTCGGCCGCGCTGTTCGGTACCGCCGGCGCGATCTCATCGCCTGGATCGACGCAAACACGTGTTGTCGCCTCTCGGAGTGTCGTCCGTGAAGAAGGGGCGATCTGACAAGAGGCATGATTGTTACGCTGAAGAGCCGCTCAATTATTCCGTTTATTTCGGTCGCGAGCGGCTCGGGCGATTCATCCGCTCTGGAGAGCAGGAGTTCCTGGCTTTCGACCGTGACGATCGAACTCTCGGAACATTCCGCAAGCAGAAGCAAGCTGTTCATGCCATCTATGCCGCAGCGGATGAGCGCCGATGAGTTGGCAAGCGACAGCCTGGGCCGTGCGCCAGAAGGTTGAACCACCGGCACGAAAGCTTTTGCTCCTTGTGATCGCGACCTATGCCGATAAGCATGGGATCTGTTGGCCGTCTCAGGGGACGTTAGCCGAAGACACGGGTATGTCGCTCGATACAGTTCAGCGTCATACAAAGAGGCTTAAAGACGGAGGATTTCTATCTATCACGCGCCCACCTAAACGTCGCGGCCAATGGCAAACGTTCGTTTATCAACTGGGCATGCGTCCCCGCGAGGCTAGATCCCAAGACGCGCTACGCCGGCACGGCTCGTTTCGCTCACCTCAGACCAACCCGAATTGCGGCTTGGCCAGACCGCATCAAGAACGCCGACCAGGCCGCACAGCTATGCGGCCTAAACCTTCAATAGAACCTTCAACAGAACCTTCAGGCACGTCGATGTGGACCGATGCCGAGGCGAGACTGCGGGCTTTTCAGGCTAACCAAGAACCAACGGAGGTCACTCAGAACCGCATGGCTCGCAGACTGGGACCGGAGGGTTGGCTGTTGTTGGGTGAGCTCAGCAATGCGGAGCGAGAACGGCTAACAGCGTTGGAGGGTCGTCACCAGCTTGATGATGAGACGCTGAGACAGGCGGTGCTACGCGCGCGCTTTGCGCGATGAGTTGGGAGGCTCTGATGGGGGGTAGTCAAAAGTCTGGAAGCAGATCTTCCGGACCGGTCTCCCTGGTTCACCCGCAAAATTGGGGAATTAAATACAAAAAGCCATCCGGATCCGCGCAAGTTCGGGCGTCTGCGGAGCGTATCGTGCGCGGCAGTCGCATTCACCACCGTACCGGTCCGCCTTCTTCTGACCCTCGCCACCAGCTAGGGTCAAGAACGACCAGTTCTGGTTGGCGCTCCCACGAGCCGAGCCAAAACGTTGGCAAAAGACGAATAGTTGAGCACTTCAGCACCTGGATTTGGCAATTGTAATGTAATTGGCCCTAGCTGGCAGCTAGGGTTAGTCGCTCGGATAGATTGGTGGGGGGTAGGTTGATTCCTCTGGACATCCCAGCCCGAGGACCGGCCCCACTCCCATTCGCGGATCTTTTTCCCGGTCGCGCGTGTTTTGAGAGCGCGGTTCGACGGCTGTAAGAACCCGGACAATGTGCGTCGGCAAAAAAAAGGCTTGATCCGGCAGGCGCTTATCATTCACTTAACTCGACAACTCGCCGCCGATCGACAGCGGCGCGGCTAAATCTAGCTATTTAATTCCCGAGCTGACTTCGTGCATTTGGCCTTTGTCAGCGTCGAATAAGATCGTGGCATGCCGGTTTAGTCTGACTGTGAAATTGAATGCCGCCGTAGGGCTCACAATCTCCTGGAAAGGTTCGTCGCGCTCATGATCTGCATGCGAGGCTCAACGTAGAAGGATTGCAGTCTGAGGAAACGCGACCTCTGTAGCTTGGTTTGGTGCTCCATTTAAACAGCAGGTTTATCTTTAGCTGGCTGCTAGGGCTAAACCGGAAGATAGGGAGTGCAACCGAAGGGCTTTCCATTATCGGGTAATTCATTGCCGGAGAACGAGAAAAATTCCGCCCGACCGCGTTGATCGTCTCCGACGTGCCGAGCGATCGGTGCCCTCGCCAACTAAACAAATGGAAAATTGCGCTCAACGCGAGCCCGTGCCTAATTCGACGGGAATCGAAACGCTCGTTCGTAGAGGCGCGAGCGTCTGGTCGATGAATATGCGAGCCGATGTTCCCTTGGAGTTTCAGCCGTGCGGGAAAACTCTCCCTACGAAGATCTTCCTGAACCAGTTCGTGTGTCGTTTGCAAATTGCAGTTTGCTTTCGCTACGCAAAACCGCTGCGCTCTTGAACATGGACCGGAAAACGTTACGTCGCATGCTGGACCGGGGCGATATTACTGCACGACAGAAAGGTTATGGTTTAAAGAAGCCACGCATTGTCTTCACCATCGCCGATGTTGCCGGTTATTTGCGCACCACTTTCAAGTCGCGCGATAGTGAACTTTTAGTCCGATTGAGGAACATGCCGTACTCGGCCCCGCGCAAGGGTACTATGAATGTGAGCTGGGTGCGACCTAGGCGGAAGAAGATCAAACTCGAGCCGAAAAAGTCGGATGGAGATCTCAAGGAAGCTTGATCACGCCGGGCCGTTGGTCGACTTCTTCCATAACATCTCATTTGCGAATCGTTCTGGGTATGTTGTACCGCCTCCCCAGCTCGTGGCGAGCCATAGTCGTCGCGGTCAGCCGTCTTCTCGCCAGAAGGCTGGCATCAGTAGCCAGATCGGACATGCAGTCGCAATCATTGCCCTCAAAGCTCTCCTGGGACGCGCCAGCAGTCTACCTGAAATAGGTGTCTCGTCAGATTCCCCGCCTCACTCAGCGGCACTAACAAGAGATGCTGTTGCGCCTTTAGCGAAGTTGCAATCGGGACAAGCGACCTGGCCATTCGCTACGATGGTTTTGCCGCCCTTAGAGTGAGGCACCTTGTGGTCTGCATGCCAATGATCCCAAGCGACCTTGATGCCATCGCAGCGTAACTTAAGCTGACAAACGCCGCCGTCTCGACGGAAAATCGCTAGGCGTTGCTCGTGAGAAAAGCCCCTCTGTAAATCCTTCGGCTCAATATCCGGAACGGCAGCAAAAAACCGTTTCTCGAAGAAATCCAATCGAGCGGCAATGCTCTCTTGGCTATCGGTCGATTGGCTGATCAGCCGTCGGTATTCGACTAGTTGTATGTCCTTCCCTTCATCACTTTTGGCTTCGTCCTCCTTCCGCTCGGCTTCAAGGTCGATAAACCAGTCCTTGAGTCGGACTTCTAGGCCATCGCATACATATCCGTCGATTAGAATGGACACGAGACAATACAGTGTAATCACGTTGTAGCGCTCGAGCTCCGGCGTCTTTTCGGGAAACGCGCGGAGCAGAAAATCAAACACGCGGCGGACTTTCTTAGCGATCTTGCCATCAGTGGCAAATTGCCGGTGCTCTTCGTAGAGTTGATTCAGGTCGCTGTCACGTACGCTGGTCGGCCCCCCTTCGATCTCTAAGAGAACGGTCTGGGCTGCAAGGTGGTCAAAAGCAAAGCGCGAGTTTGAGAATCTGCAATTCTGGAAAAAGGCGTGCTGCGCAATGTCTTTGACGAAATCGCGCATGGCTCCCGTCATTGCGTTTCGCTTCTCTTGCGCCTTCAGAATGGTCCCGTTTTGGAGGCGGAGGAACATGTCACGTACTTCATCTTCTTGTTCTGTTTGCGTCGCATCTTCTACGACGACGACATCGACCGGATAAGCATCGAAAATTGTTCGGATATCGAGGGGAAGATCGTCATATTTCATCCCGGCGACCTTATACCCGTTAATGTCATCCATATCCCTCGCCAATCCGAACTGGCCTTTTCTAAACTCCCAAATTGTTCGAAGTCTTTGTTGCCCGTCGACAACCTCGTATTCAATGCCGTCAGGCCGCTTAACAGCACGCCAATACATTTTTGGGATGTCGTACTCTCGTAGGATGGTGTCCAGCAGCAACTGTTTCTGCTTGCGGGACCATGCTGGAGGGCGTTGATAGTCCGGTGTCGGATCGATGCGTTTTTCGTAGCTGCAAATGGTCGCAAGCGGAAGCGGACGCTTATTCATTTTCATCAGAGATCCCCGGAGGTAAAATCGATAGCAGCCGAGATTAGAAGAGAATGCTGCTGAAAGCCCGAACGCCTAGAACGCAACTTTCTTGTACTTATTATCGGCCGCCTCGCCTACCATCATCGTGACGATTCGTTCTTCAAGGTCCACCCAAAAGCGCCCGTTGCGGTCGCCGCGGCCGGAAGTAAGAGCGGCTAGTATCTCGGATTCTACTTTCTTCCCAAATTGGCCGGCCAGACGCTTCTGGTATCCCTTCCCGGCCCACAGTTCGCCTTCCGCATTTTGATTGCACGGAAGCCCCCACGCTGATTTTACTTCGCGACTTATAAAAACAGTCATGTCAATCTCCTGAAGGTCAACTACTTGTAGCATTCGGAATTTTTACAATATGGTTGTAGCACGGGACGACAGCAACTTTAGTCTTAGCGAGCCAGAGCAGCTGCAGCTCCTGCAATTGGAGCAGCTAAGTTCTTGGTCGTCCCGACAGCCCAAGCCAGAGGATGAGGTTAGCTCCGATCGTAAGTCGCAAAAAGTCGAAGAGCTGCCCACTGATTGGGCGTTGCTGCGCGACATCAAGCTTTACGACTGGCAAGAAGCTGCAGTGCAGCAATGGTTTGCCGCGGGCAAGCGGGGCATCATCAAGGTTGTTACCGGTGCGGGGAAGACGCTACTCGCGCTAGCTATCGCTGAACGCCTTCAGAGAACTGATCGCGATCTTCGCGTTGCAATCGTAGTTCCCACAGTCGTCCTGCTTGAGCAATGGCGACAAGAAATTTTAGCTAGATCGAACCTGCCTCGCTCCGCGATCGGTGTATTGGGTGCAGGCGAAAATGACGAATTCGATGATGAGCGGCGCATTCTTATCTGCGTTCTCAATTCGGCTTCGCGAAAGCTCCCCTTTGAAGTCCGTCGTTTGTCGCTCGGTGAGCGGCTGCTCTTGGTAGTGGATGAGTGCCATCGTGCAGGCGCAGCCGAAATGCGGAAGCTCTTTGATGCTCCGCGTGCGTATACGGTGGGGCTGTCCGCTACGCCAGAACGGGAGGATGACACGGATGATGAGAATGATTCTGATGATACGATGGGACGCAATCCAGATCAGACTGTCCTGGAACGAGAGATAGGTCCTGTCATCTACGAGATGACTTACGCAGAAGCGATAAATGGGGGCATTCTTGCGCCCTTTATCATCGAGCACTATGCGCTTTCATTGAGTGGGCCCGAGCAAACCAAGTATTCCGCGCTTTCTCAGGAGATCACAGATCTAAGAAGGGAGCTTGAGACCGGCTCGAGGCGTGGCCTCGCTCTTATTCGCTGGTGCCGCTCTGCGGGTGGCTCAAAGAATCCAAGCGCGAGGCGTCTTATAGCGCTAATTAGCGACAGGAAGCAGTTGCTTTACCGAGCTCAAGAGCGGTTTCGAGCCGTCGATCGCCTGATATCTGAGGCCACTGCCGTCGATCAAAATAGCAGGATCATTATCTTTCACGAAAGCATTGCGGAGGTTATGACGCTATTTGCTCAGCTACGGCTGCGCGGTTATGCCGTTGTTGCTGAGCACAGCGAGTTTCCGGATCGTCTCAGAGCGGAAGCAATCTCACTGTTTCGGGAGGGGACGGCTCAGATAATAGTATCAGCAAAATCTTTGATCGAAGGCTTCAACGTGCCGACGGCCGACATGGGCATAGTCGTGGCTGCGTCTTCGTCAGTGCGTCAGCGGATACAGACCCTTGGACGTCTTTTGCGTCGCGGTGCGGGTGAAACGAAGAGAGCAAGGCTGGTCGTCTTGTTTGCTGCAAACACTGTCGATGAACTAATCTATGAGAAGGCTGATTGGCATGCCTTCGTTGGTGCCGAGCGGAATGAGTACTTCCGATGGAAGGACGTTTTGAATGAGCGACCGGAGAAGCAATTGTCGCCTCCGAGAGCTTACATCCCATCTGATTCGGAGATTAGCGATTATCAATTATCGCGAGGTAGCGAATATCCGGGGAGAGTTGAGGGCAGGATCTATTCGGTAGATACTACCGGGACGATCTTTGATGCGGATAAGAAGCTGATCAAACCCGATCAGCTTCTCGAGAGCTACTTATTGGAGCTTCCGTCCGGAGGACGCTTTATTGTGACTCCCAATCGGTTTTACGTTCTTAGGCTCGCTGCGCAGTCTGCCCCAATCTATTTGGGGCGTCTAAACGCCTTTCCCTCCGCCGAGACATCATCAAATGCTGCGACGCTCGACAATCTTCTTCCTGGGGAAGCTTATCCATCCAAGTTGGCTCACGGGAAAACATTTTCTGTTCTGCAAAGGGACAGAAGGCTCATTGCTATAAAGCAAAGGGGGCAAATTCGATTTGTTAGACCAGCGGAGCTAGAGCCGGACCCAGAAAAGCGAGAGCGATTAGAAGGGATTCAAAGAGTCCTGTCAGAGGTTTATCGGAGCGGAAAACAAATTAGCAAGATCTTCGTGAACGAATTGGGCCACGTCGGATATCTTTATCAAGGCCAAGCCTATTTCGTTGGCTTCGCGCCTGAAGGCGATGCGGGCTTCGTCTTTGACGAAATGTAGACTAGATCGGCTTCGCCGATCCTTACTCAATTGGTCTCTCCAGGAGCGCTGAGGGAATCCAAGTCTTTCGCTCAACCGTATGCTTGGAGGGACTCGACCGCAACAGAGGCGGCCGCTGGCCGAGTATTTCCATAACGTTTGTTTTGCGAGTCAAAGACGCAGTCATGCTGACGTCGGGTTGTGTTCAAACGGAGGAGACGCCGAACTCCTTGAGGTGGAACAAAAGCCATCCATGCCAGATTTGCCCTTAGTCGAGCATCTTTGCGAGGCGTTCGGCATATCCAGCCGATCAGCTAGCCGCAGCCGCCTGCTTGCGAACGCTACGCAGGACTTTGTGGTAAAGGCTCCATTGGCAACTATTGGCAGACTGGTTACACTAAAGAATAGAAGTTCGCTGGCGCGCCCATGCTGAAGAGATTGTTGCCGAGTTACTGCTCAAGGTTGCGTATATTTCTAAGTTATTCGTCGGAACAGCATGCGCTCGCTGAGCGAGTCTGCCAGGCGCTAGTGAATCGTGGTCACGAAGTCTTCTTCGACAGGCACAGTCTAGAAGCTGCGAGCGATTATAATGACCGCATCAGAGCCAAGATCCGATCTTCAGATCGCTTTCTGTTTCTGGCAAGTCGTGCGGCCATCCAGCCGGGAAAGTATACCCTAACTGAGATAGACCTTGCCAGACAGGCGTGGCCGTCTCCGGTAGGACGGGTGATATCAGTTATCGTTGACCCAGACCTGGCGCCTGAAATGTTGCCTGCGTATCTTTCCAGCGTGGCTCCAGCAGTTGTGTCGGGCAGCGCGCCGGCCGAAATCGTTGCAATGTTCGAACGCGCTGGCAAGATCAAATTGGCTTGTTGGTCTTGTTTGGCAATTTCAGCAGGGCTTTTGATAGGGCTAGCAGCTCTTCTCCGCGGCATTGCGAATCCAACTCCCTTTTCTGATTCCGACGTGTCGATCGTTCGGCCTGACTACGTCCATTTTCGGCCACGAGAGCGCCCGCCGTCGGATTTTGGGAAGGCCGGCTCGGATGCATTCTGGATTTCATCTCCCGTAACGATAACTCTCCCAATCGCTTATAGTAGTCGAAACACGAGATCGCCATCAGTTCAGATTATAGAAGAGGATTTGGATTTAGAGATCGGCGATAGAAAGGAAAATTATAGGTGGGCTTACATTGTGGAAATCGGCGGTGCTTCCCTGTCTGATGGCAGGTGCTCGGATTGGTTATGCCAGCGTAGCAGCGTTAAGTCGCAAAATCTGAGGCCGGGAGAGATAGCGGAGACACGTGAGACGATGTACTTGCCTGTGTCCAACACGCCGGTGAAGTGGAAAGAACTGATCGATGCCGTGCTGATCGACGCGGCCCGCATGAAGGTAACAATGCGCGCTAAGCTGGTTGTCGCTGACGGAGGGACCTCTGAGCTCAGGCGCGAGCTAGCGTGCGAGTTGGACACTGCCGGTGCGCGTGCGCTCATGTTACAACTTGGCTATAAGCCGAATCAGAATCCACGTCCGCCTACCTGGCAACCTCGCTGCCGAGATGTGAGGTAAAAGCGGATATGCGATCGCTCCTATTCGTAGGTCTAATCGTGATTGTCACGATCGGTGGTTCAGCAAGGGGCCAAGACTCGTCGATATCGTCGACTAGCCGAACTGAAGAGCCTCAAGATGCTACTCAGTCTTCGACAGGTTCGCCGGGCGCGGCTATGAAACGGCGTATTCGCGGGCAGGCCTGCGAGGTACTTGGTCCATGCGGAAAGTGTGACTGTCGAGAACCTGAGGGCTTCACGGTTCGATCGACCGGAACGGAAACAGCGCCTAGGAAGTAATTCCCCATCGCGTTAGACCGCGAGAAGCAGCTTGTAGTTGCGTCCAAGCTTCTTTCTTGCCATCATAGCAGAATTGCTGTTTTCAGATTTTCATCCCGAGGCTGAGGCTAGTCATGCGTCTAGTCGTCATTTTACTTGGAGCGCTTCGAAGTGTTGTTATCGCAGTCGGAATCGTGCTTGCGAGTTTCGGAATAGTTCATGCGGAGACCGCGACCGATGTCGCGGCTTGCCGTGACGTTGCCGCTTATCCGATAGCCGGCAAAGGTATATCATTCGAAGAGATCAGCGCCGCAAGTGCTATAGCTGTATGCCGCAAAGCTCTCGGCGATCACTCCAATAACCCGTCACTCCAAGCATATCTGGCTCGTGCTCTGCAAAAGAGTGGCGCTGAAGTCGATCTGAAGGAAGCTGTGGATCTCGCGCGGCGTTCGAGCGCATCTGGTGATTCAGAAGGATTGATGCGTCTTGGCAATCTCTTCATTCAAGGGCAGGGCGTCGACAAGGACGAAAATGAGGGCAACAAGCTTTACGCCCAAGCTGCCGATAGAGGTTTTCCGCCAGCTCAATACGCAGTTGGGCAGTCGTTAACTCGCAATCAAAAAGAGTTTAGCCAGGGCGTTGTTCTGGTCTCTAAGGCGGCGGACGCGGGCTTCGGACCGGCGCTGGCCTTGATGGCAAAATTCCACATCGATAAGAGGCTGCCAAATAGCGATCCCGAGGCGGCTCGAAAGTATCTCGATCGAGGGGCTGGATATGGCGACCCAGATTCAATTCTGATTTATGCTTCCATGTTGGCAAGTGGTCGGCTGGGGGGGCGCGATCTTCCCAAGGCACGTGAGCTTTATCGTAGCTTAGCGGCTCGCCCCGTATCTCAATCAAAGCCGGCCGCCAGCGCCCTCAAGGAAATTGACAACAAAGACGCTCAACTCACCGTACTAAGTTTAGCTGCGCAAACGCAAAACTCCGGTGCGATGACCGAGCTTGCGAAATTTTACTTCGAATCGGGAGAGACGCATAAGGACCCATTGCTAGGCTTGAAGCTCCTGGAGCAAGCGGCTGCGATCGAGCGGCAAGCTAATCGGCCACCAACTCCCGCGCTTGTGCAACTAGCTGCAGTTTATGCGACGGGGAAAGCTAAAGTGGTGGACGTGTCCAAAGCTCATGCTGCTGATCTATTGCAGATTGCCGCAAAGATTGGAGATGGGCAGGCGGCCATCAAGCTTGGCGAAGCTTACGCGAAGGGAGATGGAATCGTTGAGTCTGAGACAGGGGCGGTTTCAATGTTCCGTCAGGCGGGCCAAAGCAGTGATCCTGCCGCCGTTCTCGCGGCTGCTGAGAAATTTCTCGAGGGTCAAGATGTCAAGCGTAACACCGAGATCGCGGTGCAATTCTTCGAACGTGCGGCGGGCATGGGGCAGATAAAAGCCATGACGGAGCTCGCGGATGAGTTCGTAGCCGGCGGCAGACTTCCGACGAACGTCGGTCGTGGAATATCGTTGTATGAGCAGGCAGCAAATGCGGGCGATGTCGAAAGTTACGTTAGCATAGCCACAATACTGGATTCTGGACGCGCGGATCAGCCCAAGAATGAAACCCTTGCCACTGAATATTATCGTCGGGCTGCCAGTAAGGGCCTGAAAGAGGCCATGCTGGAGCTTGCCAAGCGTGAGGAAAAAGGGAAGGGCGGACCTAAGCAAGTAACTGATGCGGCCGACTGGCTACTAAAGTATTTTGAGAAGAGTGGAAATAATAATGGATTGGCAGCGCTAGATATTGTCTTCAATCCGAGAGATCTTTTCAAGAAGAACCCCGACCAAACATTTTCGGACGTCGTCATCGAACTCGGGCGACGAGGATATGAGAACGCTCATCTTCTGGGAGCGTGGCATCTCGCCATGGACGCGTCGGATGACGAAGGAGTGCGGCAGGCCTACGCCTATCTGAAGGCCGCGCGCACATCGGGACTTGCAGACACATCGTACGGACTGGCGCGGCTGATCGATGTGTATGGAGCAAGAGCGCGGGCCGCGGATGAAAGTTTCGTAACCAACTATCTCGAAGCAATAGCGTCAACGAAGGACGACGGCATCCGGTGGTGGGCTCAATACTATCTGTACGCGGCCCTGCTCGAGGGACGGATTAACGGCGCTGAACGCTCGTCGGTGCTGAAAGCTTTCTCGGCGAATTCCTTTCCGCTTGAAGCAGGTCTTTGGCAAGCTGAAGTCAATTATGGTCCATGGTCCGTTTTTCTGGAAAACGATGGTAAGCTAGATAAGCTCTTTACACTCGAGTATCGAAAGTTTCGGTCGATTCTCGAAGCTGGCGCGGAAATATGGCGAAATCTTCCCGCGGCGCATCGGTCACTGTGGCAGTCAATCGCGGATAACGGGAATCCATACGTCGCAGCTGTCCTCGCCAAAGTGTCCGAGACTGTGGATATTGGCGATACAACTTCGCTTTACGCGAAGGTAGTTGCAGGCGGATCTGACGGCGCCCAAGCGGTGGACGAATGGCGGTCGGTATCCAAAGAAAGAACTCGCGTATCTGCAGTAGAGGTTCTCCCTGGTGGTGGCGGGTTGGCACGCGCGTGCCATTTGACGGGTGGTGATGCCAAAGTTCCCGCTGTTGAAGTGCGGGTTGCGACAAAGGGCGCTATTCCAGCTGGAACGCCAATTAGTGTGAGCTGGCGAACTACTCGGCCTCCCGCTGCGGGTTGTCATTCGCCGCTCTATCTCGTTGTTTCGTTTCCCGCTCGCGTAAGATTCGAGGGAAATGGATTTGCAGCACTGACACCAGAGGCACGCGCGCCATTTGGCATATCGCATTGGAAGGATCGGACACGCGTCATCGTGCCGCTCCATCAGAGTGCGGCCCTCCTTAATGGCAGCTTGATTGTTCGCGCTTACGACATCGGTGCCATGGATATTAGGTGGGCGTTGATCGAAGTTCCAAAATTTCGACCGGAATCGAAAAATGCTGCCGACTTCTCGGGTGACAAAGCTGTCGTTTTGACGAACGAGTCTTGGAGAGCTGTGCAAGAGGTTCGAGCTCGAGAGCCAGTACTCTTCGTGCAAGACCGCTTCAGTGTCGATGCTCCTACCCGTGTCACCTATTCCAGGACGGGAGAGTACATCTTACGCGACTTCTCAGGGTACTATCGCGTCATTGATGCTCATACGGGCGCCCTTATCGTAGAACGTCCCGGCCAGGAGCCCAATTTCTCTCCTACCGGGCGATTTATTGCTGCGTTTGGAGGTTCGCGAACCGAGGCGGACACTGCATCTGTTGAGATTGTAGATCTATACACCGGAGAAATTGTCTCTTCGATCCGGCGCTCCTTCGGAGAAGAGGGTTATGAAGCTCGCGACTATCGTTTCGGCGCAATTGCTTGGGCCTTAAACGATTCCGCCGTGATACTTGGATACAACGTGTATGGAAACATACAGGTGCGACCGACTTTGATCGCCAGAGAACCAAGCGAGATTTCGAGCGACGCGTGTCATGCATGCGGTGCGCCGCAACAAAATGTCGCCCTCGATCCTGATAATTTGGCTGTCCTGACGACTAGATCCGGACCAGCGGGATCGTGGGCCACCGCCATGCTGGACCACCGCGAATCGCTCACTAGGGAGAGCGAGGCTCCCGATGGAGGGTTCACCCCTTGGGACCTTTGGACAAGTGCTAGCTTGGTTATGGTGAAGCCGAAGGAAGCGCAGAAGGCCGACAAACCTCTCACTGGTCTGGCTGCTCAATATAACACCGCTTACGAGCAGTTCTTTGACGCCGAGGCTGTGATACCCTCTTACCCAATGGACGGCCGTGATGGCAATCATTGGCTTACCGCAAATGAAAAGCCTTTCAGTCACAGCTACTATCCTGATCAGGGCGTTCATATCGAGAGGCACTCCCCGAAGCCGGTCAAGCTCGATGATGCCCTTGCATCGACGCTTGCTTCAAGCGGGGAGCTGCGCGCTGTTCGAGCCACGAGAGCTTATGATGACGGACGCCCGGATACCGCACCCTTAAGTCTCCCGGAGCGATTTCGCCGCCGGCTCGAGCCGTTTAGAGTATACTTGCAGCCCGGCTCGGTTGGCGAAGTCATGCACGCCCCCAGCGAGACCCGCGATTATAGTGGCGACTATGTATCCGCAGCCGACCGTTTTGGTAGAGCGGTGCAGATCCGCGTGGAAAGCGAGATAAATGGCTCGTCGACGCTCTTTGATACGCGCAAGATTGGATCAGGCTTCCTTACGGGATGTATGGAGAGCGTAGGACATCTGTATCCCGGCAATGTGCATTCACTGTGGTCTTGGAAAGTTTCGCGGGCAAAGCTTGTTGCTCTACAGAACCAATGTACCAATGGGAGTGCGCAGGATGCTTACGGGCATCTAATTATATTGCGCCAGACGCCTGGCGCGAAGAGTGGATCATGGATTTGGCTTACGGAGCAGCTGTGGAGAGGCAAGAAACTGTCCTATTATCTCTCTACGTATGATCCGTCGCCGTTGCGTTTGACTCTGTCGCACGATCGATACGTCCTAATCGCCTCAAATGGTCGTAATCCGTCTCTCGTCGTGTATGATCTAGTCGCATCAAAGGTGGCGTCTGTAATAGAGAACTCTCGAAGCGGATATTTGACGGACAAAGTGTTTCTCACTACCGACGCTAAGCGTATCGTGCAGCTTAATTCTGACGGGCAATTCCATATTTACGATCTGGCGAGCCAAGCTCACATCCTGGCCGGTTACTTTGTCGATGACGAAATCGTTCTTTACGATGAGCATTGGCGCTATGATGCCACTCCGGAAGCCGCGCAGCACCTGTTTCTCAGATTTCCAGGGCTGGCCGGCTTTCATTCCTTTCAACAGTTCGCCAAGTCGCTGCATCGACCGGACATAATAGCCGCCTTACTAAGAGGCGAGGTGGCTCCTTACAAAGATCTGCCCATTAAACTCCCTCCTTCTCTGGCGCTTGGCGGTAGGGTCAAGGCAAGATCCGACCAGAGTATCGATCTTGAGCTGATGGTGGAATCTCACTCGCAAAACAATGTGACCGGGGTCCGCATTTATAGCGATGGGCGGCAAGTTTTGGAGCGCGCGTTCACGAGTCAAGTCGTGCGGCAATCAATTGCCGTGACCGTCAAGCCGGAAACGCGTTGGATCTCGGCTGTCGCTATCGACAGGTCGGGCACGGAGAGCGCGGTTCAAACGATCCCAATACCGACCGACAGGTCCGCTCCAGCGCACCCGCAAGGACGTTTGTTTGTCCTAGCGGTAGGAACCGACACCTACACAGATCCTCGTTTTGCTGCGCTTGATTATGCCAAGGCAGACGCTCAGAGATTCATTAGAGCAGCTGAGGCCGCTCGGGGCATCTACTACTCACGTGTCGAGTCCCAGGGAATTCTGGACCAAGCCGACCTCCGCCATGTGCTTCCGCAGGCTCTGCATCGACTGGTGGCCGCCGCCAACGAGCACGACACAATCATGCTCTTTGCTGCTGGCCATGGCTTGTTGGATCGAGCCGGAAAATTCTACCTCGCCACGCGAGAAACATCTCTAGGCCGCCTGGCAGACACCGCGGCATCATGGGACGACATCGTGCGCGAGATCGATGGTTCTAAGGCGCGGGTTCTCGTTTTCATAGATGCGTGTCATTCGGGCTCAATTGAGGGGGCGGCGACCAACGACGATGCCGTTCGTCATCTGATAGCCGGTCGTGCTGCCCTCACAGTCTTGGCGGCCTCAAAAGGACGCCAATTCAGTAATGAGGGGCAAGAATGGGATGGCGGCGGAGGCGCCTTCACTGTACGACTTATGCAGGCCGTTCTGAATCGTGATAAGACGGATACTAATGCGAATGGGACGATAGAGCAGTCTGAGTTGTATGCGGCGTTAAAATCGGCAATAGTTGCAGAAACGCATGGCGACCAAACCCCCTGGATTGCGCGCACGCAGATGGTTGGAGAAATTCCGCTTTTCTAGCTATCGAAATGATACCTCTGCCTACAGAGGTGTCGCCGCATAACGGCTCCGATGTCAGTCGCTTTAATCGTTTGGCAGCCAATTCCCGCGGCTCCCGCGGGAGCTCTTCCTGATCAGGCGAGCGAGCCGGAATGCCTGCCCGAGCGCTGTGCAGCGGTCTGGAGGGGTAGGTGCTTCGTTCGGCGTGTTCGGCCGATAGCCGTTCGAGGGCCCGAGCGGCGTTATCAAGCTTCCGTAAGGATATGTTGGGTTCGAATCCGTAGACCAGCGCGCTGCCAGTAGCGACCCGATCCGATGGCAACGACGTGCTGGCTCCTAGGCTTGCCAAGGCTGAGTTTGGCCCAATAAGTTGCTGATTACGCGCACGCGAGCTCAATCTTGAAATGGCATAAAATCGGAGGCGCAATTGGGCAGTCAGTCTACATGGCGAGATCATCTTGCTCGCTATGCGCTGTTCGACGAAGCATTTTTCGATCATTGGGGAAACCAGACATGGCCCCTCCATGACGATCCAAAAAGTGCCGATGACACAGTTTCCGCTGCGAAGCTGCACATGCAACTGGTGTCGCGAATAACTACTCAACGTCTGTATTATTCCGATGGAGTGGAGGCTGCCGCGCTCAAAAGCGTGTACGAGCTTTTTGGTGCGGCACGTGAGATATTTCAAGCGCATCCAAGATCGCGTTTAACGGATGCGGTTAGTTGGTACGTCATCAACACACATGTCAGGCCTTTCACCGCTAGATGGCATCGACAAAGCGAGCGCGGTGGGCTTTCTGCGACCGATGCATCGGACGTGTTTCGAGATGAGCTACTAGCGCTTCAGAGGTTGCTGATACGCTTTGACGCTCTACTGGTCGAGATTCGCGATGGGATACCGCCTACTCAATCGTTTAAGGAGAACATCGAGAGCGATCGTGACAAGCGCATCACCGAAGAGATGGGGCAATCGTTAGGGTGGGGGATCGACCCTAAGCTAGGAGGTCTTTCTCGCGGATCAGCGGAGCAGATAAATGCTAAAGAAATGGAGGCCATTAAAGAAAGACGTCGCTACTATCAGTGGCGTCTCGAACAATCGACGCACGCGACTGATGGCGGGATCACCTTGAGCGGCGCGGCCGTTACAGGCAATCCTAAGGCCGAGGGGGCGGGGGGGCATTCTGCGGCTTGGGTAAATCGGCCACATGCAACGGCGTTGGCCATTTCCGGCGGCGGCATTCGCTCGGCCACATTCGCGCTTGGAGTGCTTGTTGCCTTGGCTCGGCGCAATCTTCTTTTTCAGTTTGATTATCTGTCGACTGTCTCCGGCGGTGGATACCTCGGGACGTTTCTGACCACGTTCCTTAACGGACCGAGCTCGAAAATAGGAGACGAAGAGGGCGATGAGCAGCCTCAGGTCGGATTGCTTCGAAATGATCTGCCATTTCGTCGCCAAGACGGAGAGGCTGCAGCGCTCCGCTATGTCCGTCATCACAGCAAATATCTGGTAACTGGACGGTTATGGGAGCGTCTGCAGATGGCGTTCACTCAAGTTTACGGAATGGCCCTCAACGGTCTCGGGTTTGCGTATCTGGCTCTCGTCGCTGCAGTCGCGGAACATGGTCTTCGTCAAGCTTTGCCGATCGACAGCTTATGGAAGTCCGCCTGTCTAACAGTTGCGACAACTGCAGCAGCGGCATTCTTGACGTCGATGGTGGCCGAAAAGTCGCCAAGCGCGCAGAGTCTGGCAGACGCCGTAATGACAATCGCCAGTATCGGCCTGGTTGGCCTGCTATTTTGGAAGGGGCTCAGCTATTTGCACTTCATCGGTAGTTCGAACGGACTAGTGATAGCGTGCGCTGCTGCGGTGCCCTTGGTGTCGTCGGGGTTGCTAGTTCTAGTCGGACGTCGATTTCCTCTGATTCGGCCTGTCTTGATAGGGTTGTCGGCGCTCGCTGCTCCCGTCTTGTTTTTCGGACTTGAGCAGTATGTCTACGATTTCGTCGCCTCGGGATACGGCTTAGCTTCTCCTTGGGTCATCTTCGGAGTGATTGCTGCGACATTTGGTGGGCCAGTTCTGTTCTACTTTTTCTTTGACATCAATTTCACTTCTCCAAATCGGTACTACAAGCGCAAACTCAGTGAGGCGTATCTCTTGCAGCTCAATCCGAGCGATCCCAATGCCAGTTTAGTCAGCAGCGTATCGCTGCGAGTGTCAGAGTGTGCCCAAGGAGGGCGAGTTCCCTATCATCTCATCAATTGTGCGCTTAATGTTCCCGCCTCACAAAATCCAGCCATGCAAGGTCGACTGACGGACTTCTTCCTTTTCAGTCCCTACTTCTCCGGTAGTCCTCTCTTGGATTATTCGCCAACAAGCTCTTGGGAAGCCGCGAACCATGCTCTCGATCTCGGGACGGCGATGACGGTCTCCGGAGCGGCTGCCGCTCCGCAGATGGGGCTAGGGACGATCAGAAATCTGAGCTTCTGGCTGGCCATATTCAATGTTCGTCTTGGATATTGGATTCGAAATCCCGCAGCTCTCCGACGTCGTGCGCGCGAAACGCCGCCTGGTCTCTTTTATCTTTTGCAGGAGATGTTTGGTTGGGCGAACGAGAAGCGAACTTATGTGAACATTTCAGATGGAGGACATATCGAGAATCTAGGAATCTACGAATTGCTACGCCGTCGTTGCAAATTCATCGTTGCCATTGACGGAGAGCAGGATTCCAAGATGACTTTCCAAGGTTTAACAACTTTGCAGCGCTTGGCCTTCATTGACCTTGGTGTCACGCTCGACATCGGTCTTGATCCTCTGCGACTGAACGATGAGGGCTTGAGCAACTCGCACTTTGCGTTTTGCCGCATACGGTATCCGTCCGGTTCGCGCGACGGTCCGGAGAACTTCGGCTATTTGATCTATCTGAAGCTATCGCTCACTGGCAATGAAGGGGAATTCATCCGCCGCTATAGAATCGACGAGCCGGCCTTCCCGCATCATTCCACAGCAGATCAATTCTTTACGGAGGCACAGTTCGAGGCTTATCGAAGCCTGGGCGAGCATATAGGGGACAAAATGTTTCTTCCGGCAATTGTGGGACCTGCTATCGCGACGGCGAATAGTGTCGAACTAGAACAATGGTTTGTTGAAATCGGGAAGAGCATGCTCGAGCCATTGCCGTGAGGTGAGAAACACATGGATCCGACACGATTTTGGGCTTGCCGTGGCGTTCCGCAATCGGCTGCCAAGGCTCGGAACCCCGGCCCTGCCGGTGTAGGGGATAGGAGGCCGCCACGATTGCAGGGTTTTAAGTCGGAATCTTGTGTCGCCTAGGGTGTTGAGCTCTCGTCGCGGCGTTCTCAGCAGTTGCTATTTCGGCATCGGGATGGACAATGACCTATAGTCAAATTGGAGCGCTCTTCGCTGTTAAGCATAGGGTTTTCGTCAGCTACCATCACGGAGGTGACCAAGCTTTTTATGATAAGTTCTCGAGTGTATTCCATGACGCTTATGAAACGATCTATGACAATTCGTTGGAACGTGCCATCGATAGCGATAACGCTGAGTATGTAAGGCGACGCATCCGGGAAGACTTTATCAAAGGAACCTCCTGCACTATCGTATTGGTCGGTGCGCAGACGTGGGGGCGCAAATACGTCGACTGGGAAATCGATGCCAGCTTGGAAATGAACCATGCTCTGATTGGAGTTAGGTTACCAACGGCGCCAGTGAGCGGCGGTAAAGTTACGGTTCCCGGTCGGCTGCACGATAACATCGTATCTGGATACGCGCTGTGGGAGAGTTGGGAATCCGTAACATCTGGTGCTGCAAAGCTCGATGCTTGCATCGCGGCTGCCAAGCTCAGGGAAAATAGCTTAATCAACAACGTAAGAAGTCGGCGGCTGCGTAATGCATGAGCGTATATCGAGAGGCTTTCGTGTGCCGCCCCCGGATCTGACCGGGCGGTGGTGACTCTTTCTGCGAATGTAGTCAGCGCTTAGGTAAATCCTAGGATGCAGGTCTGTAATGGACGCATCGGCTTGCTGGCCGAGCTTTTCCATAACAAGGCATACGCGAATGTCGCCAGCTCGATTCAAATTGTCATCGAGCGGCTCAAGCCGGGCTGGCCTCGGATTCGGTGATGCGCTGGAATTCAAACAGTAGTTCCTGGAAATGCTTGGCAAGATAGCCGACCACCCGGCCGTTGCGTAAGAGCTTGGAGAGGTAACCGACCGCCAGCACCAGATCGAGATGATCCGTGCCATAGGTCTGCTCGGCCACCTTGAACTCGCGTGCGAGCGAGGCTGACTCCCGTTCCATCAGCGACAATTGCTCATCTGACAGGCCTTTCGGGGTGCGCGGGGTGTAGCCGGCCGCCAGCTGATTGCGCGGCGTCGCCGCCACCAGCGAACGCACATAGCTGTTGGAGAAATTGTTCATCGCGATCATCAGCTCTGCTGCCTCAATCTGCCGAATTGGTGCAAGCTTGCGCAGCTCTGAGAAGGAATTGAGCGTCAGGTGCTTCTCTTTGAGTAAATCGACCGCCTCGGCGCAGATGCCGTCCAAGAGTTTTCGACGTCGGCGAATGCTGGCAACGTCGACATTCAGCGCCTTGGCGATCCGCGCTTCCGAGACGCCGTTCTCGACCGCTTTCAGGATCATCCGGTGCTCCTGAATGATCGCGATCCGATTGACGCGCTTGTTGTAGGTGAAAGCCTCATCTTCAGTCGAGACCAGACATTCGATCTCCAACAAACCGCGGTCTCGCAGGACCTCAAGCCGTAAATGGCCATCCAGCAACAGGAATTTGCCCTGGCCATCACGGCTTCGGGCTACGACCGGCGGCTCGACCAACCCGATCTCGCCAACCGAAGCAGCGATCTGTCGATATTTGGGCGACCGCTTCACCTCTTCGGACACCAGCTTGAGGGGCTGAATATCGGCCAGTCTAATCACGGCCGTCCGCTCCTCAAAGCTCATGCGAACGGAGATATGGGGCCGTCTTGCCATGGTTTAGGCCTGCCCGTGCAAGCGAAGCGCGATATTTTTGGGCAATGTGTCCAGCCTTTCGTCCTCCAAAATTGCGAGAAACTCCGGCTCGACCAGGAGCTTGCGCAAGGCCTCGAGGATGAAGGTCAGGCGAGCCCTGGTGCTGTTGGATTTGCGAATCAGGACCCGCTTGCGATCGACGTCTTGGCGGTAGGCGCGCAAGAGCGCGTTCGAACTCATCGGCGCACCATCGGTCCGCCGTGGACCGGTCTTATAGCCCTTGCCCCGACGTCGGCGCTGCTCGATCAGCTTCTTGGCTGCTAACAACCGCTGGCCTCGCAACAGCCTCTCTTCATAGGCTTGCTGCAGCACGGACTGGATATCGCTGTCCTGGGCCTGTGATATCATGACGGCAATGCTGACGGGCATCTGTCCGGCCTCGACGGCCCTGAGCAGCCGATGCTCGCCGCTTTCAAGGAGGCTGCTCACGCCCTTGACATATTCAAGGCTAAGACCGGTCTTGCGTGCGATGTCGTCGAACTCATAGCCGCGCTGTCGCATCCCATCGATGTCGTGCAGCAGGTCGATGGCTCGGTGCTGGCGCCGGGCGCAGTTTTCGACCAGGCTCATAATCGCGCTGTCTTCGTTGGTCGCGTCGATTACCACGGCGGGAATCTCGCGCTGTCCGAGGGTTTGGTAAGCCTCCAACCGGCCCTGCCCACAGACAAGATCGTAATGTGGCTCGCCATCTCCCAGCTTTCGCTTAACGGTGATCGGACGCTTCAACCCGAGTTCGGCCACGCTGGTGACGATCTCATTGAAGATCCGGCGGTTGCGAACACGGGGATTGACGACGTCAATGGCTCCTATCGGAATGATCTCAATGCACTGAGCCGATCCCATAGCTGACCTCCATCAGTTGTGAGCGAGCCGCGAGTTCAAACAGCATCTCGAGGGTGTCAAAGCGATAGGCGTCGAGCGCCAGCCCATTGTGTTCGGCAAGCGCAACTTGATCAGCTTCCATCTCGAACCGTGGTAGCAAATAGTAGTCGAGCACAGCGCTGTTCATCTGGTTCATCCGGATCGCCACGGTGATGTCCGGCCGTAGTCCGGCATCGAAGCGCACCTTCCAGCGATACGAGCCTGCCGACGTCTCCTGCGCGCGGACCAGACAGGGCGAGGCGGTGAATTCATCGTTGACCGACAGGAGGTCGGTCTCGCTGTCCTGCCGAACCTGGCCCCCGATTTCTTCAATCCCGCGAATCGTCGATGCAATGAAGTCCGGATACATCCGCCGCAACGCACGATTGATCTCGATGTAGCGGTAGTCCCGGTCCGGGTTGAAGCCGATGAGTTCATAAGCGCGGACCAAACTGCCGAAACGCGTGCGATAAGCGCTGCTGGACGGTCCGACTTCCAGCTCATCGATGATCACGCCCGAAAGATAGCCGTGCTGCTCCAGGAGCCCGCGAAGCACATCCAGCAGCTCTTCATCAGAATAACGCTTGCACCGATCAGAAATGATTGTCTGGGCCGATCTGAAAGCATCTTCGTCAACTATCGGCTCAAAAGCCTGATCGTGTCGGATCCAGCGCTCAGGCGGATTATGGACCCGGCGCCCCTTCAGCTTGCAGGAGCATCTGTTCCAGACATTGTTACCTACGTATTTCTCGTTGATGAGGATCTGATGGACGGTGGCCCTCGTCCAGGTTCGCGAAAGGTCTGTACGGAGGCCTTTGCCGTTGAGCAGGTCAGCGATCTCTCGTTCGCTTTTGCCTTGGGAGACAAAGGCTTCGTAGATGAAGCGGATCGTTTCGATCTCTTCGTCAGGCCCGGGAATCAGTACGATGCGATCGGTTTGGATGCTCTTGTGCTCGCCACGGGAAAGCTCTGCTTTGGCCAAGCCATTTTGGTCAATGAGTTGCCGCCGCAATCCGTATCCGGCCGGCCCACCTTGCCGATAGCCGAGCTCGATCAGTCGCCGCTGCCCGGCAAACACCTTGACCGAAAGTTCCCGGCTGTACTCGCCGGCCATCGCGCGTTTGACGCCTTTGACGATTGTCGAGACCGGGCTGCCATCATTCTCGAATTGCTCGGCGCAATACCGGACGGAAATGCCGGCGCGCTTGCAGATATATTCGTAATAGGCACTTTCATCCGCATCTTGGAACCGACCCCATCGACTTACATCGTAAACGAGAATCGTCGAGAACTCGGCCGCGCCGGTTTGAACATCCTCAATGAGTTGTTTGAGAGCCTGCCGATCATCAAGATTGAGGCCGCTCTTGCCGCTATCTTCGTAGGTCTTCTCAATTTTGAAGCCGTGACGAGTAGCGTACTCGCGAATAGCCTGAGATTGGTTCGCTGTCGAATATTGTTGGTGATCCGTCGACATCCGCACGTATTCCGCGGCGGGTTTGCCGCCCTGGGTTTCTAGTTCAGAGCCTGAATGAGACGTGTCCTGCAACATCGTCGCCCCACTAGCGTCAAGAATGCATGATCAACTCTTTGAAACTATAACTTAGCTCGGGGGGAAACATGTTTCCGAAAACGGGCAAAAGGTTTCCAGACGGAGGCGGGCCGACATCATTCAGTTACGCGAGCTTGATCGCTGACATTCTCAAGTCTGAGCTTGGAAACAGTCATCAAGCGCACAAGACGTTGATGCGGTGGACAGGGGCGAACGAAAGAACAGCGAAAAATTGGCTGTCGGGCACAAACGGTCCGAGCGGCGAGCATCTGTTGCAGCTCATGCGTAATTCGGATCGGGTATTCGAGTTTGTCCTGAAGTTATCCCGGAGGCCGGCCCTTCCGTCGAATCGAAGGCTTGAGGAAGTACGAAACAGCTTGCGGACGACAGCCGACCTGCTCTCCGACGTTATCGAAATCCAGGACAGATAGTCGTTGTAGACGCAGGTGCTCAAATTGCCTCCAATAAGTTAACTTCGCAGCCGCTCCGACAAACGTGATGAACCCGCGCCGTGTCGTTGCCGGCCCCGCGGTCAGGCGTATGGCTTATTCTCATCGGCGGATTGGCGGAAGAGACCGATGTCGCGTTCGGGGCAATCGCGACGACGGTTTTGCCCGGTTTAAGTTCGGTCGGGTCTAAAGTGTACTGCATTTAGTGGCTGCGTTGGATGACATTAGCATCGCGGTGGGCTTGCATGGCCCGGAGAAAGTGATTTTGGACAAGAGCTGGAGGCTGCCGGAAATCGAGCTGGTTGCTAACTGGCGCAGATGTCCACTTCGGGAGCCCTTGCTGCGCGAGATCGCGGCTTCCGGTCCACCCTGACAAGCCGACCTTCCTAGCAGCGCATCGAACATCGCCGTCGGGCCAGCAGGGCGACTACCGACCGCCGAGGCGCAACTTCGCCGATGGGCCAGCAGCGGAAGTCACCGTGAGCTGAAAATGAAAGAGGCCGCCAACTGAGGCAGCCTTACTCTGTATCGATCCTGTAGACGTCGCCTGGACTGAGGTCTAGTTCCTCGAATAGCCTTTGCTGCTTTTCGGTAAGGACCGCTGGGACAACTTCCGCCGTCCAGCCCTCGGGAACGGCGGCAAGGACCAGCGTCAACGCCTGCTTGGGCTTGGCTAGAGCTACCCACATCTGTTTCGTCGGCGGCGCCTCGTCTGAGGCCACCTCAACGAGAGTGAACGAATTGCCGAAGGACTCCGCCATCGCTGACTAATGCGGCAGGGGTGCCGCTAGTTGGTGGTTGGGGACAGTCGAACGGGGCCAGCTATCAAGCGATATGTGGGCACCCAAGCGGTGTTCCACGATTCCATGGTTACGCCGCAAACCGAGCAGTCGAACCTGGCGATTTCCCGCGAGGGGGCCATCGACTCGGTGCGGCTGTAAACAGCGCCGCATTGACAAGATCGATGATGAGATTCTGGCATGCGCCTTTATGCGCCAGAAAAACAAAACACGCTACCGAGCAATTCAAGCTAGGCTAGTGGGGGCGGAAATAGGCCGACGTCGTCCATTTGGTACGCTCTGGGCTTGATGAGCGGTCCTCCGTCGGACACGGCGAACGTTCGCAGATGGGCGCGAAGGGGGCGGGTCCCTTTTTCGCCCCTACTCAGTCCTCGTCCTGCCACCTGCGCAGATCCGTCTGGTCATGATACGCCATGCGGTCTGGCGTGGTGATGAATTCCATCGTCGTGCCCCACGGCATGCGGCAGTAGCAGACCTTGTTTCTAGGACCTTTCTCGGTTGCATAGGGAATAGCGCGTGGCGCGGTCAGGGGTGTGCCTCCTGCCTTCTCGAATCGCTCGACCGATGCATCGATGTCGTCGGTGTAGAGAGCAAAGTGCGTGATGCCGAAGTCGCTCGCCCGGATCGGCTTGGCTTGCTCGGGACCGTGCATTTCGAACAGCTCGATATCGGGTCCCGTTCCGATCTTGACCATCGCCTGCCCGCGCACGACCGTTCCGGGAAAAGCGCCGACGGCCCGCTCGAAGTCGGGTCCCTGCCGCGGCGGATCCTGCGGTCCGAAGGATTGGTAGATCACCTGGCCGCCGAAAGCTTCCACCAGGAACGATTTTGCGGCTTCGATGTCGGGCACCGTGATGCCGATATGATTGACGCCGCGAATGACGGGTGCGGTCATGAAGGTCTCCTTTGGTATTTTTTCGATCCATCGCGATCGCTGCAGGCGCAATTCGCCCGCAGCCTCGCGATCCGCCCGGCCCACGAGGCGCGGACGCCGAGTTTCAATTGGCCTTGAGGAACTCGATCAGAGCGGCTGCGACTTCATCCGGCCGCTCGTCCGCGACATAGTGGCTGCACCGCGCGACCGAGCCGCCCGTCACATTGGTGGCGAACTCCTTGAGCATCGGCACCATCTGCGCACCGAACCGCTGGTCCCCACCCAAGCCAAGCACCGGTATCTCGAGCGGTTGCTTCTTGTACTCGAGCGCAGTCGCATGATCGGCCGCGAGGGTGCGGTACCATTCCATGCCGCCACGCGTGCGGCCAGGAAGCGCCATCGCCTTGGCGTAGATCTCGATGTCCGCTGGATTGAAGGTGCTGTGATCGTAGAACCGCTCTGCCATGAAGGTCGAAACATAGTCGTACTCACGGCCATGAATCAGGCGCTCGGGTAGGTCCCGGTTCATATGGAAGCTGAAGTGCCAGAGCCTCGCGGTCGTCGCCTCCCATCCGGTCCAGCCGGGAAGCGGAACGTCGAGGACGGCCAGGTGAGTAACAGCCTCCCGATACATGGCGGCCTGCGGCAAGGCGACCATTCCGCCGATGTCATGTCCACACACGGCGTAGCGTTCATGCCCAAGGGCAACCATCACTTCATGCGCGTCGCGCGCCATCGTCGCCTTGTCATAGCCGTCGAGCGGGCAGTCGGAAAAGCCCGCGCCGCGCAGATCCATGGCCACCACGCTGAATTGCGCTGCCAGCAGCGGCATCACCTTGTGCCATTCCCACCATGTTTCCGGCCAGCCGTGAAGCAGAAGGATCGGTGGGCCCGAGCCTCCCGTGACGGCGTTGATCTTGATGCCATTCACCGGTACCAGCTGCTGGGCAAATCCCTTCAAGGTGGCGATCATGATCGCTTTCCAGTCAGATGTTGACGTACAAGCAAAGCTCGTTGCCAGCTGAGGGTTGGTAATCAGTGTTGATCGTGATGTCGCGCCAGGCGTCGATATCTTTGCGAAAGGCAGCCAGCTTACGCTCGGCGATCGCGTGCGCGATTGGGCCGAGCGGCAGATGAAGCGGGGCGTCATCAGCGTCGACTGCCTGCAGGATCACCGCGATCGCCTTGTCGGGATCGCCCGCCTGATTGCCGTTGTTGGCTTCGCAATAGTGCTTGCGCGAGCTCGCGGCGTATTCCGGCATCTCGTTGGCCGCCATCGTGATCGAACGGCCAAGGAAATCGGTGCGAAACGGCCCGGGTTCGACGATCAGCACGCGAATGCCAAACGGCTCCAGCTCGCCGGCGAGCGCTTCGGAAATCCCTTCCACGGCAAACTTGGCGGCGTTGTAATAACCTCCGCCGCCGCCGCCGGCGATGCCCGCGCCGGACGACATGTTGACGATCGTTCCGGCCGAACGTCGCAGGACGGGCAGGGCGGCTCTGGTGGTTTCGATCAGACCGAAGACGTTCACCTCGAACATCGGCCGATATTCCTCGGGGGTGCCTTCTTCGATCGCGCCGAACAGTCGGTAGCCGGCGTTGTTCACAAGCACCTCGAACCCGCCGAAGGTCTCGACCGCCTTTGCGACCGCTGCCTTGGCTGCCGCTGGATCGGTCACGTCGAGTGGCAAAGTGATCATTCGGCCGCCGAAAGGCTGGGCCATTTCCTCGATCGTTTTGACGTTACGAGCGGTCGCGATGACCCGATCGCCGCGCTTTGCTGCAGCGAGCGCTAGCCGGTGGCCGAAGCCGCTCGAGCAGCCTGTGATGAACCAAGTTTTCATTATTTCTTCTCCGAATTGTTTTTAGAGGATAGCCAAGCTATCAGCGCCTCGAACTGTCATGTCGGCCATGATCGACCAGTCCTTCTCCCCGAGGCCCGCCGCGACAGCTTTGCTGAGCCCCTCGCGGACAGCTTCAAGCATTGGCAGCGCGCGTCCGATCTCGGTGCTGGCCTCGATCGCGAGGCGCATATCCTTGAGAGCGAGCTTGGCTTTGAAACCCGGCTCGAATGATCGTTCCGCGATTTGTGCGCTGTAGCTCTCATAGGCGCGGCCTGAAAACAGGGTGCCGAGGATGAGTTCAAAGAATTCCCCACGGTCGAGGCCAACGCTCTCGGTCAGCACGACACTCTCAGCCATCGCCTCAATGGCCATGGCGATCATCATGTTGCAGGCGAGCTTCGCCGCATTCGCCCGAGCGGGGTTCTCCCCCAACTTCCAGACCTTCTTGCTGAGGGAAGCGAGCAGCGGCTCGACCGCTGCAACTGCATCGGCCTTCCCAGCCGCCAGGATGTTGAGCTGGCCACTCGCCGCTACGTTCGGTCGACCGAGGACCGGTGCAGACACATAGCCAAGGCCCGCCTCTTCGTGCAGTTGCTCCAGTTCTCGCGCGAAAGCGACCGAGATCGTCGATGTGACGACATGGGTCAGCCCTGGTTGCGCACTTGCGATCAGGCCAGCATCGAGGATCACCTCCCGAATGGCAGGGTCGTCGGATAGCATCGTGAAGACTGCGTCAGCCTGGAAAGCATCCGCCGCGAGTTCGACAAGCGTCACCCCGGGGACGCTTTCCTTGGCGACCTTGCTACGGTTCCAGGCCCGAACGTCATGGCCTGCCTTGACCAGGTTCTGGGCCATTGCCGAGCCCATACTGCCGAGACCAAGGAATCCGATCTGCATGTTCTATCTCCTGTTGTTCGAATGAGGTCCGGCAACGGCATGGCTGCCAGGCGATGGGCAGGAACCTAGGTGCTTAGATTTGTTCTTGGAGTGACAAAACTGTACTCTTGGCGTTCAGTTTTGTGTGGGCGGGCGAGATGGAATGGAGTGACGTCAGAATCTTTCTTGCTGTTGTGCGATCCGGCACGCTCGGCGGTGCCGCGCGTTCGCTTCGGACAAGCCATCCGACCGTCGGCAGGCGCCTTCGCGCACTCGAGCAGGCAATCGGTCACACGCTCTTCCAGCGCACAGCGGACGGTCTTGTTCTGACCGATGAGGGCCACGGAATCATCGCGCTGGCCGAGCAAATGGAAGAAGGCGCGCTGGCCATGGAGCGCCGGCTTGCGGGGCGGGAGCAGAATCTCAAAGGCAATCTGCGCATTTCATCAACGGACTGGTTTGGGGCCTATGTCCTGCCTCCCATCCTGGCGGATTTCTCGAGCGCATACCCCAATGTCGACATTGAAATCCTGACCGGCACGCGCCGGTTCAGCCTCCCCCAGCGGGAGGCCGAAGTGGCTTTTCGTGCCGTTCCGTTCGACACTGCCGATGTCATTCAGCGGCGGCTCTTCAGGCTCGAATACGGCGTCTACATCGCGGAGGAGGCGGCTGATCCCAAATATGGCGATGGGACTGGTTTCCGGCTGATCACGCCATCCACGCCCCACTTCCCCGACATCGCGTGGCTCATCGAGAGTTTCCCCAACGCAAGACCGGTCCTGCGATCGAACAACCGCAACGTCCAGGGGCGCATGTGCAGGGAAGGCGTCGGCATCGCTGTCCTGCCCTGCGTGGTCGGCAATCAGATCCCCGGTATCCGTAGACTGGACCTGCCGACGCAGCCGCCGGCGCGAGACATTTGGATGGGATACCACCGAGACCTACGGCGTCTTGGGCGTCTTCGCGCGTTCATTTCGACGGTATCGGACCATCTCGTGAACGCGACCGCCTGATGTGCGGACTGGAAATGACTCAAGGCTTCCCGAGAAACTGCAAAATCGCTGCAGCCGTCTCGGCCGGTCGCTCATGGGCGATCCAGTGCGGTTTCCGGCGGCTCTCGAAAGCGACCTATTCCGGCTTTGGTCCTGAGTTGCAGTGGTCGCGACGCCGCCCAACAACAGGTGCGCTAGTTGACTTTCCCCTGGGGCTCGCCAACCGATCGGGCCTAGTATGCGACCAGTGCCTGCTGAGGGATAGAATTGTGCTGCGCCCAGCGCCGCCTTTGCTTTCGGAGAAGGTTCCGGATCTGGTCTTCTCAACCTAGCGAGAGCACCTGAGGCGCAATGGTCGAGCAAGTTTTTTTCTAAATTCTCTCCCTCCGCCATTTTCGCAATCTTGTACGCCAGACTGCGATTTTGGATATTTGTGATCCGCGCAATTCTCGGCGTGAATGTATCGCGCGACTCGCGCTCCTTGAGGACCATCTCCGCAGTCGGCAGGCCGCCTGGCTTCGTCGGCTCTTCGAAGGTGAACGCCACACGTTCGAATCGTGTCGGGAGGCGCCAACAACATCGGTGCGTGATTTCGATTGGCTGCAAAAACAGCGAGCGCGATCGATGTGCTGCCGCTCATAACGGTTTGGCTGCAGGTTCGAATCCTGCCGGTGCGGCCGAGGCACTTAGTTGCTTTCCTTGCCGGGCAGCGGCTTCATATTCCTGCGGTCACGCCCTCAGGAGTTCATTCCGTGCCGCAAGCTATCCTATCCGCGCAGAGCCGACCTCGACGTTCGCCTGCCGAGTTGGCCTCCATCATCACAACCGCCTATGAGCGCATCGAACGGGACCGGCTCCGCAACTGCTGGATCTATGTGCGGCCGATGGAAGAGGCGCTGGCCGAGGCTGATGCCCTTGTGCGGCGAGCGGAGGAGGGTGAAGTCCTGCCGCTCCTTGGCGTGCCATTCGGCGTCAAGGACAATATTGATGTTGAGAGCATGCCAACGACGGCAGCCTGTCCGTCATTCGAATATGTGGCCGCGCAATCCGCCAGATGCGTCGAGAGATTGACCGCCGCGGGTGCGATCTGTCTTGGCAAAACCAACCTGGATCAATTCGCAACCGGACTGTCCGGCACCCGCTCCCCCTACGGCGCCTGTTCCAGCGCTGCCAACGATCTCTATGTTTCCGGCGGTTCGAGTTCCGGTTCGGCTGCTGCTGTAGCATCCGGCCATGTTGCCTTCGCTCTCGGCACAGATACCGGCGGCTCGGGCCGGATTCCCGCGGGCTTCAATGGGATCATCGGGATCAAGCCAACCGTCGGCCTCGTCTCATCCCGGGGGCTTGTGCCGAACTGTCCGACGCTCGATTGCCCCTCGATCTTCTGCAATTCCATTGCCGAGGGTCGAATTCTGCTCGGGTTGATCGAAGGATACGACGACAGCGATCCTTTTAGCCGCCAACGGACTGCCTCGTCCTCCTCATTTCCTCGCAAATTCCGGTTTGGCCAGGTCTCTGCCGGTCATCTGAATTCATTCGGCATGCCGGAATGTGATGACCTCTACAGGCAGGCCTGCGCAAGGCTTTCGGGACTGGGAGGCCAAGCCAGGCAAATTGACTTCGCGCCTTTCGCCGAAGCCGGTGAAATGCTCTTTTCAGGCCCCTGGATTGCCGAACGTCATGCGGCGATCAGCAGGCTCCTGGACATCGATGATGGAGACCTGCTTGACGTCATCCGCAACGTGCTGAGCGCAGCTGCCCGGTTTTCCGCAACAGATGCGTTCGCCGCGCACCATCGACTTCTGAAGCTCCGACACCAGATCCAATCGCTTTTCGAGGAGATCGATGTCCTGGTGGTGCCTACCGCGCCACGCCCCTTCACGATCCCGGAGATGATGGAAGATCCCATCACGCTCAACAGCCGCCTCGGTTACTACTCCTATTTTGCCAATCTCTTGGACTTGTGCGCGGTGGCCGTTCCCAACGCAACGCTCGGCAACGGCATGCCGATGGGCATCACTTTGCTGGCGCCTGCGTGGCGTGACCGTACTCTTCTCGAGCTTGCCGAGCGATGGCTGCCCGATGCGAAGGCCGGACTGTTCGATCTAAAAGTATATCCGATGGCCGCGTCCTGAAGCGCGATGATGATTCATCCTGATCTCATAACGCTTTAGACAACCTCGAGATCGAGCGCGCGCAGATTGAGGATCACAATCAGGCCCCGGTGATAACGGATGACGCCCCTTGCCTGCATGCGGGAAAGCTGCACCGTCACCCATTGGCGGGTAGAGCCGATCAGATTGGCGAGATCACCATGCGTGAACGGGATCCCGATCACGATCTCGCGGCCCTGCTGCGAGCCGTAGATCTTCGAGAGGAAGACCAACAGACGATGCAACCGCTCGGTCACCGAGCGGGTCCCCAGCATTTGCGCCATCGCCGAGTAGCACCGTGCCTTGAAGGCGAGCGCATCCAGCAGCGCGACCGCGATACTTGCCGATTGAAGCGCCAGCGCACGCAGGGCTGGGCCGGGCAAGAACGTCACCTGGCTCCGTTCCACGGCAACCGAAGACCATACGTGGGCGCCAGTACCGAACAGATCCGGGCCGCCGACGAAATTGCCGGCGAACCAGTAGGCCAGCGTCACCTCGCGTCCGGAAGGAGCCGCGTAATAGCTGCGAATACGCCCCTCTTCGATCAGATAAATGCCGTTCTGCAGATCGCCCTGACGCCAGACATGCTTGCCTGCCTGCAGGACCTCCGCGCGGCCGATGGCGAGGACACGACGCCGGTCAGCCTCACACAACGGATCCAACAGACTGGGCAGCGACCCGACCAGAGCATCCGATCCCGCCAGCATGATGCCGGTCGCATTCCTGAGACTTGCCGCTGACATCTGCTCGCTCCCTTGCCGCCGCAAGGGAAAACCATTCAAGAGCCATGCCAGACCTGTCGTCAGGCGTCTACGTCCTGATCTCCATTTGCTCGAAGGCCCTGCGGCCTTCCGAGCGGATCAGGTCAAGGCAATCCCGCTTGAGGGCGAGATAGGCGGCCTCCGCAACGATGGCGCTGGAGCGCGGTCGCGGCAGGCTCACCTGAAGGTCTTTGAGGATGCGGCCTGGTCCCGCGCTCATGATCAGCACACGGTCAGAGAGGAGGATCGCTTCATCGATGTCGTGTGTGACGAAGACGATTGTTGCGTTGATCCGCTCTCGAAGCTCGAGCAGATTGTCCTGCATGACCGCCCGGGTCTGCGCATCCAATGCTCCGAACGGCTCGTCCATCAACAGCACGCGCGGCTGATTGGCGAGCGCACGGGCAATCGCAACCCGCTGCTGCATGCCTCCCGATAGCGTGTGCGGATATGCCGACGCAAATCTGGTCAGCCCGATCATCTCGATGAGCTCGTCGGCAATCCGCAGCGCCTCCACCCTCGGCTTGCCGAGGGCGCGCGGCCCGTGCGCGATGTTCCGGCGCACCGATTTCCACGGAAACAGATGTGGCTGCTGGAAGACCATCCCGATCTCGGGCCGTGGCGCGCGCATCGCTTCGCCGGCTATGAACACCTGGCCTTCGAACGGCTGCTCGAGGCCGGCCATCGCATTCAGGAGCGTGGACTTGCCGCAGCCGGATGGACCGACGATCGAGACGAATTCTCCCTGGGCTACCGCCAGGGATACGCGATCGACCGCGACGACCTGTCCGCCCGGCGCATCGAAGACGATGCTCAAATCCTCGACCCGGATGACCGCCTGACGCGCCGGGGCGGACGGCGGGTACGTATCCACGAGCCTGAGCGGCTGGTCTGGACGAAGCTGGCTCGGGGTCATCGCCACCACACGGCACGTTCGGCAAGGATAGCGAAGGAACGGTCGGCGACGAAGGAAAGCAACCCGAGAGCCGCCAGCCCGCCCATGACCTGACCCGTTTGCATGTTCTGTTGCGCAATTTCGATACGGTAGACGATGCCGGCGAACGCTCCTGCCAACTCGGCGGCGACCAGCGTGTAGAAGGAGATGCTTACCGCGGTTCGCAGACCGACCGTGATATAGGGCAGCGCGCCAAGAAGGACGATCTCCCACAGCATCTGCGGTTGCGGCGTGCCGAGCATCTGGGCGGCACGGATAAGTCCGCGGTCGACTTTCTGCACCCCGATGTGGGTCGCAAGCCATACCGTAAAGAACACGCCCCAAACGACCAGGAAGAGCTTGCCCGTCTCCGAGAGGCCAAACCAGAGGATAACGATCGGCACGAAGGCGACGGGAGGAATTGGACGAAGGATGTGAAACAGGGGTGAAAGCAGGCTGGACACCAGCCGGAACCGGCCAGTCAGGACGCCGAGCACGATCCCGCCCGCGGCCCCGATCGCAAATCCCGCGACAACGCGCGAGAGGCTCGCCATCAGGTCGGCGAAGAACTGTCCGCTGCGAATCCATTCGAGAATGGCGACAGCGACGGTCGATGGCGGCGGAAACAGCACGGCGTTCACGATGCCGGAGCGCGCGACCAGTTCCCACACGCCCGTGAAGGCGGGCACGGAGAGGACGGCGACCAGTACGCTCAGCCGTCCGCTCGCGCTCGCACGGCTGCGTGCCCCGACGCTCACGGGCGCGCCTCCACCGTGACGCGAGCCGGATCGAGCGCCTTCAGCGGCGCCGTCACCAGGACTTTCGAGAAATCGGGCATGCTCGCGCCAGGGGGATGATTGCCGGTCTCGAGCCGCCAGGCCGCGTGGGTTTTCAGAGTCGTGAGAATCCTGTCGTCGAGGCGTACATGGTAGACATAGTCCGGCCAGATCGAAGCCAATTCGTCGCGCTTCATTCCGGTCGCTGCGGCGATGACGTCGATTGCTTCATCCGGATGCGCCTTGAGCCAGCCTTCGGCCTCGATGAGGGACGCCAGGAACTTGCTGACGATCGCAGGGTTGGCCGCGAGGTAGGACTGCGTCACGACAATGTTGAAGGTCTCCGAGTAGAGACCTTTGGTCTCAAGCGGGACCGCGCCTTCGCCAAGGGCCTTCTTCGCATTCGCGACGTGCGGCTCCCAGGTATCGAACGCATCGATACTGCCGGCCGCCATGGCGGGGAGCATCTCCTGAGGTCGCAGGTTGACGAGCGTCACGTCCTTCGACGTCAGGCCCGCCGCTTTCAACAGAACCGACGTGTAGACCTCGCTGCCAGTTCCGGCCGTAAAGGCGATTCGCTTTCCACGCAGATCGGCCTTCGTCTTGATACCGGCAGGAGCTGCGGTCATGGTCTTGAGATCCGAATATTCCATCCCCGCCACGAACGCGATCGGCTGTTGCGCCATCGCGGCCGCCGTGACCGGTGCCTCAGCGGTTGTCGCGATATCCGCTCCGCCCCCAAGCACCGTATCGAGACACTGCTTCCCGCTGGTGAAATTGGAGACCGCGATGTCAAGCCCCTGCTTGGCGAAAATGCCTTTCGCATTGGCGACAATCGCCAGCCCCGAGATCGGCCCAAGATTTTGGGCGAGCCGCGCCTTCAGCAATTCCGCGGCTGTCGCGCGCTCAAACGGCGAAAACAGGAAGAATGCAGATAGTACGAAAACGGCGGAGCGAAGAGCAATTGTTGATCGCATGCCAAACCCCTGTAATGCCGGCGACCGGAGTGATCGACCTTGACGATAGGATCGTCTGAAGATGGAAGACCATGAAGCAATTAATCGACAAGGCTCTATTGCCCAGTTTTTGCGCAAGTAGCGCCGGCTTGCGATTGTGATCGGGGCAGGAAAATCGTCATGTTGCCCACACCTTGGGCGTATCGTAGCTGCGGCAACTGCACCCTGCCGGCTTTCATCAGGCCTGATCCGGATTCAATCAGAACCGATCGGGCTTTCGATGCCGTTGCGTGCGCGGCGAAACCAGGCCCACGTCTGCCGCGTCACTGCGATGTAGCCCGGGCCCCGGTAGACGATCTGATCGGCGACGATCCCGTTCAGTTTCGGCAGCGCATGGAACGGAATCGAAGGATAGGCATGGTGCTCGACATGATAGGGCATGTTCCATGCAAACCAGCGCACGAACCTGGCGGTATAGGTGGTGCGGGTATTCTGGAAGGCGCTGCGCGTCCGATCGCAACCGGTGTGTTCGGCAAGGAGATACGGACGCAGAAACAATTGACCGACGATCACGGGGACGACCCAGACCCACAACAGGAACAAGCTGTGCAGCGCGACCGATGCCAGCAGCAGCGCGATGTAGCCTGCCAGATAGAGGCGCGCTTCCCTTACGACAATTTGGCGCTTGCTTTCCGGAATCCAGGGTGACGTGGCATTGCCGGTCAACGCGTGGCGAAGCATCAGCCGCGCCCGGAAGGCAACCTGCCGCAAGCCGCTGTAGACGATCACCAGTTGCGCGTCCGAGGTCGGGATCGGGACCGACAGCAGTTCCGGATCTCTCTTTGGATCCTGCGTGTAGCGATGATGATCCCAGTGGAACAGGCAGTAATATTCGTAAGGCAAGCCGACCGCGAACGAGGAGAGATGACCGAAGGCGAGATTGAGAGCGCGGTTGCGAAACGCCGTCTTGTGGGCGGTCTCGTGTACCACCATGAACAGGAATGCGACGAAGTAACCTTGGACGACGACCAGCGGCAACGCCCACACGATTCCGTATCGCGATGAGGCCAGCCAGATCAGCGCGCCGACAACGACGATGACGCCGTAGTGGCTGGCCGCACGGATCAGTCCTTGCCAATCGGACCGCACCGACAACTCGCGCAACATGGCCGGAGTCAGCGGCTTCTCTCCGGTGGCAGTGATGGCATTGCTCATGATCGTAGTCGCCTCTTTCCGGGATCAAACACTTGACCGTGCTCGTGCGGACGCTGGAACTCGTCAAGCGCAGACCGATCTTAGGGAGCGACGCCGCAAATGCAGAAGCAATTAATGACTCGGGATTGGCCACCGGGCATCCCGAGATTTTCGGCCCTTGCTCCACCGCATCGGCCGGCCCCGTTCGGCGCGCGACAGCGCATCAAGCCACCCGCCACCTCCCGTCCACCGCGCGTTTCAACATCGGATCGCTCACCCGCACATGCTCCGCCAGAAAATCGATGAACGCGCGCACGCGTGCCGGGAGCGGCGCGGTGTGGCCGACATAGACGGCGTGGATGTCTTCGCGGTCGCCGGGATTGTAGCTTTGCAGCACCGGGATGAGGCGGCCGGCTTCGACGTCGGGGCCGATGTGGAAGAGGGCGAGACGCGCTAGCCCCACGCCGCCGAGCGCGAGGCGGCGGGCGATCTCTCCGTCGCTGGCGCGCGCGACCGGCGGCGGCACCGCTTCCTCGGTACGGTTGCCGCGCTTGAACGGCCAGCCGCCCCGGATGCGCGGAAAGGTCCAGCCGATGCCGCGGTGCTCAGTGAGATTCGCCGGCGTTTTCGGCGTGCCAAAGCGCGCCAGATAGCCTGGCGCGCCGACCACCACCATGCGGCTGGTGCCCAGCTTGCGCGCGACCAGGCGCGAAGCTTTCAAAGGTCCGACGCGGATGGCGACGTCGGCGCGCTCCTGCATCAGATCGATCAGCGTATCGGTCAGCACGAGATCGAGCGTGATCTCGGGATGCTGTTCGAGGAAGCGCGGGATCAGGGGCATCATATGCAACATGCCGAAAGGGATGTTGCAATTGACCGTGAGCCGGCCGCGCGGCGCCGCGCCCGAGGCCGCCTCGCGCTCGGCCTCCTCCATCTCGCCGAGGATGCGCAACGAGCGCTGGTAGAAGGCCTGGCCTTCCTCGGTCAATGTGAGCTTGCGCGTGGTGCGGTTGATCAGCCGCGAGCCGAGCCGTGTCTCCAGCCGCGAGATCAGCTTGCTGACACCCGAGGGCGTCAACCGCAGTTTTCGCGCGGCCTGGGTGAATCCGCCAAGATCGACGACGCGGACGAAGACCTCCATCTCGGCGGAGCGGTTGGTGTCGAAACGGGCCATGTTGAATTCACGTCACAAATGATTGGATTGCGGACATTCTAATGGTTTTGACGCAGCGCAGCTATCTGCGTGGCTCGTCTCATCCATCGGAGCCACGCATGCCTCCCGCCGTCCTCGCCCTCACCGCCGGTGCCTTCGGCATCGGCACCACCGAATTCATCATCATGGGCCTGCTGCTTCAGGTCGCCACCGACATGCACGTTTCAGTGCCGGTCGCGGGCCTGCTGATCTCCGGCTATGCGCTCGGCGTCTTCGTCGGCGCGCCGGTCCTGACGCTGGCGACACGGCGGATGCCGCGCAAAACGGTGTTGCTCGCGCTGATGGCGATCTTCACGCTGGGCAATGCGGCGTGCGCGCTGGCGCCGAACTACGAGCTCCTGATGGCCGCGCGGGTGCTGACCTCTCTTGCGCATGGCACGTTCTTTGGCGTCGGCTCGGTCGTCGCCACGAGCCTGGTCGCCGAGGACAAGCGCGCCTCCGCCATCGCCACCATGTTCATCGGTCTCACGGTCGCAACGCTGCTGGGCGTGCCGTTCGGCGCCTGGTTCGGCCTGATGCTCGGCTGGCGCGCGGCGTTCTGGGCGGTGACGGTGATCGGCGTGGTCGCCTTTGCCGTGGTGGCCGCGTTCGTGCCCGGCCATGTCGGCAACGGCGACAAGCCGATCTCGCTCGCTGAAGAGGTCGCCGTGCTCGGCCGGCCGCAGGTGCTGCTCGGCCTTGCCATGACCGTGTTCGGCTTCGCCGGCCTGTTCGTCGTGTTCACCTATATCCAGCCGATCCTGACGCGCTTCACCGGCTTTTCGGAAGCCGCAGTCTCGCCGATCCTGCTGGTGTTCGGCGCGGGCCTTGCGATCGGCAACGTCGCCGGCGGCAAGCTCGCCGACCGTGGTTTGGCACGCGCCCTGATCGGCACGCTTGCCGCGCTGGCCATCGTGCTGCTTGGTCTTGCCGCGGTGCTGTCGGTCAAGGTGCTGTCCATCGCGCTGATCCTGCTGCTCGGCATCGCCGCCTTCGCGACCGTTGCGCCGCTCCAGCTTCGGGTGCTGGAAGCCGCGGGGCCCAGCGGCCGCACGCTCGCTTCCAGCCTCAACATCGCCGCGTTCAATCTCGGCAACGCGCTCGGCGCCTGGGCCGGCGGCGTCACCATCGATCGCGGGCTCGGCCTCTCCGCGCTGCCGCTGGTTGCGGCCGGCATCACCGCGGTCGGCCTCGTGCTGGCGCTGTGGAGCCTCCGGCTCGATCGCACGACGGCCGCAGTTGCGGCCTGCCCGGCAGAATAAGGGAGCATGACCATGGAATATCGCAATCTCGGCGCTTCGGGCCTCAAGGTCCCCGTCCTCAGCTTCGGCACCGGCACGTTTGGCGGACAGGGCCCGCTGTTCTCGGCCTGGGGCCGCAGCGGAGCCGAGGAGGCACGCAGGCTGGTCGACATCTGTCTCGACGCCGGCGTCAATTTATTCGACAGCGCAGACGTCTACTCCAATGGCGCCTCCGAGGAGATTCTTGGCGCTGCCATCAAGGGCCGGCGCGACAAGGTGCTGATCTCGACCAAGATGAGCCTGCCGATGGGCGATGGTCCGCTCGATGCGGGCTCGTCGCGGCATCGGCTGATCGGCTCGGTCGATGCGGCGCTGCGACGGCTCGGCACCGATTATATCGACCTGCTCCAGCTCCACGCCTTCGACGCGTTTACGCCGATCGAGGAGGTGCTGTCGACGCTCGATACGCTCGTCCGCGCCGGCAAGCTGCGCTATGTCGGCGTCTCGAATTTCGCGGGCTGGCAGCTGATGAAGTCGCTCGCCATTGCCGACCGCAACGGCTGGCCGCGCCATGTCGCACACCAAGTCTATTATTCGCTGCTCGGCCGCGACTATGAGTGGGAGCTGATGCCGCTCGCGCGCGACCAGGGCGTCGGCGCGCTGGTCTGGAGCCCGCTCGGCTGGGGTCGGCTGACCGGAAAAATCCGGCGTGGTCAGCCGTTGCCGCAAGGGAGCCGCCTGCACGCGACCGCGCAGTTCGGCCCGCCCGTGGACGAGGCGCGGCTTTACGCGATCGTCGACGTGCTGGATGCGATTGCCGCGGAGACCGGTCGCACCGTGCCGCAGGTTGCGATCGCCTGGCTGCTGGCGCGTCCCACCGTCTCCTCCGTGATCATCGGTGCCCGCGACGAAGCGCAGCTGTGCGACAATCTCGGTGCCGTCGGCTGGTCGCTGAGCGCGGATCAGATCAAGCGCCTCGACGAGGTCAGCGCTGTGATGCCGCCTTATCCTTATTATCCCTATCGGATCCAGGAAGGCTTTGCCCGACTCAATCCGCCTCCGGTGTAAGGAAGATCAATAGAAGGCAGCGATCGCTGCGGCGATTCCTTGCGGAAGATTCGGCTCGCTCGTGAGCGTATCGATGAACACAGGGTCGTCGGCCACCGTGAGGCCATCCAGTTTGATCGGATGCAGCGGCTCGGGCGCCGCTGCCGCGGTGAGCTCCAGATCCGGGCCGGTCCGGACGCCGTTATATTCGAGCCGGGGGCGCAATTGGACATTGTTGCCGAACTGCTCGTCCAGTGCGAGACGCCAGCCGGGTCGCGACACCGTTCCGCTGGCGATGGCGGCGGACATGGCGATGCTATGCGGCTGCATCGTACCGAGATTGCCGAGCGCGGCGCGCAGGCGGCTCTTCGCTTCCGCCAGCGTGACCTTCTCGATTTCCGGGTCCTGATCGGGCGAGGAGAAGTCGATCACCCGTGCGCTGCTGCGGATGTTGAGGGCCTCGCCGCTTCCGCCCGCTTTTTGCATGGCGCCCTTCGTTCCATAGCGCGGCCGGCCCCCGATCGTGACCAGGACGATATCCTGCTCGCGCGATTTGATCAGATGGCTGTAGGGATCACCCGTCACGCCTTTCACGACGAGAAGATCGGCGAGCTTGCCCTTGGTGATCGTTCCCAGTTTCGCATCCCATTTGAGGATCGCGGCCGGATTGCGCGTCGCCATCGAGACGATGTCGTAGTCGCTGAAGCCGAGGTTGAAATGGGCGGACACGACCTTCGCCGCCTTCAGCTCGCCAAGGAGGTTTTTGCTGCCGGACGGCGACCAGTCCGAGCCGAGCGCGATGGTGAGACCTGCCGTGCGAGCGGCAACGACGTTGGTCGTCTTGCCGTACAGCAGCAGATTGCTCAGGGGGGACCAGACCACCTTGGCATGATTTTCGGCCATCGTTCCAAAGTCGGTCGCGTCGAGCGCCGTGCAGTGAATGCCGGCCAGCGACGGCTCGATCGCCCAATCGCCGGAGGAATTGCGCAGGGCCAGGAAGTGGCTGTGTGCCTTGGTGTCGATGCCCTCGCTCAGGTGCAGCAGGAAACACGACGACGATTTGAGCTCTTGATCGAACTTCGCCCAGTCCTCGGCGTCGATATCAGGAATCTTCGAATGGGCGCGCGGAAGATCGGGCGGGCTGCCGATCTCGGCGGCGCGCAACGCGCCCTTGTAGTATTTGTGGATCGTGCCGCTCCAGTTGGAGAGTGTGATCCCCTGACTCGTCGTCGTTCCTGCGACCATGCACTTGGCTTCGACGTAGCGGACCAGGGCCGGCAGCAGTGAGCCGTCGTCGGCGAGCGCGATTGCGCTCATGGGGCCTGTCACCGACGTCTTGTACGATTTGGCGTTCTGCCACTGGTCGCGATTGCCATAGAGCTGCGGCACGCGCCAGAGCGGCAGGACGTTGTAGCTGAGGTGATTATGCAGCTCGATCAGGCCGGGATAGATGGTGCCGCCCGTTGCGACCGGCGCGACGGCCTCGAAGCCCGCGGGGGCCGGCTGGCCCTTGGGTAGAATCGCGGCGATGCGATTGTCCTCGATGAAGACCGTCCCGCTGTTGATGACGTCGCCTTCGGCGGCCATCGTCACGATCCGCCCGTTCAGGGCCCATCGCTTCGGACTGGTGGCCGGGCTCATGGGATCACTCCGTCGGGAATGGTAATCGTGATCGTGCGCCGCTTGGTGGCCGCGTCGGCCCCCTGGCGCACGGCCCATGGCGTATCTCCTCGCATCCAGGCCGGCAGGCCGGCCGGAAGATCTCTCGCGATGATGTCGACGAGTTCGGATGGCTTGAAGGCATCGCCATACGGCACGAGCGTCGTCGGGACGTCGGGATGCTGGACCGCAGGCGCAAGCGCCGCGAGCGCGGCATTCCATTTGGTCAGCATGATCTTGGTGTTCGCTGCCTGCGTCGCGGCATCATGGGCGGAGCTTTCCGGCCAGGTCGGATGCGTGATGTGCTGATAGGCGAGGGTCTTGTAGGCCGCACCATCGGCGGTCTTCAGCCAGGCCTTCCAGGCCTCGTCCGCAAGGCCGCCGAGCGAGACGACGGCCTCGATATTGCCGGTTGCGAGCAAGGCCTTGAGCCATTTGTTGCGATACGCAACGATACCGGGGTCGTTCTTGTGCTTCGAGCCGCCGCTCTGCCCGTAAACGCTGTACAGGAAGGTGTTCACCATCACGTAGCTCTGCGTGATGCCGAGTTTTGCCAGGAAACCTTGCGTCCGGCGTCCCGCGGTGCCGACCAGAATTCTGCGCACGATCGTCTCGTGCTGCGCGGGATCCTGACCGACGACGAGCACGCGCGCTGATCCGTCGAGCCGGCCGCGATGGAAGATCGGGCCCCATTCGATCCGGAAATCGTGGGGATCGTAGGCTTCAGTTCCCGGATAGTCGGCGCATAGATCGCGAAAGGGGGGCTGATCGTATCCGCTGTCGAATTCCACGAGCATGGCAAATGCTCCAGTGCGTGGCTGTCGAAATAGCTGCGTCAAAAGCCTGATCGTTGCGCTGCAATCTCAGCGATGATCGGTTCCGCTGTTCAACCATTATGTGGGTCAAGAGAGCGCGGGCAAAGGTTCATGCAGCCCTCTCCTCTCGGACCGTGACAGAGCGTCGCGACCACGCGCCATGCAGAAACGCACTGTACACGGTCGCGTGACCTCCATAACCTCCGCGTCGCAATTGTTTTGGAGATGCGACGTGGCGAAGAAGACGGCGAGCAAAAAGAAAAGTGTTGCAAAGAAAGTAACGAAGACCTCGAGCAAGATGAGCACCCCCCGCAAGGGCGCCGTTGCAAAGGCGGCGAAGAAAGCAGCACCGCGCAAGCCGGCCGCGACGCGCCGTCCCAAGGGACCGATCTGGCAATGGTCCGCAGTCGACACTGCGGCTGCGATCCGCTCCGGCGCAATTTCAGCCGTCGAAACCGTCGAAGCGCATCTGGAGCGAATGCGCGCCGTCAATCCAAAGCTGAATGCGGTCGTCGTCGATCTCAGCGAGGAAGCGCTGAAGGCGGCGCATGCGGCCGACAAGCAGCGCGCCAAGGGCGGTGCGCTCGGCCTGCTGCACGGCGTGCCCATTACCATCAAGGAAAACGTCGACTACGAGGGCCGGCCGAACTTCAACGGCGTGCCCGCGAACAAGGACTATATCGCGCCTTCGGATTCGCCTGTCGTTCGCAACCTGAAGAAGGCCGGCGCGATCGTGATCGGGCTCACCAACACGCCGGAATTCTCCTTCCGCGGCTTCACCGACAATCCGCTGCACGGGCTGACGCTGAACCCGTGGGATCCCAACATCACCTGCGGCGGCTCATCGGGTGGTGCGGGCTCGGCGGTTGCCGCCGGCATCGGCACCATCGCCCATGGCAATGACATCGGCGGTTCGCTGCGCTGGCCAGCGCATTGCAATGGCGTTGCCACCATCAAGCCGACGCAAGGCCGCATCCCGGCCTTCAACGGCAGCGCAACAGCCGAGCGGCCGATGCTGGCGCATCTGATGTCGGCGCAGGGGCCACTCGCCCGCCACGTCGCCGACGTGCGCCTTGCGCTGGAGGTGATGAGCCAGCGCGATCCGCGCGATCCCTGGTGGGTGCCGGCGCCGCTGGCCGGGCCGAAGCCGAAAGGACCGATCAAGGTTGCGCTGGCCAAGATTCCCGACGACATGGACGTCGATCCCCAGGTCGCCGCGGCGCTACGCCAGGCCGCCGATCACCTCGAGCGTTCCGGCTACCGCGTGAGTGAGGTGGAGGTGCCCGACATCAACGGCGTCTGGCAGACCTGGTGCGACATCATCACCAACGAGACCATGGTGATGCAGGAGTCCGGGATGCTGAAGGTCACGTCGGAGGACTTCCACAAGGCGTGGAACGGCATGAAGACCAAGGCCAATGTGCTCGATCTCAAGGCCTGGATGCAGGCGACGGCGGCGCGCAACGGCCATATCCGCGCCTGGCAGCTGTTCTTCGAGGAATATCCGGTCGTGCTGGCGCCGACCACGGTCGGCCCGACGCCGGGTCCGCGCGACGACACGGTCAGCGCCGAGCGCGTGCAGGAGGTGTTCTGGGGCGGGATGCGCTTCATCTCCGCGATCAACGTGCTGGGCCTGCCCGGCGCGGTGGTGCCGGTGTCCGTGCATGAGGGCCAGCCGATCGGCGTGCAGTTGATCACCGGGCGCTACCGCGAGGATCTCGCGCTCGATGCCGCGGCGGCGATCGAGAAGCGCGCCGGCGTGCTCGCCCATCGCCTCTGGGAGACGATGGCCTGAACCAGTGCCCCAGGGCTTCGCGGCTCTCGCGCGAAGCCCGCCGCGGCGCAGCCGATCAGTTGGTCAGATGCGAGGCCGCGATCGCCTTTTGGAACAGCGCGTTCAGCGCGTCGGTGATGTTGGCATCGCTCGAGACCTCGTAATAATAGCCGGAGGTCGCACAGGCCTGCATCTTGGTCCCGATCGAGCTGCGCCATGGCGAAATATAGGTGGTGTACCAGCTGTTGTTGGTGATCGCGAGATAGGTGGTGTAGAGCACCGCGATCTTGACGCCGCGCGCCTTGATGGCGTCGCAGGTCGTCGTCGTCAGCGGCTCCTGGCACCGCCCCGACGAGGAGATCACGGTCTTGCTGCAGGTCGAGGGATAGTAGTAGTCCGCGACGCCGTCCGAGACGAAGAACAGCCATTTCTGCGGCGAGGACGAGGAGCCGTCGCCGGAGGTCGGAATCGTGGTGTTCATCGAGGACAGGGTGCCGTCGAAATCCGTGCACATGTCGTTGTTGTAGTTGTTATAGGGGATTGTCATCAGGTCGACGGCGGCAACCGCCGTCTTCACCGAAGAGAGGCTCGATGTGAGCGCCGAGATCGTGGTCAGGCCCATCGAGGCGCAATCGCTGCCCATGGTGTAGACTGCCATACGGTACTGGTTGCTGACGAGCTGGCTCGCGGTGGCCGTGTCCGTCAGCGACTGCGTCGCATCGCGCACGAGGTCGATCCGCATCTTGATGCCGAGCTTCTTGGCGATCGAGTAATAGCTGTTGGTCTGGAGCGTTTTCTTTGTGCTCGACGTGTAGGTGTCGTGGCAGGCGAATGCGCAACTGTCGGACGTGGCATTCTGCAGCTTTGTCATGTCGGCGGTGGTCGCGCCAAGCCCTTGCGACGGTGAATTGTCGAGTAGCACGTAGAAGTCGATGTAGGATGGCAGCGAGGCCGCGGCCGTCGAGCTGGCCGACACCCCAAGGGTCTTGTAGCCCACCAGTCCCATAAAATAGGTCGTCACGGTCGTCGTCGCCGATCCCGTGGCGGTCCGCGTGGTGACGCTGTCGGTCACGTTGATGTTGATCGAGGTCGTTGTCAGGCCGAGTGCGGACATTTGCCCCGTAAAGGCGTTCTTGGCATCAGTCTGCGCGGTCGACGCGCTCTTCGCGATCTCGGTCTTGGCGGTGGCGACGAGCACGGCGGTATCGAGCGCAGCGGCCAGCTTCGCTTTCGCTCGCGCGGCGAGGGAGTAGTCGACGGCGGCGCCGACGAAGGATAGCAACGGCACCAGTGCCAGCGCGAAGATGACGGCGATGTTGCCGCGTCGGTCGGAGACAAAGTGCGAGAGCAGGCGATGAGCATTCCTGGTTGCAGAGATCAAGCGAACGCATCCTGAGAACGAAAACGATGCGCGGACGCTAGCACCGCGGAGCTTACGCAAGAGTTGATCGCGATGCGAACATCCGTGTCGGTAGTGTTGCGGAGCGTGTCGCTGCCGAGAAGAAAACCCTGTAAAAATAGGCGATTCTGCGCACACGTAATTCAGCGAACTCCGTAGTATTCCGGGGCGCGGCTTCGCGCTTTCGTATCTGTGCACTCGACATGCACGGATGCCGCGTTGTGCAAGTGCGTGTCAGCTTCACGTCAGGGAAGGCGATATGAAGGATGATCGTTCGACCATCCCGCATGTCGACCGGCTGCAGCTCTTCGAGAACATCTTCGGCTTTATGCGGATCGCATGGGCATCGACCGAACGTCGGTACCGTCGCCACAAGATCCTGACGCCGACATGGTCCGTGTTGTTGAAGATCGTGGCTGCGATGGCGGCGCTTCTTCTCCACTGCGCGCGACGACATTTCGCGAAGCGAAGCGGGGTGGAGGTCATTGTCGGCGGAGGCGGGCCGCACGTCTAGCTTGCCCCATCCGGCGCGCTAGGAAACGCAATGACCCGCCAAGGCGCAGGACTTCATTAATCCAATTTAACTCGAATTTTAGCCAATTCACCAACAACCGTTAGGGTTACTTCCTCGATGTCTAGGCGAATTATTGTCCGCTTTACCACCCGCCTCTAACAGAGGGGCGGCGGACAACGCACATGCCTCATACAGGCCAATAAGTGCGGCCCGCTCCACGCGGAGGTGGCACGATGCGCAACGAGACGATCGCTATTCACGCCGGCTACGAGCCCGAAGCCACCACGCACGCGGTTGCGGTGCCGATCTACCAGACCGCGGCTTACGCCTTCGACAGCGCCGATCATGGCGCGGCGCTCTTCAATCTCGAGGCGGAAGGTTTTCGCTACAGCCGCATCGCCAATCCGACCAGCGCGGTGCTGGAGAAGCGCATCGCCCAGCTCGAGGGCGGTGTCGGTGCGCTCGCGGTTGCGACCGGACAGGCGGCGCTGCATTTCGCTTTCGTCAACGTCGCCGACCACGGCGGCAATATCGTGTCCGTGCCGCAGCTCTACGGCACCACGCACACGCTGCTGTCCCATATCCTGCCGCGCCAGGGCATCACGGGCCGTTTCGCCGAGAGCGACGCGCCGGACGCGATCGCAAAGCTGATCGACGAGAACACCCGCGCCGTCTTCGCCGAGACCATCGGTAATCCCGCCGGCAATGTCTGCGACATCGAGGCGCTGGCGAAAATCGCTCATGCCCATGGCGTGCCGCTGATCGTCGACAACACGGTCGCAACGCCGATCCTGCTCAAGCCGTTCGATTACGGCGCCGACATCGCCGTGCACTCACTGACCAAGTTCCTGGGCGGTCACGGCACCACGCTCGGCGGCGCCATCGTCGATTCCGGAAACTTCCCCTGGGCCAAACACGCCGATCGCTTCCCGGCCTATCACAAGCCGGATGCCTCCTATCACGGTCTCGTCTATGCCGAGCGTTTCGGCAGGACCGCCTATATCGAGCGCGCCCGCAGCGTCTATCAGCGCACCATGGGTTCGGTGCTGTCGCCGTTCAACGCCTTCCTGCTGCTCCAAGGCATCGAGACCGTGGCGCTGCGCATGGAGCGCCATGTCGAGAACGCCCGCAAGGTCGCCGAATTCCTGCGCAAGGACTCGCGCGTCGCCTGGGTCAATTACACCGGCTTCCCCGATAGCCCCTACTATCCGCTCGTCCAGAAATATCTCGACGGCAACGCCTCCTCGCTGTTCACCTTCGGCATCAAGGGCGGCATGGAAGCCGGCAAGACCTTCTACGATGCGCTGAAACTGATCACGCGCCTCGTCAATATCGGCGATGCCAAGTCGCTGGCCTGCCATCCCGCTTCGACCACGCACCGCCAGATGTCGGCGGAGCAGCAGCGTGCCGCCGGCGTGCTGCCGGAGACGATCCGGCTCTCGATCGGGATCGAGCATTCCGCCGACATCATCGAGGACATCGACCAGGCCTTGGAAAAGGCCTGTCCGTCGTCGCGCCTCCAGGCGGCGGAGTAGGCGACGTCCCCGATGACGATCCTGGTCGACAGGGATCAAGGCATATCGAGCCCGGCACTGGTGCCGGCCGAGGGGGACCTCGCGCGCGACCGCGGTGAGTTGACCATCGGGCTCATCAACAACATGCCTGATACGGCGCTGAAGGCGACCGAACGGCAGTTCATGAAGCTGCTCCAGGCTGCCGCGGGCCCGCGCCGCATCCGCTTCCACTGCTTCTCACTTCCGTCGGTGAAGCGCTCGCCGGAAGCGAAATGGCATGTCGAGAGCGAATATTCCGATCTTGCAGATCTCAAGCGTCAGCGATTCGATGGGCTGATCGTGACCGGCGCCGAGCCGGTCGCGCCCGAGCTCAATCAGGAACCGTACTGGCGCGACCTGACCGACCTGATCGACTGGGCGAAGGCCAACACGCGCTCGACGATCTGGTCATGCCTCGCCGCGCATGCCGCGGTGCTGCATCTCGACGGCATCGAGCGGCGGCGCCTGCCGGCCAAATGTCACGGCATCTTCGACTGCGAAGCCGTGACGAGCGATCCGCTGACGCACGCCACGCCGGCGCCGCTCAAGGTCTCGCATTCACGCCTGAACGAGATTGTCGAGAGCGACCTCGTCCCGGCCGGCTACGAGGTCCTGACCCGTTCGGCCCAGGCCGGCGTCGACGTTTTCACCCGGCAATATGCCAGCCGCTTCGTGTTCTTCCAGGGCCATCCGGAATATGACGCGCTGTCGCTTCAGCGCGAATATCTGCGCGACGTCGGCCGCTATCTCGCGCGCGAGCGCGAGAATTATCCGCTGCTGCCCGTGAGCTATTTTGACGCAGCGACGGAGGAGAAGCTGGCTCGCTTCGAGAAGCGGGTGCGGCACGAGCGCCATCCGGCGCTCAGCAACGACCTCCCCGCGCTGAATTTGCGCTCCGATATCGCCGCCGGCACGGCCGCAGCGGCGTTATTCCGGAATTGGCTGCAGTTTCTCGGCGCGGATGCCGATGCGTCGGTCCTGGCGCGATAGGCTCCAATTAGGACTAACGAAGTGTGAAGCTTGCCTCAAGCAGCGCACGAATGCTTGATTGGGCGAATCGGGGCAAACAGGAAGCGTGGTCGTGTTGTCGGCACTTCAGGGACGCGTGAGCAATCGGCTGGCCCGGCACTTTCGTGCCGCTCCGCATCGCTTGCCTGCGCATGCGCCGATGGTGAGCTTCACCTTCGACGACGCCCCCGACAGCGCCGCCGGCGAGGGCGCTTCGCTGCTCGAAACCCATGGCGGCCGCGGCACCTACTACATCGCCGGCAGCCTGATCGGCCGGCCGTCGGATCACTGGCATGGCCTGTCGAGCGACGCGATCGTGCGGCTTCACCGTGCCGGGCACGAGATCGCCTGCCACACTTTTTCGCACCAGAGCGCGGTCAATCTCGACGAGGCCGCCATGGCCCGCGAGATCGAGCGGAACCGCAGCCATTTCCGCGGCATCGATTCCTCGATCAGGCTCGAGAACTTCGCCTATCCCTATGGGATCGCTTCGTTCTGGCGCAAGCCGCAGCTCACCAAGGCGTTCCGTTCGGCGCGTGGCATCCTGCCCGGCGTCAATCGAGACGTCATCGACCTCCAGTTCCTGCGCGCCTCGCCGCTCGTGGATTGCGAGATCGACGCTGCCGGCGTCGACCGCTATTTCGACGAGGCGGTCGAGAGCGGCGGGTGGCTCATCTTCTACGGCCATGACGTCGTTAATGTGCCAAGCCCCTATGGCTGCACGCCAAACCTGATGCGCCACGCACTGGTAGCCGCCGGCAAGCGCAACATGCCGATTGTGACCGTTGCCGAGGCGCTGCGGCGAATCGGGGCGTAATCCCTCTTCCTTCTCCCTGGAGCGGAAGGCGGTGGCTTGCCGCGCGAACAGTCTTGCCACGCCAGCGCCAGCGTGCGACTGGCGTTGTGACGAATCCCACGGCCTCCCGACTCGCCCATGAACGCCCCTTCCACAGCTCCGCTGCCCGCGCCGGCCGATGGCCGCGACGCGCTGTCGGTGCTGCATTCGGTGTTCGGCCTGCCGGGTTTCCGTGGGGCACAGGGCGAGATCATCCGGCACGTCACCGGCGGCGGCAATTGCCTGGTGCTGATGCCGACCGGCGGCGGCAAATCGCTGTGCTACCAGTTGCCGTCGCTGCTGCGCGAAGGCTGCGGTATCGTGGTCTCGCCGCTGATCGCGTTGATGCGTGACCAGGTTGCGGGCCTGATCGAAGCCGGCGTCAACGCCGCCGCGCTGAACTCATCGCTGTCGTTCCAGGAAGCCTCCGACATCGAGCGGCGCCTGATCGCGGGCGATCTCGACCTGCTCTATGTCGCGCCGGAACGGCTGGTTACGCCGCGCTGCCTGTCGCTGCTGGCGCAGGCCAAGGTGGCGCTGTTTGCGATCGACGAGGCGCATTGCGTCTCGCAATGGGGCCATGACTTCCGCCCGGAATATGTCGGCCTCTCCATCATCGCCGAACGCTTTCCCGACGTGCCGCGCATCGCGCTCACCGCGACCGCCGACGAGCTGACGCGCAAGGAGATCGTCGAGCGCCTGCAGCTGGCCGATTCCCCGCAATTCGTCTCCAGCTTCGATCGCCCCAACATCCGCTACGAGATCGTCGACAAGCGCAACGCTGTCTCGCAGCTCAAGGAGTTCATCCGGGAACGCCATGCGGGCGATGCCGGCGTGGTCTATTGCCTGTCGCGCAACCGGGTCGAGGAGGTCGCCGCCGCGCTCGACGAGGCCGGTATCGCGGCGCTGCCCTATCATGCCGGTCTCGACGGCAGCGTGCGCTCACGCAACCAGGACCGCTTCCTCAACGAGGATGGCATCGTCATCGTCGCGACCATCGCCTTCGGCATGGGCATCGACAAGCCCGACGTGCGTTTCGTTGCTCATCTCGATCTGCCCAAGAGCATCGAGGCCTATTACCAGGAGACCGGGCGCGCCGGCCGCGACGGCAAGCCGTCTGCGGCCTGGATGGCCTACGGCCTGTCCGACATCGTGCAGCAGCGCCGCATGATCGACGAATCCAGCGGCTCCGATGACTTCAAGCGCGTGTCGATCGGCAAGCTCGACGCGCTGGTCGGGCTTGCCGAGACCGCGCAGTGCCGCCGCAAGCGGCTGCTCGGCTATTTCGGTGAGACGGTGGAGGCGGAGAATTGCGGCAATTGCGACAATTGCCTGACGCCGCCGAAGATGCGCGACGGCAAGGTGCTGGCGCAGAAGCTGCTGTCCTGCGCCTATCGCACCGGGCAGCGCTTTGGCGCGATGCACCTGATCGACGTGCTGATCGGGCGTCTGACCGAGAAGGTCACGCAGTTCGGCCATGACAAGCTCTCGGTGTTCGGTATCGGGCGCGAATTGAACGAGAAGCAATGGCGCACCGTGCTGCGGCAGCTGGTGGCGATGGGCCATCTGCAGAGCGACAGTGAAGCCTATGGCGCGCTGAAGCTGACGGAGACCGCGCGCGGCGTGTTGCGCGGGGAGACCGAGGTGTGGCTGCGCGAGGAGGTGCCCGGCACGCGCGTCCGCACCAGTCGCGCCAAATCCCGCCGCGGCGATCTCGCGCCGGCCGAGAGCGCGCCGCAAGGCGACGTCGATCCGGAATTGCGCGCGCGGCTGCGCTCCTGGCGCTCGGATGTCGCGCGCGAACGCGGCGTGCCGGCCTATGTCGTGCTGCACGATGCCACCATCGACGGCATCGTCCGCGCCTGGCCGACGACGCTCGACGAGCTGCGCAATGTGCCTGGTATCGGCGACAAGAAGCTCGAGCATTACGGCGAGGAGCTGTTGCAGATCGTCAGGACGCGGTAGGCGCGATCGCAGGTGCCGTAGCCCGGATGGAGCGCAGCGAAATCCGGGGCAGTCTTTCCATATCGTGTGTGAGTCCCGGATTACGCTGCGCTCCATCCGGGCTACGAAGAGAGGCGAGAGCCGTCCCGCCTCCCTTATCCTGATGCCTCAGCCGTTCCGAAATGCGTAACCGTAGCCGTTGAGAGCCGGCGCGCCGCCGAGATGAGCGTAGAGAATCTTTGCGCCCTTCTCGAAATGGCCCTTCTGGGTCAGGTCGATCAGGCCCTGCATCGATTTGCCTTCATAGACAGGGTCAGTGATCATCGCTTCGAGCCGCGCGGTGAGGCGGATCGCTTCCTTGGTCTCTTCCGACGGCACGCCATAGGCGGGGTAGGCGTAGTCCTCGATCAGCACGACGTCGTCTGCAACGATGTCCTTGCCGAGCTCGACGAGTTTTGCGGTGTTCTGCGCGATCGAGAGCACCTGCGCCTTGGTCTGCGCTGGCGTGAAGGAGGCGTCGATGCCGATCACCTTGCGGGCGCGGCCGTCGGCGGCGAAGCCGACCAGCATGCCGGCATGGGTCGAGCCGGTGACGGTGCAGACGATGATGTAGTCGAACTTGAAGCCGAGTTCCTTCTCCTGCTTGCGCACTTCCTCGGCGAAGCCGACATAGCCGAGCCCGCCATATTTGTGCACGGACGCGCCGGCGGGGATCGCGTAGGGCTTGCCGCCCGCCGCCTTCACTTCCTCGATCGCCTGCTCCCAACTCTTGCGGATGCCGATATCGAAACCGTCGTCGACGAGACGCACGTCCGCGCCCATGATGCGCGACAGCATGATGTTGCCGACGCGGTCATAGACGGCGTCCTCGTGCGGCACCCAGGCTTCCTGCACCAGGCGGCACTTCATGCCGATCTTGGCCGCCACCGCGGCGATCATGCGGGTGTGGTTGGATTGCACGCCGCCGATCGAGACCAGGGTGTCGGCGTTGGAGGCGATCGCATCGGGAATGATGTATTCGAGCTTGCGCAGCTTGTTGCCGCCATAGGCGAGGCCGGAATTGCAGTCCTCGCGCTTGGCATAGATCTCGACATTGCCGCCGAGGTGCTTTGACAGCCGATCCAGCTTCTCGATGGGCGTCGGCCCGAAGGTCAGCGGATAGCGCGCGAATTTTTCCAGCATGGTCAGGTCATCCCGATTGGCGTTGGTGCTGGCGTCTGCCTAGCATCGCCCCAGGAAAATGTGCTCTCGAATATTGCGCCCATATTGCGCGAGATATTGCGTGAATAGCGCCATCAGCTAATATTTCTTCCAGATATATCCAATCTGGCGGAAGTTTCTTCCATGGCCTCCCGGCTCGACCGCACCGACCTTAAGATATTGAGACTGCTGCAAAATAACGGTCGGCTCAGCAATGCCGAACTGGCCGAAACCGTCGCCATCAGCCCCGCCACCTGCCACCGCCGCACCCAGCGCCTGTTCGAGGACGGCTTTATCGCCGCCGTCCGCGCCATGGTCGCCCCCAAAAAGGTGGCGAAGGGCACGCTGGTCATGGTCGGCGTGGTGCTCGACCGCTCGACGCCAGAGAGCTTTGCCATCTTCGAGCAGGCGATCGCCAAGCTGAAATTCGTGCTCGACTGCCACCTCGTCGCCGGGGACTTCGACTATTTCCTGAAAATCCGCGTCGGCGACATGGAGGATTTCAACCGCATCCATGGCGAACAGCTCATCGCGCTGCCCGGTGTGCGCCAGACCCGCACCTTCTTCGTGATGAAGGAGGTCGTCGACAACGCGCCGCTGGAGTTCTGAGCCACAGCGTTTTCCAACGAAGTGGAATCCGATTCGCGTCATGGAAACGCGTCCAGCACACTTGATGCGCGATCCGCATCATGAGAGATTCGTCCGATGCAGACATTCCCCTTCCGCCACCCCAATCCGGCCGGGCCGGCCTATCGGCGCGGCTGGGTGGACGAGGCCGTGGCCGCGATCGAGGCCGACCAGTGCCGCACGGCCGACACGCATCTGATCCGGCTGATCGTGCCCGCGCTGTCAGGCATCGACATCTATCTGAAGGACGAGTCCACGCATCCGACCGGCAGCCTGAAGCATCGGCTGGCGCGCTCGCTGTTCCTCTACGCGCTCTGCAACGGGCACATCAGTGAAGGCACGCCCGTGGTCGAGGCGTCGTCGGGATCGACGGCGGTGTCGGAGGCCTATTTCGCGCAGATGATCGGCGTGCCCTTCTACGCCGTGATGCCGCGCACGACCTCGGCCGAGAAGATCGCCGCGATCGAGCATTACGGCGGCAACTGCCATCTGATCGACGACGGCCGCGCGCTCTATGCGGAAGCCGCCGCGCTCGCCGCCCGGCTGAACGGCCACTACATGGACCAGTTCACCTTCGCCGAGCGCGCCACCGACTGGCGCGGCAACAACAACATCGCCGAGTCGATCTTCACGCAATTGGCGGGCGAGCCGCGGCCGATCCCGGACTGGATCGTGATGGGCGCGGGCACCGGCGGCACCTCGGCCACCATCGGACGCTATTTGCGCTATCGCCAGTATCCGACACGGCTGTGTGTCGCCGATGTCGAGCATTCCGCTTTCTTCGATTGCTTCCGCGCGCAGGATCGCTCCCATGTTTGCGATCGTCCTTCGCTGATCGAGGGCGTCGGCCGGCCGCGCTGCGAGCCGTCCTTCGTGCCCGGCGTGGTCGATCGCATGATGAAGATTCCGGATGCGGCAACGATTGCGGCGATGAACGTGCTGTCGCGTCGGCTGCGCCGCCCGGTCGGCGGCTCCACCGGCGCCAACTTCCTGGCGCTGTGCCGCCTCGCATCGGAGATGCGACAGGCGAACGCAGCGGGATCGCTGGTGACTCTGATCTGCGATTCCGGCGAGCGTTACCGGCAGACTTATTACGAGCCCGCTTGGCTCGCAGCGCGCGGTCTCGATCCCGCGCCCGTCGAGGCGGCGTTGTCCTCATTCATCGAGACCGGACAGCCATTGGCGTTCGCGCTCGACGACGTCGTCAATCCGCAGGGCGCACGAAACGCCGAGGCGTCATAGACAACGTCTGCCCGGCATTTGCCAAATGGCACGGTCGTCACGGCAACTTCACTTGCCTTGCAAACGCATGCAGGTGACGGTTGCGTCTTCTCAACGAGGAGATCCTGCCGTGCGCCTTCCCATTCTCGATCCGAAAGACCTGAGTGCTGAGCAGAAGCCGCTCTATGACGACATGCAGGCTGGCATCAAGGACCACTTCAAGGGCTTTGTGAACATGCGCGAGGACGGCGCGCTGCTCGGGCCGTGGAATCCATGGATCCGCGAGCCGCGCTTCGGCGGGCCGGTGTGGGAGCTGGTCAAGGCGGTCGCGTCGAACCCGTTGCTGCCCGCGCCGGTGCGCGAGGTCGCGATCCTCGTCACAGGCTCGCATTTCCGCTCGGGCTACGAGCTCTATGCCCATGTGCTGGTGGCCGAGCAACGGGGCCTCTCCGACGAGAAGCTCGCGACCATCGTCGCCGGCCAGCGGCCGGTGGACCTCACCAAGCAGGAGGCGGTCGCCTACGACATGGCCTCGGCGCTGGTGAGTGGCGGCGTGCTGCCGGAGTTGACATATCGGGCCGCAGTGAAGGAGTTCGGCGAGCACGGCGCGGCCGAGCTGTCCTATCTCGTCGGCGTCTATTGCATGGTCTCGGTCACGCTGAACACGTTCGACGTACCGGTGCCGGATTAATTGCGCACGGCGTAGAGCGGCGTGCGCAACGTCACCTGGTAGGACGGCTTCGGCATCCATGCGATCTGCGCGGTGATGCCGAACAGGCGGTTGTCGTTGTCATCCATGCGGTCGAGGTCGAGCCGCAGGGTCGGCTGGGTGAAGGACTCCGCCAGCGTCCGGCCGGCGAGCCGGGCACCGCCGAAGGACTGCATGCCGAGGCGTCCGGTGAATTTCCAGTTGCTCGGCCATTGGTAATAGCCGCCGGCATAGAGGATCGTGTTCGGCCGGATGGTGGCGAACGGGTTGGCGATTGTGGTGTAGGTATATTGCATGCCGGCCAGCCAGCCGCGCGTCTCGTCCTCGTCGAGCGCGTAGTCGAATTCCAGGATATTGTTGAACGAGTTCGTCATGCCCGGCTCATTCGGCACCGACTGCGTCAGGGTCGATTGCAGCGTGATGGTCGGGATTTTTCCGCCGTTCTGCTGATAGAGGTCGGCCTGAACGCCGATGTTCCAGCTGGTGATGTCGAAGGACGACCAGCCGCCGCCGATATCCGTGGTCGAGCCCGACACGCCGCCATAGAGCGAGACGCGATCGCTGACGTCGACGGTCAGCGGCAGGTCGACGACGATGGATTTTGCCGCCGGCAAGCCATTCGGCAGCGTTGCGCCCCGTTGCGCCGCCAGTGCTTCGTACGCGGCCGACAAAGATGTGTTGCCGAAGCCGAGCCCGAGCGTGCCGGCGGGAATCGCCGCATAGATCGTGCGAAGATCGAGATAGATGTTCGGCACATCAGGCTTTGCCGGTTCGTCCTCTTCCGCGTCAGCAGCGAAGGCGGTCCCTGCCGACATCGCCAGGCACAGCAGTCCCATCGCGGCAGTGCGCAAAACCTGGCGATGCGATGGGCTGTGATGAGACACGTGACAATCCGACGCGGGGCGATTGGGTGACGAAACCGCGGCTAGATGGAACGTGATCGCCTGTGGGGTCAAGCGCGATCCGTAAACGATGGACTGTACGGGGGGGTACGGTTACCCTGCCGTGATTGCACTGACACATTCGCCGGCGAGAGTGCAGGCCGGACATTGGAAGGACAACAGCCATGAACACCTCACGCCGCGTCCTGCTCACGGGTCTGGCTGGGCTCGCTGTTGCTCCGACTGGCGTGTCTGCCGCCGTGCCTTCGGCCGAGCCCGGCGACGTGACCGTCGCGGAAGAACGCTTTGCGCGTACGATTGCAGCGGCGCATGCGCCTGATGTCACCTGCGCGCGACAGGCCGAGCGCTACGCGGATGCGCATTGGCCTGAATACGTCGTGGCAGCGAGGGCCGTGCTCGACGCGCGGGTCTGATTCGCCGCTTTATTTCTCCACCGCCCGCCGCACCTGCTCGCCGATCTGCGACAGCACGAGCTGCGCCTGCGGCAGGATCGCGCCCATGGCGTGGAAATTGTGGACCATGCCGTCGTGGCAGACATGCTCGACCGCGACGCCCGCGGCGAGCAGCTTGCGCGCATAGGCATTGCCTTCGTCGCGCATCGGATCGTATTCGGCGGTGTGGATGATCGCGGTCGGCAGGCCGCCAAGCCGGGTCGCGCGCAAGGGCGAGATGCGTGGATCGGCGGCGTCCAGGCCTTCGGGCAGATAGTCGGCGAGATCCGCCTCGATCGTGACGCGGTCGATCAGGTGGCCTTCGGCGAATTCCTGGCGCGAAGGCGAGGTCTCCTCGAAGTCCAGCACCGGGCAGATCAGGCATTGCGCGACGATCGAAAGGCCGGCGCTCCGCGTGGCCTCCTGGCATACGATCGCAGCCAGCGTGGCGCCGGCGGAATCGCCGCCGACCACGAGACGTTCGGCGTCGATGCCGAGGGCGAGAGCTTGTCGTGCCACCCATTCAGTGGCGGCGATCGCGTCCTCGACGGCGGCGGGATATTTATGCTCGGGCGCGAGGCGGTAATCGACCGAGACGAGGCGGCATCCCGTCACATGCGCCAGAGCGGCTGCGATGCGGTCGTGCGTCGCAATGCTGCCGGCGACCAGCCCGCCGCCATGAAAGAACACGAAGCCCGGCGCGCGCTCGCCCGCACTCGAGGGCGAGTAGAGGCGATAGGGAAGTTCGCCGCCAGGGCCGGGAAGGGTGCCGTCGGACGCGGTCACGTCGGGCGCCTCTGCGCGCGCGAACTGCATCAGCTTGGCCAGCGATTGTCGCCGTGCCTCCACGCTCGGCCGGCCCCGTCCCTGCGGCGCCGCCGCAGCCATCATGGTCAACAAACGCTTTGCGAGCGGATCGAGCGGCATGGGAAACTCCGTGACGTCCCCAGTATAACTGGTTTGGACGCAATATGGTCCTGCCTCTCTTTGGAGGGTGTCGAGCTGCCGCAGCAAATCGTTTAGAAATTGGGACAATAGTGCCCGGATATATTTACAGGGGAGGCCTGATATGGCCGAGATCAAGAAGCCCATCGAGTATTCGCCGAGCTGGACCTTCTTCGAGGGCAAATGGCACGACGGCAATGTACCGATCATGGGGCCGCGCACGCATGCGGCCTGGCTCGGTTCGGTCGTGTTCGACGGCGCGCGGGCGTTCGAAGGCGTCGCGCCCGATCTCGATCGTCACGTCGCCCGTGCCAATCAATCCGCGATCAATTTTGGCCTGAAGCCGGTGGTGGATGCCGGCACCTGGCTGACGCTCGCAACCGAAGGCATCGCGCGCTTTGGAGCCAATGCCGAACTCTATATTCGTCCGATGTACTGGGCGCAGAACGGTTCGGGCGGCGGCGTGCTGTTCGACCCTGAGACCACCAATTGGTGCCTGTGCATCTACGAGGCGCCGATGCCGAAACCCGTCGGTAACGCGATCACGCTGTCGCCCTTCCGCAGGCCCACTGCCGAATGCGCGCCAGTCGAGGCCAAGGCCGCCTGCCTCTATCCGAACAATTCGCGCGCGCTGGCGGAAGCCGCCTCCCGCGGCTTCCAGAACGCGCTGATGCTCGACATGCTCGGCAATGTCGCGGAGTTCGGCAATTCCAACGTGTTCATGGCCAAGGACGGCGTGGTGTTCACGCCGGTGCCGAACGGCACCTTCCTCAACGGCATCACGCGCCAGCGCGTCATCAGCCTGCTTCGCGGCGACGGCGTCACCGTGGTCGAGAAGACGCTGCGCTATGCCGACTTCCTCGCCGCCGACGAGATTTTCTCAACGGGTAATTTTGCGAAAGTCGCGCCGGTGATTCGCATTGATACCCGTGAGCTGAAGCCGGGACCGCTCTACACCAAAGCGCGAAAGCTCTATTGGGACTTTGCGCATGCGGTGAAGCTGGCGGCGTAGGGGCCGATCACTCTCATAGCGAGCACCTTCGCGCCAAGTACTCCACTGTCATCGCCCGACTTGATCGGGCGATCCAGTATTCCAGAGGCCGTTGTGATTCCTCGATAGGCCGCGGCGTACTGGGTGCCCCGGTCAAGCCGGGGCATGACACCTGTTCTGGCGGCTTCTTCCTAGCGGCTTCGTCTAAACCGGCTGAACTGAAACGCCTGCGTCGAATGCCACGGCGTGTGGTGCGTCTCGCTCCGCGTCTCGACCAGCTCGAACTCCGGCCCAAGCTCCGCCGCAAGGCTCGCGCTGTCATGCCGCTGCACCGGCAGGCCGCTGCATTTCTCCGGACCGTCGGGCGCAAACGTCGCGATGATGATGTGGCCGCCGGGCGCGACCGCCGACCGCAGGCGGTCGACGTAAGCGGCTCTGTCTCCCGGATCGGTCAGGAAGTGAAACGCCGCGCGATCGTGCCAGACATCGTAGGTCTTGGCCGGCTGCCATGCCGTGGCATCGGCCACGATCCAGTCGATCGTTGATGCGGCCCGGCCTAGTCGCTTCTTCGCAGCGTCGAGCGCGTTGGCGGAGAGATCCAGCACCGCGATATCGCGATATCCGTCCTGGAGCAGCGCATCGACCAGCCGCGACGCGCCGCCGCCGATATCGATGATGGCCGCGCGATGATCCGGATTGGCCGCGCGAATCATGTCGAGCGAGATCGCCGGGCTGTCCTGAAACCAGCTGACCTCGGCCTCGCCCTTGGTGGCGTAGACGTGGTCCCAATGGGTGGTGCGGTCGGACATCACGCACGTCCTGCGTGTCGAACCGTCATCCTGAAGTGCCGAGGCGGAGGCCTCGAAGGATCAACGGGGCTAATGCTGCTCAGGAAGAAATGGCAGCGGTGCGCGCAATTGCCATTCGCGCGTCCGCCGCATGCGGACGCGCCGGTCTGCGCCAAAGACCTACTCGTCCTTTTTCGACATCCGCTCGAGGCGTTCCTGCATTTCCTTCATCTGCTGGCGCAGATCGTCGATGTTGCTGTCCTTCGGCGCCTCGGTGCTTGCGTCGGGCTCCGGCTCCGAATTGGTCGAGCGTGCCTGCGGCGCAAACGGCTTGAACATCGAGAAGGTCTGCTGGAACAGCTCCATGTTGCGGCGGACCTGTTCTTCCAGCGGCGCGAAGGGCGTGCCGGAGAGCGTGTTGGCGATCTGCTTGCGGAACTTCTCCTGCTCCTGCGTCAGCGTCGCGATCGACTGCTCCAGATATTTCGGCACCACCATCTGCATGCTGTCGCCGTAGAAGCGGATCAGCTGGCGCAGGAAGGTGGTCGGCAGGAGATTCTGGCCCGCCTTGTTCTCCTGCTCGAAGATGATCTGGGCGAGCACGGAGCGGGTGATGTCGTCGCCGGTCTTGGCGTCATAGACCAGGAAATCTTCGCCGTCCTTGACCATGGCGGCGAGGTCTTCCAGCGTCACGTAGGTGCTCGTTCCGGTGTTATAGAGCCGGCGGTTCGCGTATTTCTTGATCGTGGTGGGTTGGTCTGATTTCGCCATGGGCTCTCACTTGCAAACGCTGAGAACGGGAACCTGCCGGGCTATGCCGCAGGGCGGGAAGAGTACGCAACGCAACAAAATAAGCATTTTCAAAGGGCTCACGCTACCGTTTTGTGCGGCACGGTTAATCGCAGAGCAAAATCTTGCTTGCGAAAGCGCCAAGAACGCTATTTTGAATGCGCTGCGGCATGGATTCGGTCACCGGCCGATTGACATGCCGCAATGACGTTAACAGGATGCCTGACGAGACTGACGGGCCATTTCCCAACGCCCGCCTGCCCCTTTTCAGAACCTCAAGCCCCAGGAGATGCCCATGTCAGACGATGTCGTCATCGTCAGCGCCGCCCGCACCCCGGTCGGAAGCTTCAACGGAGCCTTCGCGACCCTTCCCGCCCACGACCTCGGCGCCATCGCCATCAAGGCGGCGCTGGAGCGCGGTGGCATCGAGCCCGGCCGGGTCTCGGAAGTCATCATGGGTCAGATCCTGACCGCGGCCCAGGGCCAGAACCCGGCCCGCCAGGCCTCGATCCTGGCCGGCATCCCGGTGGAGAGCCCGGCCTGGGGCGTCAACCAGCTTTGCGGCTCGGGCCTGCGCACGGTCGCGCTCGGCTACCAGGCCCTGCTCAACGGCGATTCCGAGATCGTGGTCGCCGGCGGCCAGGAGTCCATGAGCATGGCTCCGCACGCCCAGCACCTGCGCGGCGGCGTCAAGATGGGCGGCCTCGAACTGGTCGACACCATGATCAAGGACGGCCTGTGGGATGCCTTCAACGGCTACCACATGGGCAACACCGCCGAGAACGTCGCGCGGCAGTGGCAGATCACCCGCGCCCAGCAGGACGAGTTCGCGGTCGCGTCGCAGCAGAAGGCCGAAGCGGCTCAGAAGGCCGGCAAGTTCAACGACGAGATCGTCCCGGTCACCATCAAGACCCGCAAGGGCGACATCGTCGTCAGCGCCGACGAATATCCGCGTCATGGCGCCACGCTCGATGCGATGGCCAAGCTCAAGCCCGCCTTCGAGAAGGACGGCACGGTCACCGCGGGCTCGGCCTCGGGCATCAATGACGGCGCTGCCGCCGTGGTGCTGATGACGGCCAAGCAGGCCGCCAAGGAAGGCAAGAAGCCGCTCGCGCGCATCGTGTCCTGGGCGCAGGCCGGCGTCGATCCGAAGATCATGGGCTCGGGCCCGATCCCGGCCTCGCGCGCCGCGCTGAAGAAGGCCGGCTGGAATGTCGGTGATCTCGACCTGGTCGAGGCCAACGAGGCTTTTGCGGCGCAGGCTTGCGCCGTCAACAAGGACCTCGGCTGGGATACTTCGAAGGTCAACGTCAACGGTGGCGCGATCGCGATCGGCCATCCGGTCGGTGCTTCCGGCGCACGCGTGCTGGTGACCTTGCTGCACGAGATGCAGAAGCGCGACGCGAAGAAGGGCCTTGCCACGCTGTGCATCGGCGGCGGCATGGGCATCGCGATGTGTCTGGCGCGCGACTGAAATTGCTGACGCGCGGCTGACGGGTGCGCTGCACACATCAGTGAGTGCGTTGCACGCGACTAAAAAGGCGGCGGTTGCAAATCAAATATTCTTCGCAACCACACAAGCCTCGACTAAATACAAACGCCCGGCTCAACGCCGGGCGTTTTGTTCTTGATGTCCGTCAAACCAACCGCATAATCCCCCGTTAAAAAAAGATCACCGGGAACGTCCGAAGAGTCCAAGGGAAGGAAGCTTGATATGGCACGAGTTGCACTGGTCACGGGTGGCACGCGGGGCATTGGTGCTGCGATCAGCAAGGCGCTGAAGGCGGCGGGCTACAAGGTCGCGGCGAGCTATGCCGGCAACGATGCGGCGGCGGAGAAGTTCAAGGCCGAGACCGGCATCGCCGTCTACAAATGGGACGTCAGCAATTTCGACGCCTGCGCCGAAGGCGTGAAGAAGGTCGAGGCCGAGCTCGGGCCGATCGAAGTGCTGGTCAACAATGCCGGCATCACCCGCGACACCGCCTTCCACAAGATGACGCTCGAACAGTGGAACGCCGTCATCAACACCAATCTCGGCTCGCTGTTCAACATGACGCGCCCGGTGATCGAAGGCATGCGTGCGCGCAAGTTCGGCCGCATCATCTCGATCTCGTCGATCAACGGCCAGAAGGGGCAGTTCGGTCAGGTCAATTATTCTGCGGCGAAGGCCGGCGATATCGGCTTCACCAAGGCGCTCGCGCTCGAGAACGCCAAGGGCGGCATCACCGTCAACGCGATCTGTCCCGGCTACATCAACACCGAGATGGTGCAGGCGGTACCGAAGGATGTTCTGGAAAAGAACGTGATCCCGCAGATCCCGGTTAGCCGGCTCGGTGAGCCGGAAGAAATTGCGCGCGCGGTCGTGTTCCTCGCAGCCGACGAGGCCGGCTTCATCACCGGTTCGACCATGACCATCAATGGCGGCCAATATCAGGCCTGACACGGCTGCAGGCCTCTCGGCCAAAAGCCAGTAGCTTCAGGCCCGACAAGGCGATAGTGAAGACGCAAATGCCCGGCCTCGTGCCGGGCATAAACGTCCTCAGAGCCCTTGATCGATGACCCCGCGCACAGCCACCCTGATCGGATTGACCGCGATCCTGATGTGGTCGCTGCTCTCCGTGATGACGGTGGCGACCGGAAAGATTCCGGCGTTCCAGCTCGCCGCGATGACCTTCGCGATCGGCGGTGTCGTTGGACTTCTGACCTGGATCGGACGCGGTGGCGCAGCAAAAAGCCTGCGCCAGCCGCTGGTGGTGTGGATCGTCGGCGTCGGCGGCCTGTTCGGCTATCACGCGCTGTATTTTCTGGCGCTGCGCTTTGCTCCGCCGGCCGAAGCCGGGCTTCTGAATTACATGTGGCCGCTGTTGATCGTGTTGTTCTCGTCCTTCCTGCCGGGCGAGCGGCTTGCCGTACATCACATCATCGGCGCCGTGCTCGGCCTCATCGGCACCGTGCTGCTGTTTGCCGGCAGCACGTCCGGCTTCGCGCCGGGTCAGGTGCCGGGATTGATCGCGGCCTTCATCGCGGCGTTTGTCTGGGCGGCCTATTCGGTGCTGTCGCGCCGGTTGAAAGCCGTACCAACCGATGCGGTCGCGGGCTTCTGCCTTGCAACGGCAGTGCTGGCCGCGCTCATGCATGGCCTGCTTGAAACCACTGTGTGGCCGGAAACCACCCTGCAATGGCTCGCCGTGGCCGCGCTCGGCATCGGCCCCGTCGGCGCCGCCTTCTACGCCTGGGACATCGGCATGAAGCGCGGCGACATCCGCGTGCTCGGCGCGGCCTCCTACGCGACGCCGCTGCTTTCGACCGGCTTCCTCATCGCTGCCGGCTTTGCCAAAGCCAGCGCCAACATCGCCATCGCCGCGATTCTGATCGCCGGCGGCGGCCTGATCGCGGCGAAAGACATGGTGCTGCGCAAGCGCTGATCGTGTGCCTTAGGGCTCCCAGCCCTTGGGCGCGAGCTCGAACTTGGCGAATTCGAATGCGGGCGCCACCGTGCATCCGACCAGTGTCCACTCGCCGGTGGGCTCCGCCATCTGCCAGGCCTGCGCCGGCACGATCGCCTGCGGACGCTCCCCGTTCAGCAAATCGGTGCCGAGCCGCACCTCGTGCTGCGAGCAGCCGTCATGCGCGATGCGCAGTGTCAGCGGGCCACCAGCATAGTAGTGCCAGATCTCCACCGCATCGATGCGATGCCAGTGCGAGCGTTCGCCGCGCGCGAGCAGGAAATAGATCAGGGTCGAGCGCGAGCGCCCGTTGGCGTCTGTGGTCTGGTCGCGAAACGTCTCGCGGTAGTGACCGCCTTCGGGATGCGGCCTGAGCTCCAGGCGCGCGATGATCTCGGCTGCGGTCGGCATCGGTCCCCGCCAGGACTTGTTCTTCAGGACTTGTTCTTGCGCTCGCGCAGCTCGCCGAACACGGCTGCGGCATCCGCGCCCTTCATGTGTAGCCTGGCTGCGACCTCGGGCGCATCAGCCCGCAGGAACACGTTTGCTCGCTTCTCGTCACCAAGCAGTGAGGGAATCGTGGGCTTGTTCTCGGCCCGCAGCTTCGTCACCTCGGCCGCGCGCGCCTGCAGCGCCGCATTGTCCGGATCGACCGTGAGCGCGAACTTGACGTTGGAGGCGGTGTATTCGTGGCCGCAATAGAGCTTGAAGTCGTCGGGCAAGGCACGCAGCTTCAGAAGCGAATCCCACATCATTGGGTAGGTGCCCTCGAAGACACGGCCGCAGCCGATCGAGAACAGCGTGTCGGCGGCGAACACGGTCTTCTCGGTGTCGAACACGTAGGAGATGTGGTCGAGCGTGTGGCCGGGCGTCTCCACGACGCGGGCCAGCAAATTGCCGATCTTGACCACGTCGGCATTGGCGACGCGCAGGTCGACGTCGGCGATCTTCGTGGTCTTGTCATGCGGCGCGACGACGCGGCAATTGTATTTCTGCTTGAGTTCGGCGACCCCGCCGACATGATCGCCGTGATGATGGGTGATCAGGATGTCGGTGAGCTGCCAGCCCTCGCGCTCCAGCGCCTTCAGGATCGGGCCGGCTTCCGGCGCGTCGATCGACGCCGTCGCCTTGGTTTCCACATCGTGGATCAGGTAACCGAAATTGTCGTTTAAACAGCTGAAAGTACGAATTTCGGCGGCCATGACATCTCCATCGCGCTCAGCCCCGCCAGACAAATATGGCGTTAACGTTGCGCAGGCAATGCAATATTCAGCGCGCGGCCGCCGCCTTGTGCATGTTACATTGCCGTCATGAGCATCGACGTCGTCGACCTTCGCGAATTCTATTCCCGCCGCCTCGGGATTGTGGCGCGGCAGATGATCAATCGCGGCATCCGGGAGCGCTGGCCGACCGCCGAGGGCCAGCGGGTGCTCGGCATCGGCTATCCCACGCCCTATCTCGGATTGTTCCGCGAGGACGCCGAGCGCTGCATCGCCTTCATGCCGGCGGCCCAGGGCGTCCTGAAATGGCCGACGGGGAGGCCCGCGCTGGCCTCGCTGGTGGATGAATTCTCGCTGCCGCTTCCCGATGCCGCGGTCGACCGCATCCTGCTGGTCCATGCGCTGGAGATGTCGGACGATCCGGCCGCGCTGCTGCGCGAGGTGTGGCGGGTGCTGTCGCCGTCGGGCCGCGTCATGGCGGTGATCCCGAATCGCCGCGGCGTGTGGACCCGCACCGACAGCACGCCGTTCGGCCACGGCCGGCCCTATTCGCGCTCGCAGATCACCGATCTGTTGCGCCAGACCTGGTTCACGCCCACCGCCTGGGGCGAGGCGCTGTTCATGCCGCCCTATGCCGGCGGCTGGGTGCTGAAATCGGCGCAGATGTGGGAGCGTGCCGGGGCGGCGCTGTCACTGCCCTTTGCCGGCGTGCACATCGTCGAAGCCACCAAGCAGGTCTATCGCGCGATCCCGGCCAAGCGCGAACGGGCGCGGCTGATTCCCTCGCTGGCGAAGCCGGTGCTGGTGCCGTCCTCGACGACGGTGACGCGGACCTGAAAACAAATCGTCCCGGCGCAAGGCCAGGACGATTGCAGATCACGATTGCAGATCGGAAAATCAGAAGAAGCTTACTCGCCCGGTGCGACTTCGTCGCTGGAGCCGGCCGGAGCTGCCTCGCGCTCGGGGCGCGGGCCGTGCGGCCGGCGGCGCCGCCGCGGGAAGCGCTCACCGCCACCACCGGCCTCGAAGCCACCCGGGGCGCCATTCGCACCGCTATTCACCTGCGGCTGCGCGCCGGTGATGAAGGAGGGCAAGCGATCGACGCTGCCGGTATCGGCGATGACGGGCTGCGGCTGGTTCGGCGGTTGCGGCTGCGGCTGATATTGCGGCTGCGGACGATGGTCGCGTTCGCGATGCTCACGCGGCTGCTGGTTGTCGCGCTGATAGGGTTGTTGGTTGTCGCGCTGCTGATAGTCTCGTTGCTGGTGATCGCGATTGCCGTCGCGCCCAAAATTCTGCTGCTGCGGTTGCGGAACGAAGCCCGGCTCCTGGCCGAAATTCGAGAAATTCTCGCCGTCGTCCTCGCTGTCGTCGGTGCTGGTGCTGATCGGCTCGTCGCCGCGCGGCTGCTGGTTCTGGCGGAACTGTTCCTGGGCCGCTGCGATCAGGCGGAAATAATGCTCGGCGTGCTGGTAGTAGTTCTCGGCGGCGACCGGGTCGCCGGAGGAGCGCGCGTCGCGCGCCAGCTGAAGATATTTTTCGGCGATGTGCGAGGCGGTGCCACGGATCTTGATGTCGGGGCCGTTCGATTCGTAGACCCGGGTCATCGGGTTCTGGCCGCGCCGGTTATTGTTGTTGTTATTGTTGTTGTTGCGGTTGCGCATCCGCTGCTTGTTCTGACCGTTTCTCATGTCCTGCCTTTAATTCCAGCCCTAAAGGTTGCACGCATCACTGATTGCAAGAGAGTGACCTGATGACAGCGGTTCGCAGTGCTCGCACGCACCGCGCGCGAGAGCGGATTGAACCCTGCCAATGTTCGTCGACCGTCGCGTTCAACAAAGACGCGTTCCCCACGCCAGCATTCATTTGCCAGCGAACCCATTCATTTCGCTTGCCGAAACAAGCCCAGCTTTCTTGCGTAAGTGTTCAAGCGCAATATCAGGCTTTCGTTCACTTTGCGGTCGAGAGCAGCGCAGCTTCACTGGCCATCGCGCTCAACAGGACCTGCGGCTTGGAACCTTAATCAGTAAAGCTCTCGCCCGAGAGCCCGGCTTTCACCCGTAGGTCTACGGGGCCGGCACCGATGTGTTGACCGGAACGTAGTCGTTCCCAAGGGATATTCCAAGAGGTTTTTACGGGCCAATCCGGCTTTTATGGGGGCATTTTTCTGGCCGAAACCGCCCTTGGGATGCCCGCCAGATCGGCCCGGGGTGGTCTGTCCACAGTCAACGCCGCAGCCGTCATCAAGGTTTCAATATCTCTGGCCTGCCCCTGCCCGGCCTCGACGATCAGGGCCCCGCCGGGTGTCAGCCGTTCGGCCGCCTGCGGGATCAAGGCGCGGTAGGCGTCGTAGCCGTCATTGCCGCCGTCGAGCGCCAGATGCGGATCATGCTCGCGCACCTCGATGCTCAATTTCGGAATCTCCCCTGAGGGAATGTAGGGCGGATTCGAGACGATGAGGTCGAACGGGCCGCGAAGGGCCGCAGCATAAGAGCAGGCGACGAAGCCGGCGCGTTCGGCGAGGCCGAGGGCGGTTGCATTGGCCTTTGCGGTATTGAGTGCCGTGAGGCTGAGATCGGTGCCGACGCCGAATGCATCCGGAATCTCGTGTAGCAGCGCGAGCAGGATCGCGCCGGATCCGGTGCCGATGTCGGCGATGCGCGGCGGATGAGACAGCTCTCGTTCGCGCAACATTTCGAGCGCGCGTTCGACCACGGTCTCGGTGTCCGGACGCGGGACCAGCGTCGCGTCCGACAGACGGAACGGCAGGCCCCAGAATTCGCGCGTGCCGAGAATGCGCGCCACCGGTTCGCCGGCCATGCGGCGCTGGGCGTGCTGCGCCAGGCGCGACGCCTCGGCTTCGGTGAGGGGGCGGGCTGCTTGTGTGATCAGGCCGGTGAGATCGAGGCCGAGCGCTGCCCCGATCAGGATGCGGGCGTCGAGCTCGGCTTCGTCGAACTGCGCGGCCTTCAATTGCGCGACCAGTGCGCGCCGCGCGCTCTCGATCGATTGCCCGGTGAAGGAAGTCTTCACGCGCCCGTCACGCCGCAGCGCCCTGGGCCGCGAGCTGCGCGGCCTGGTGCTCGGTGGTCAATGCGTCGGTCAATTCGCCGAGCGCTTCTCCCGCGATCACCTGCGGCAGCTTGTAGAGCGTCAGGTTGATGCGGTGATCGGTGACGCGGCCTTGCGGGAAATTATAGGTGCGGATGCGCTCAGAGCGGTCGCCGGAGCCGACCTTCTCCTTGCGCTCGGCCGAGCGCGCGGCGTCGACGCGCTGCCGCTCGGCGTCGTAGATGCGCGAGCGCAGGATGTTCATGGCGGAGGCGCGGTTCTTGTGCTGGGAGCGGCTGTCCTGCATCATCACGACGATGCCGGTCGGGATGTGGGTGATGCGGATCGCCGATTCCGTCTTGTTGACGTGCTGGCCGCCGGCGCCCTGCGCGCGCATGGTCTCGATGCGCAGATCGTCATTCTTGATCTCGACGTCGACATCCTCGACCTCGGGCAGCACCGCGACCGTCGCGGCCGAGGTGTGAATGCGCCCTTGCGTCTCGGTGTCGGGCACGCGCTGCACGCGGTGCACGCCGGATTCGAATTTCAGTTTCGAGAACGCGCCGCGGCCCTGCACTTCCGCGATGATTTCCTTGTAGCCGCCGACCGTGCCTTCGCTGGCCGAGATCACCTCGACCTTCCAGCCCTGCAAGGCGGCGAAGCGCTCGTACATCCGGAACAGGTCGCCCGCGAACAGCGAAGCCTCGTCGCCGCCGGTGCCGGCGCGGATTTCCAGCACGACGTTGCGGTCGTCCATGGCGTCCTTGGGCAGCAGCGCGACGCGGATTTTCTGGACCAGCTCCTCGATCCCGGGCGTCAGCTCGTCGCGCTCGGCCTCCGCCATGCTGCGCATCTCTGCATCCGTCGCAGGATCGGCGATCAGAGCTTCGGTGTCGGCGAGCTCCTTGACGGCGGCGCGATAGGTCTTGACCGCCTCGATCAGGGGAGTGATCTCGGCGAGCTCGCGCGTGATCTGCACATAGCGCTCCGAGGCGAGCTGCCCCAGCGATTCGGCCTCGAGCGAGGCGTGATGCGCGAGCAGGACGTCCAGTTTGGCTTCGGGGAGTGACGACATCGGTTTGGTCTCAAAAGGGCGGAGGGAGGCGAGGCGGCGAAGACGGGCGGCAGGCCCGCTACAACGCCAGGCCTTCGGCCTCGGCAAATTCCGTCAGCTTCTGCCGGATCGAGACGGTGCCGGAGGGCGCGTCAAGCAGTGGGCCGAGCATCGCTTCGGCCTTCTTCGCGTCAAGGTCGATCACCATCGCCTTGACCGGGCCGAGCGCGGTCGCCGAGAGCGACAGCGAGCGATAGCCCATCGCGATCAGCGCCAGCGCGCCGATCGGCTTGGAAGCCATCTCACCGCAGAGCGACAGCGATTTCTTCGCCGCGTTCGATTTCCGCGCGATCTCGCGCAGGACGCGCAGGATCGGCGCCGACATCGTGTCGAAGCGCTCGGACACCTTGGCGTTGCCGCGGTCGACCGCGAACAGGAACTGGAACAGATCGTTGGAGCCGACCGAGATGAAGTCGACCTTCTTCAAGAGCTCGTCGAGCTGGTAGAGCAGCGCGGGCACCTCGACCATGGTGCCGATGTCGATCCGCTCCGGCAGGGTGTGGCCGTGCTGGCGCAGATAAGTCAGCTCGCGCTCGACCAGCGCCTTCGCCGAATCGAACTCGGCGACCTCCGAGATCATCGGGAACATGATGCGCAGCGCACGGCCGCCGCCGGCGCGCAGCAGCGCGCGGATCTGGCCGCGCAGCAGTCCGGGACGATCGAGCCCGAGCCGGATCGCGCGCCAGCCGAGCGCGGGGTTCTCCTCGATCACCGCTTCCATATAGGGCAGCGCCTTGTCGCCGCCGATGTCGAGCGTGCGGAAGGTGACCGGCTTGGTGCCGGCGGCATCGAGCACGGTGCGATACAGCGCGAGCTGGTCGCTGGTGCGCGGCAGGCTCTGGCCGACCATGAATTGCAGCTCGGTGCGGAACAGGCCGATGCCGGCGCTGCCGGTGTCCTCGATATGCGGCAGGTCGATCGCGAGACCCGCATTGATCATCAGCTCGACCTTCTGGCCGTCCTTGGTGACGCAGGGGCGATCGCGCAGCGCCAGATATTGCGCCTGGCGCCGGGCGCGGAAGCGCACGCGCTCGGCGAAGGCCGCCTCGATCTCCTGCGACGGGCGGACATAGATCGAGCCCGACGTGCCGTCGACGATGATGGCGTCGCCGGGATCGGCGATGCCAGGCGCATTCGGCACCTCGCCGACCGCGGGAATGCCGAGCGCCCGCGCCACGATCGAGACGTGGGAATTAGCCGTGCCTTCCTCCAGCACGATGCCGCGCAGGCGCTTGCGGTCGTAGTCGAGCAGCGCCGCGGGGCCCATCGCGCGGGCGATGACGATGGCGTTGTCAGGCAGTTGCTCGCGCGACGGTGCGTGGTCCTGGCCGACCAGCTGCCGCATCAGGCGGTAGCCGAGATCTTCGAGGTCGTGCAGCCGGTCGCGCAAATAGGGGTCGGTCGAGCGCAGCATGCGCGCGCGGGTGTCGGACTGCACGCGTTCGACGGCGGCTTCCGCGGTGAGGCCGGTGGCAACCGCCTCGTGCAGCTTGTGCGACCAGCCCTGGTCGTTGGCGAACATGCGGTAGGCTTCCAGCACCTCGCGGTGCTCGCCGCCCTCGGCGACGTCGCCGCGCTCCAGCATGCGGTCGAGATCGGCGCGCAGCTTGGCGAGCGCGGTGTCGAGCCGCTTGATTTCCTTCGGCAGGTCCTCGGCGATGTAGTCCTTGATGACGACGCGCGGCTCATGCAGCACGACATGGCCGAGCGCGATGCCTTCCGACAGGATGGCGCCCACCTTCTGCGCGGAATGGCGCGCGGCCGGCTCCAGGCCGGGCTGGGCCAGCGCGGACAGCTCGCCCGAGGCGATCAGCTCGGCCAGCACCATCGCGGTGGTCTGCAGCGCCTCGAGCTCTTCCTCGACATAGTTGCGCTTGGCGCGGTTCTGCACCACCAGCACGCCGAGCGTGTTGCCGGCGCGCAGAATCGGCACACCGAGGAAGGAGTGGTAAATTTCTTCGCCGGTCTCGGGACGGAACGAGAAGGCCGGGTGGCTCTGCGCGTCGCTCAGATTGAGCGGGGTCGCCTCGCTGGCGACGAGGCCGACCAGGCCCTCATGGGCGCTGAGCACGGTATGGTGCACTGCCTCGCGGTTCAGACCTTCGGTGGCGTAGAGCTCGAGCGTGTTGTCGATGCGCAGCACATAGACCGAGCACACCTCGGCCACCATGTTGGCGGCGATCAGCACCACGATCTTGTCCAGCCGCTCCTGGGCCGAGACCTGCTCCGCCATGGTTTCGCGGAGCCGTCTCAACAAGACGCGGGGACCTCCCGACGCGCTCCGCATGAACCGTCAATCTCCTCCGTCTGCCGGGCCCGGCGGTATCGGCCGGCGGCTGGCCTAAAATTCCAGAAAAACAACCAAATTGTTTGTCCGGCGCAGGCGCAAACCTTCGCTTGCACCGAATCAGCGGCCTGAACTGGGACACAGTCTGCGGCAGCCCACCCTGTTCGCCGTATAGCGAATTGAGGCTTGTTTTGCCAAGCAAAACGCCTGCCAAACGCGAAGGTGTGTACACCTTCGCGTTTGCTGCGACCGCTAAGAGAAAATTAGTCCAGGCTTGGTCCAGAAAAGTGCGAAGCGGTTTTCCGGAAAGACATGCTCAAACGACAATCTGAAGCGCGACGACGGGTCGTCGCGCTTCAGGCCTGATCGAGACCGTAGAGCGTGTGCAGGGTACGCACCGCAAGTTCGGTATAGGCCGTGTCGATCAAAACCGAGAACTTGATCTCGGAGGTTGTAATGGCCCGGATGTTGATATTCCGTCCGGCGAGGGCCGAGAAGGCCTGGGCGGCGACGCCGGCATGGCTGCGCATGCCGCTGCCGATCACCGAGATCTTGGCGACGTCGGTGGCTGTATCCAGCCGTGCATAACCGATCTTGGCCTTGGCGGCGGTGATCGTGTCCTTGGCGCGGGTGTAGTCGGCGGCCGGCACCGTGAAGGTGAGGTCGGTGGTCTTGCCGTCTTCAGAAACGTTCTGAACGATCATGTCGACGTTGATGTTGGCATCGGCCAGCGGGCCGAAGATCGATGCCGCAACGCCGGGCTTGTCCTCGATCTGGCGCACCGAGATCTGGGCCTCGTCCTTCGAAAAGGCGATGCCGGTGACGACGTGGTTTTCCATGATCTCCTCCTCGCCGCAGATCAGGGTGCCGGGCGGTTGGTTGGCATGCGGGTCGATATCCTCGGGCTTGTCGAAGCTCGAGCGGACGAAGATCGGCATGTTGTGGACCATGCCGAGTTCCACCGAGCGGACCTGGAGCACTTTGGCGCCCTGGGAAGCCAGTTCCAGCATGTCCTCGAACGCGATCTTGTCGAGCCTTTTGGCCTTCGGCACGATTCGCGGATCGGTGGTGTAGACGCCGTCGACGTCGGTGTAGATGTCGCAGCGGTCTGCCTTGACGGCGGCGGCGACCGCCACGGCGGAGGTGTCCGAGCCGCCGCGGCCGAGCGTGGTGATGCGATTGGTCTTGGGATCGATGCCCTGGAAGCCGGCGATGACCGCCACCTCCTTGCGATCCTTGAAACGGGCGATGATCTCGCTGCCGTCGATGTCCTCGATCCGGGCCGAGGCATGGGCGTCGCTGGTCTTGATCGGGATTTGCCAGCCCTGCCAGGAGCGGGCCTGGATACCCATGCTCTGCAGCACGATCGCCAGCAGGCCCGACGTCACCTGCTCGCCGGAGGCGACGACGGCGTCGTATTCGCGCGCGTCGTGCATCGGCGAGGCCTCGGTGCACCAGGCCACCAGCTCGTTGGTTTTACCGGACATCGCCGAGACGACCACGGCCACCTCATGGCCGGCATCGACCTCACGCTTCACATGGCGCGCGACGTTGCGGATACGTTCGATGTTGGCGACGGACGTGCCGCCGAATTTCATCACGAGGCGGCTCATGACGACGCGTGCATTCCTTCATAAGGATCAGTATGGTGACCCGCGCTGGACGGGTGCCAGGGGATACCGACCGCGCGTATACAGAGGGGCGGCGCCGGGGGCAAGCGGGTTCCTGCGGGGGCCAATCCGGGCAATGGGTTAAACGGGGTTATGGCGCGCTATATTGACGAAATCCTGCAGCCCGGCGAGCGGGTGCTGTATTCGACCAATGCGCACTGGATCTTCCATTTGCCGGCAATTCTGGCTTGGATCGTGGCCTTGGCGCTGTTCGTGGTCTCCCGCCAGAGCGATATCTACGGCGTGATGATCGTCTGCTTGTTCGGCTCCGGTCTGGTGGCCCTTGCCGCCCTGTACTGGACCGTAAAGGGCTGGTTCCACCGCTTCACCACCGAAACCGACGTCACCAACCTCAGGGTTGTGCACAAGACCGGGTTCATCAAGCGCCGCACCTTTGAAATGGCGCTCGACAAGGTCGAGAGTGTCGACGTCAACCAGACGATTCTTGGACGTATTCTCAACTACGGCGACGTGACCATCAACGGCGTCGGCGAGGGTCGCGAAACCATCAGCACCATCGCCTCGCCGCTGGCCTTCCGTAGTTCGATCACCACGCGGTAGGACCGCGCGTAACCATGAGCATGCAGCAAAATACTTCCGCAACCGCCACCGTCCAGCCGGGCTCGACCGTCGACGCCGCCGAGATCGCGAAATTCTCGAAGCTTTCGGCCGAGTGGTGGGACCCCAAGGGCAAGATGGCACCGCTGCACCGGATCAACCCGCTGCGGCTCGGCTATATCCGCGACGCCGCCTGCCGCAAGTTCGAGCGCAACGTGCGCAGCCTCAACTGCCTCGGCGGCCTGCGCGTGCTCGACATCGGCTGCGGCGCCGGCCTGCTGTGCGAGCCGCTGTCGCGGCTGGGTGCACAGGTCATCGGCGTGGATCCGTCCGTCAGCAACATCGCCGCGGCGAAGCTGCATGCCGACAAGAGCCACCTCGCGATCGACTATCGCTGCACCACGGTGGAAGAGATCGACCCGCGCGAACGCTTCGACATCGTGCTGGCGATGGAGGTGGTCGAACACGTCGTCGATGTCGGCGTCTTCCTGAAACGCTGCGCCTCGATGCTGAAGCCGAACGGGCTGATGGTAGTCTCCACGCTGAACCGCAATTGGAAGAGCTTTGCGCTCGCCATCGTCGGCGCCGAATATGTTCTGCGCTGGCTGCCGCGCGGCACCCACGAATGGAACAAGTTCGTTACCCCCGACGAACTGACCAAGTATCTCCTCGACAACCGCCTCGTCATCACCGAGCAGACCGGCGTCGTCTATAGCCCCTTCGCGGACAAATGGACGCTCTCGTCCGACATGGACGTGAACTACATGGTCGTGGCGGAAGGCATGGTGTGAGGGGATGTGAGCGAGGCGAGAGCATCGCTCCTATGACGTGGGCGTGATTGACCTGCTCCGCAGCTAGCGGCAGGTTGGCCGAAGTCTTAAGCCCTCCCGCCCATTTCACCCCATGTTCACCGTCACCAGCCTCTGGATTCCCTTCACTGTCATTGCTGCGCTCGGCCAGGTCGCGCGCAATGCGATGCAGCGGTCGTTGACGAAGCCGCTGGGGACCTGGGGCGCGACCAACATCCGCTTCCTGTTCGGCTTCCCATTCTCGCTGCTGTTTCTGGGCGTCGTGCTGGTCGCGACTGGCGATCATATCGGCATGCCGCCGACCGTGTTCTGGCCGTGGCTGCTGCTCGGGGCACTCAGCCAGATCGTCGCGACCGGCTTGATGCTGCTTGCGATGAACGACCGCTCCTTCGTGGTGACGACGGCGTATCTCAAGACCGAGGCGATCCAGACCGCGATCTTCGGCTTCGTCTTTCTCGGCGATCACCTGACCTGGCTGAAGGTTCTCGCGATCCTGATCGCGACCGTCGGCGTCGTCATCACCGCGCTCCGGCCCGGCGGCGAGAAGAGTTTTGCCGAGCTGAAGCCGACCATCACCGGTCTCGTCGCCGCCGCAGCGTTCGCGCTCTCTGCGGTCGGCTTCCGCGGCGCCATCATCACCGTGCCGAACGTATCGTTCGTGACGGCGTCATCGTTCACGCTGGTGCTCGGCCTGTTCGTGCAGACGCTGATCCTGACGATCTATCTGCTCTGGCGCGCGCCGAAGGTGCTGCAGTCGATCCTGGGATTATGGAGGCCGTCGCTGCTCGCCGGCTTCATGGGAGCCTTCGCCTCGCAGTTCTGGTTCCTGGCCTTCGCGCTGACGGCCGCCGCGAATGTCCGCACCCTCGCGCTGATCGAGGTGCTGTTCGCACAGGCCGTCGCCTACTACTCGTTCAAGCAGCCGATCGCGCCGCGCGAGATTCTTGGCATCGCGCTGATCGTGATCGGCGTAGCGGTGCTGGTGGGCGTGTAGTTTACTGTCATTCCGGGGCGCCCGAAGGGCGACCCCGGAATCTCGAGGTTCCGGGTTCGCGCCTTGCGCGCCCCGGAACGACGGGAAAGCCTCAATTCCGGTCTTCCGGCAGCGTCGGCAGCGGCGACACCTCGATGCCTTCGTCGATCAGCGACTTGGCCTCTTCAGGCGAGGCCTCGCCATAGATCGGCCGATGCTCCTTGTCGCCGTAATGCATCGCGCGGGCTTCGTTGGCGAAGCGCTCGCCAACATTGTCGGCGTTCTTGACGATGTGGTCGCGCAGCTCTTTGAGCTTGGCGCGCAGTTCACGCTCCTGCGCCATCATCAGCGAGGTCGATCCGGAGGCAGCAGCTTCGGCTGCGGCAGTCGTGGTTGTCGCCGGCTCAGGCGGCGGCGTCGCGCGGCCGCGGCCCTTCTTGCCGATGACGCGCGGCGCCATGATCGCCTTGTCGACCTTGGCGGAGCCGCAGACCGGGCAGGTCACCAGCTTGCGCTTCACCTGCGAATCGTAGGCCGAAGAGCTCTGGAACCAGCTTTCGAACTCGTGGTTCTGGTCGCAGTGGAGCGCGTAGCGGATCATGCCGATCCTCGCACGAGGTGCAGATGGTCCGGCCCGGCCTTGGGATCGGCGACGCCGAAGCGGCGGCCGTGCTGGAGCGAGGGGATCGCGCGGCGGGCGGTCTCGACCTTGGCCGGGTCGATCTCGGCCATGATGATGCCGGGCTCGACATCGCCCTCGGCGAGGATCTCGCCCCAGGGATCGATGATCAGCGAGTGGCCATAGGTCTCGCGCTTGTTTTCATGCAGGCCGGCCTGCGCCGCCGCGAACACGAAACAGCCGGTCTCGATCGCGCGCGCCCGGAGCAGGATATGCCAGTGGGCCTCACCGGTCTTGCGGGTGAAGGCCGAGGGCACCGTGAGGAAGGACGCGCCGCTCTCGGCCAGCGCGCGGTACAGCGCCGGGAAGCGAACGTCGTAGCAGATGGTCAGCCCGACGCGGCCCCAGGGCAGGTCGGAGATCACGGCGGTCTCGCCCGGCTGGTAATTGGCGGATTCGCGATAGCTCTCGCCGTCCGGCAGCTCGATGTCGAACATGTGGATCTTGTCGTAGCTCGCGAGCACATTGCCCTCGGGCCCGATCAGGAAAGAGCGGTTGACCGCCTTCTCCGGCGAAAAACGCAGCGCCAGCGAGCCGACATGGATGTGGATCCCAAGCTCGGCGGCCAGCGCCCGGTAGGCCTTCAGCGACTTGTCGTCCTCTTCGCTCTGCAGATGCTCGAACAGCGCCTTGCGGTTCAGCTGCATCATGTTGCTGACTTCGGGCGTCTGCACGTAATTGGCGCCGTTGGCTGCCGCCTGGCGGATCAGCCTGGTGGCCTGCTCGAGGCTCGGCTCGGGCATCAGGCCGGTGCGCATCTGCACCATGGCGGCGGTGAAGGTCCTGTTGTCGCTCATGATACCGCCTTCACGCTGTCCAGCATGCCGTCGAGCCTGCCTTCGCGGTCGAGCGCGTAGAGGTCGTCGCAGCCGCCGATATGGGTTCCGCCGATCCAGATCTGCGGGAAGGTCGAGCCCTCTCCGGCGCGGTCGTACATCTCCTGGCGCCAGGACGAGTCCTTGGCGACGTCGAACTCCGTGAAGGTTGCCTTCTTGCGGGTCAGCAGCGATTTGGCCGCGGAACAACAGCCGCAGCCCGGCCTCGTGTAGATCTCGACAGCAGAAGTCATGTCGTCCAGCGCTCTCATGTCATGAATTCATTGAATTATATGGGAGATCACCGGCTTTCGACAACCCGGGCGAAGACCAGCACGTCCACTTGGGCCGCCTTGGCGCGTAGCAGGGCTCGCGCACAGGCATCCAGCGTCGCACCCGAGGTCAGGACGTCGTCGATCAGAACGATATGTCGGCCCTGGACCTCCGGCTCACGGTCGGGGGATACCTGGAATGCGCCCTGCACATTGGTGGCGCGCTGCGCCCGCGACAGGCCGATCTGCTGCTCGGTGGCGCGGACCCGGCGCAGCACCTCGCCGCGGACCTTCACCCCGCTGTGCCGTTCGATGATGCGCGCCAGCGCCCCTGATTGGTTGTAGCGGCGGCGCCAGGCCCGCCGCCAATGCAGGGGAACGGGAATCAGCATGTCGGCGCCCGCCAGCAGCTCGCCGCCGGCGCGGGCCATCCAGCGGCCCATGGTGGGCGCCAGATCAGTGCGGTCCTGGTACTTCAGCGCATGCACCAGGCTGCGGGCGACGTCGTCATAGCGCACCGCTGCGCGCGCCCGCTGGTAAGCCGGCGGGCTCGCGATCGCCTCCATCGACAGCATGTCGGGGCCGGGGTCATAAACGAAGGGGATGCCGAGCCGCGGGCAATAGGGCCGTTCGATGAACGACAGCCGCGCCCAGCAGGACGCGCAAACGCCCTCACCATCGACCGGCTCGCGGCAGGACACGCACAGCGTCGGCAGTGCAATGTCGAGCGCAAGCCGCGCCGCCCGCGTCAGGACATGTCGGCCGGCCGCCCATGCGGCACGAAAGGGTGCAGCGATGGAGCGGGAGGGGGCGGTGTCGGCGTCCATGCGGGGAGGGTAGCGTTCCGCTCGCGAGGTCTCAAGCGGCTCTACCGGTCTCGTGCCCCGGACGCGGCGCAGCGCGAAGCGGTGCGACGCAGAGCCGGGGTCCAGGAGCCGTGCCCGCAGTTGCTTGGGTCCCGGCTCTGCGGAGCGTCACTGCGTGCCGCACCGCGTCCGGGACACGCGAGGAGACATTGCCAGAGCCATCGCGTTCGGCTTAACCAGCCGCCATGGCCCAGCCCCCGCAAACCCCGCCCGCTCTGTTCGACCGCGCCTTGCTGCATGCGCGGCAACGGCGTGCTCGGGCGCAGGGCGAGGTGACCTTTCTGCTCGACCGGGTCGCCGAGGATATGTCCGACCGGCTGGCGGCGGTGATGCGCGAATTTCACGCGCCGGCCGATCTCTGGACGCCCGGTGAGGGGCTAGCGGCGCTGCGCGCGCGGTTGCCCTCGATCGAACGGGTTGCGCTCGACGCGGCGGGCGCGGAAAAATTGCCGTTCGCGCCGGAGAGCCTCGATCTCGTCGTCTCGGCTCTGGCACTGCAGTTCGTGAACGATCTGCCGGGTGTTTTCGCGCAAATTCGCCGGGCGCTGAAGCCGGACGGCCTGCTGCTTGCCGCGATGATCGGCGGCGACAGCCTGACCGAGCTGCGCCAGGCCTTTGCCGCGGCGGAGGCCGAATGCGAGGGCGGCGTGTCGCCGCGGGTGGCGCCGTTCGCCGATCTGCGCGACATCGGCGCACTGTTGCAGCGCGCGGGCTTCGCGCTTCCGGTCACCGATGTTGACCGGGTCGTGGTGCGCTACGCCAATGCGTTTGCCCTGATGCAGGACCTGCGATGTATGGGCGGGGCCAATGTGCTGATCGAGCGGCGCCGCACACCGAGCCGGCGCGCGACGCTGCTGCGCATGGCCGAGATCTATGCCGAGCGCTTTGCCGATGCCGACGGCCGCATCCGCGCGACCTTCGACATCATCTGGCTGTCCGGCTGGGCCCCGCATGCAAGCCAGCAGCAGCCGCTGAAACCGGGCTCGGCGAAAGCGAGCCTTGCGGAGGCGGTGAAGAAGGCGGGAAAGGAGTGATCCTCATGGTGAGGAGGCGCTTTAGCGCCGTCTCGAACCATGCAGGCCCCCGCTCTCACCCTGTGGCCATCCTTCGAGACGACCGCTTCGCGGTCTCCTCAGGATGAGGTCCGGCCTCACATCAGCAAGTCGATCAAATGCGGGATCAGCGGGATGTCCGCGGGCGGCATCGGATAGTCGCGCAGCTTGTTGGCGCGGACCCAGGCCAGGGTCTGGCCTTCGCGTGGCGCGACCTGTCCTTCCCAGCGCCGGCAGATGTAAAGCGGCATCAGGAGGTGAAACGTCTCGTAGCCGTAGCTCGCAAACGTCAGCGGCGCCAGGCACGGTTCGGCGACGGTGATGCCGAGCTCCTCGTGGAGTTCGCGGATCAGGCTTTGCTCCGGCCGTTCGCCGGGCTCGAGCTTGCCTCCCGGAAATTCCCAGAGGCCGGCGAGCGTCTTGCCTGCCGGGCGCTGCGCGATCAGGACGCGTTTGTCGGCGTCGACCAGCGCGCAGGCCACCACCAGTGTCAGTTTGAGATCGGCCATAAGTGATGTCGCTCGCTGAAGTTGAACCGCAACGGTTCGTTAACCCTGTTGCGGCCCGCGTTTCTACGGTCTCCATAAGTCATATTTAATCGACGGTTCCTAGAGTGGAACCGCATCACCACCCCAGGTTCCAATCCCAATGCGTGCCGCGCTTAGCATCTTCTCGCGCCGATTTGCCTGCGACCAGCGCGGCAATATTGCAGTGATCTTCGCGCTCTGCTGCGTCCCCCTGATCACGATGGTGGGCTGCGCGGTCGATTACGCCCGCGCGACCCAGCTCCGGTCCAAGCTCCAGGCTGCGGCCGATGCGGCGAGCGTCGGCTCGGTCGCCAAGGCGTCGCCGGCCTTTGCTGCCGCCGGCTCGATGACCTCGGACGGTGCGATCCCTGCCGGCGTCACTGACGCCACCAACATCTTCAATGCCAACGTCTCCAATCTGACCGGCTACACGCTGAGCAGCATCACGCCGACCGTGGTCAAGAGCGGGTCGACCGTCACTTCGACCGTGACGTTCAGCGCCACCATCAACACCATGTTCCTTAGCGTGATCGGCAAGACCGCGCTGGGCATGAGCGGGACGTCGACGGCGACGGCCACCATGCCGCTCTATGTCGACTTCTACCTGCTGCTGGACAATTCGCCGTCGATGGGCGTTGCCGCAACGCCGGCGGACGTCACCAAGATGGTCAACAATACGCCCGACAAATGCGCCTTCGCCTGCCACGACTACAATGACGCCAACAACTATTACAACCTCGCCAAGACGCTCGGCGTGACGACGCGGATCGACGTGCTGCGCAGCGCGACCCAGTCGCTGATGGACACGGCCGGCACCACCGAAACCTATTCGAACCAGTTCCGCATGGCGATCTACGATTTCGGAGCGTCGTCGAAGACGATCGGCCTGCGCGCGCTGTATTCGCTGTCGGCCAGCCTGTCGAGCGCCAAGACCGCCGCCGGCGGCATCGACCTGATGGGTGTCTACGGCAACAACGATTCCTACACCGCCGACAAGGATACGCAGTTCAGCACGGTCCTTCCCGCGATCAACAACGTGATCACAGCGCCAGGCACCGGTACGTCGGCGTCGCCGATGAAATATCTGTTCTTCGTCTCGGACGGCGTCGCCGATGAATACAATACAGGCTGCTCCAAGCCGACCGTGAGTGGCGGACGCTGCCAGTCGCCGATCGACGTCTCACTCTGCACCACCATCAAGAACCGGGGCATCAAGATCGCGGTTCTCTACACCACCTATCTGCAGTTGCCGACCAACACCTGGTACATGACGTACATCGATCCCTTCAACAAGGGACCGTTCGGCCCGTCGCCCAACAGCGAGATCGCCAAGAACATGCAGAGCTGCGCTTCGCCGGGCCTCTATTTCGAGGTGAGCCCGACGCAAGGCATTTCGGATGCGATGGCCGCGCTGTTCAGGAAGGCAGTCGCGGACGCGCGGATCTCGGGGTGAGGCTTGAGGCCTTACGACCTGTAATCCCCGTTGATCGCCACATATTCCTTCGTGAGGTCGCAGGTCAGGACACGGTCGCGGCCCTTGCCGAGACCGAGCGAGACCTTGATCGCGATCTCCGGTGCCTTCATCGCTTCCGACACCTGGGCCTCGTCATAGGACGGATCGCGCGCGCCGCTCTTGGCGACGCGGATGCCGTTGAAGGAAATCGACAGCTTGTCGCGATCGGCCGGCTCGCCGGCCTTGCCGACGGCCATCACCACGCGGCCCCAATTGGCGTCCTCGCCGGCGATCGCAGTCTTGACCAGCGGCGAGTTGGCAATCGACATCGCGATCTTGCGTGCGGAGGTTTTGGTCTTGGCGCCCTCGACGGTGATCTCGACCAGCTTGCGCGCACCTTCGCCGTCGCGGGCAACCTGTTCGGAGAGGTTGGCGAGGATCTGATTGAAAGCCTTGACGAAGGCCTTCAGGCGCGGATCGCTGGCGCGGCTGATCTTCGGTGCGCCGTGCTCGGCGGCAGCGCCGGTCGCGAACGCGAGCAGCGTGTCCGAGGTCGAGGTGTCGCCGTCGATCGTCACCGCGTTGAAGGTATCCTCGACGCCAGCCTTGAGCAGGGCCTGCAGCGCGGCAGGCGCGATCGGGGCGTCGGTGAAGATGAAGGACAGCATCGTCGCCATGTCGGGCGCGATCATGCCGGCGCCCTTGGCCATACCATTGATGGTGACCTTGGCCTTGCCGAGCTTGACGGTTGCGGTCGCGACCTTCGGGAAGGTGTCGGTGGTCATGATTGCCTTGGCCGCGGCGAGATAGTCGCCTGGCTCGGCGGTCTCGGCGAGACGGCCGAGCACGCCGTCGAACTTGGTGGCGTCCAGCGGCTCGCCGATCACGCCGGTCGAGGCCAGGAAGATTTCACCTTCGCTGCACCCGACGGCCTTGGCCGCGATCTTCGCGGTCAGCGCCGTGGAGCCACGGCCGGTCTTGCCGGTGAAGGCATTGGCGTTGCCGGAATTGACGACCAGCGCGCGGGCTTTGCCACCCTTCAGCTTTGCGCGGCACCATTCGACCGGTGCCGACGGGCATTTCGACTTGGTGAACACGCCGGCCACCGCAGTGCCCTTGTCCATGATCGCCAGCAGCACGTCGGTGCGGTTCTTGTAGCGGATGCCGGCCTCGGCCGTCGCGAGACGGACGCCCGCGATGGTGGGCATGTCAGGAACGTTCTTCGGGGCGAGGGGAGAGACGGCTGAGGACATCGTTGGGCGCGCCTTGATGAGGTCTGGATATGCAGATGGCCGGGACATCCAGCGCGAAGACGTACTTCGCACTTTCTGCCCGGCCATTGCGACGTTAGATACTATTGGCGTCCGTGAAGTGACAGCGAATTCTTACGTCTTCGCGGTCTTACTTCTTTGCGGGCGGAGCCATCTTGCTGTCGGAGGGCTTCGCCGCATCGGCCGGCTTGGCGTCCGCCGCCGGCTGGTCCAGCCGCTCGACCTTGGCTTCCGTGCGCAGCTTGGCGACGTAGTCGGCCTGGGCCTTGCGAGTGACGTAGTTCTCGATCTGCGCCTTGACCTGCTCGAAGTCCGGCGCCTTGCGGTTGCGCTTTTCCTCGACCTTGATGATGTGCCAGCCGAACTGAGACTTCACGGGGTCGGAGATCTTGCCGGGCTCCATCGCGAATGCCACGGCCGAGAATTCCGGAACCATCTGCTCCTTGGTGAAGAAGCCGAGATCGCCGCCATCGGCCGAGCCGGGGTCCTTGGACTTCTTCTTGGCCAGCTCGGCGAAATCGGCGCCCTTGTCGAGCTCGGCCTTCACCGCCTTGGCCTCGTCCTCGGTCTCGACCAGGATGTGGCGGGCGCGCACTTCCTGCTCGCCGGTGATCTGCTTGGAGGCTTCCTCGTAGACCTTCTTCATGGAGTCGGGGGTGGTGGCGGCCTTCCCCTCCTGGGCGAGCAGGCTGTCCATCAGAAGGCGGTTGCGGGCGAAAGCCAGGCGCTTCTTGAACTCCTCGCTGTCGGCGACCTTCTTGTCTTCGGCAGCCTTGCTGACGATCTTCATGTCGATCAGGAAGGACAGGACGTTCTCGTCCTTGGTCGCCGGGTCCATCTGGGCGAGGCTCGGTCCGAGTTCCTCCTCGGCCATGGCGACGTCGCTCTTCTTGATTTCCGCGCCATTGACCTTCGCCAGCACCGGATCGTCGGCGGCCCGGAGCGGGCCCGCGAACGCCAGGGTCAGCGCCAGGGCGAGGCTGCCAGCCAGGGCCGACGCGTGGCGGAAACGCTGGCCGGTGGTTACCGGGAACGAGGTGGTCATGGAAAATCCTTTTGTTGAAGCAGGGGGCTGCTCGAGCGGGGCGGACACTCGCCCAATTCAGGGGGGCTTGGCAACGCGAAAAGCTTGTCAATTTGATGAATTAGCCGCAATGCGGGCGCCGTTGACAAGGCCCTGACCGGGCCATATCTCTGCCCGGTCGCGTCCATGGCGATGGCGTTTATTTTGCTGCGTTTTTGGCCGTTGAACCCAGGCTTGCCCAATTCCCACCCATATGGCGGAAGACCCCCGCAGTCCGGGCTCTGGCGCCATCAGGCGTCACGGTGAGTTGATAGGCAGGCGGGCGACAACTTCTTGGCTGCAACGCGGTTGAATCGCGAACACAGGAACTAGGCATGATCGGCGCGCTCGCCCGCAAGTTTTTCGGCTCCGCCAACGACCGGCGGGTGAAGGGATATCAGTCCCGAGTCAACGCGATCAACGCGCTGGAGCCCGAGGTCTCGAAACTCTCCGACGAGGCGCTCAAGGCCCGCACGGCCGAGTTCAAGAAGCAGCTTGCCGAGGGCAAGACGCTGGACGACCTGCTGGTCCCCGCCTTCGCCACCGTGCGTGAGGCCGCCAAGCGGACGCTCGGTCAACGCCATTTCGACGTCCAACTGATCGGCGGCATAGTGCTGCACGAGGGCGACATCGCCGAGATGAAGACCGGCGAAGGCAAGACGCTGGTCGCGACGCTCGCGGTCTACCTCAACGCGCTCGCCGGCAAAGGCGTCCACGTCGTCACCGTCAACGACTACCTCGCCCGCCGCGACTCCGGCTGGATGGGCCAGATCTACGGCTTCCTCGGTCTGACCACCGGCGTCATCGTCCATGGCCTGGACGATGCCGAGCGCAAGGCGGCCTATGCCTGCGACATCACCTACGGCACCAACAACGAATACGGCTTCGACTATCTGCGCGACAACATGAAGTACCGGCTCGAGGACATGGTCCAGCGGCCGCACTTCTACGCCATCGTCGACGAGGTCGACTCGATCCTGATCGACGAGGCGCGCACGCCGCTGATCATCTCCGGCCCGCTCGACGACCGTTCCGACTTCTACAACACCATCGACTCGTTCCTGCCCAAGCTCGACAAGAGCGACTACGACGTCGACGAGAAGCAGCGCACGGTGACGCTCACCGAAGGCGGCATGGAGAAGATCGAGGGGCTGCTGCGCGACGCCGGGCAGCTCAAGGGCGAGTCGCTCTACGACGTCGAGAACGTCTCGGTCGTGCACCACATCAACCAGGCCCTGCGCGCCCACACGCTGTTCACCCGCGACAAGGATTACATCGTCCGCGACGACGAGGTCGTGATCATCGACGAGTTCACCGGCCGCATGATGCAGGGCCGCCGCTATTCCGAAGGTCTGCACCAGGCGCTGGAAGCCAAGGAGCACGTTCAGGTCCAGCCCGAGAACCAGACGCTCGCCTCGATCACCTTCCAGAACTATTTCCGGATGTACGAAAAACTCGCCGGCATGACCGGCACGGCGCTGACGGAAGCCGACGAGTTGTTCGACATCTACAAGCTCGAGGTCGTGGAGATCCCGACCAATCTGTCGGTCGCCCGCCTGGACGAGGACGACGAGGTCTATCGCACCCAGAACGAGAAGTACGCCGCGATCCTGGCCGAGATCGAGCGCGCCAATGCACGGCTGCAGCCGGTGCTGGTCGGCACCGCTTCGATCGAAAAGTCGGAAGTGATTGCCGAATATCTCAAGAAGCACGGCTACCGGCAGATCGATTTCGGCAACGAGAATTCGATGCAGAAGTTGTACGCCGCGGCGCGCGCCGGCAAGCCGGCAAAGCTGTTTGCGGTGCTGAACGCGCGCTTCCACGAGCAGGAAGCCTACATCGTCGCCGAGGCAGGCGTTCCCGGCGCGATCACGATCGCGACCAACATGGCCGGCCGTGGTACCGACATCAAGCTCGGCGGCTCGCTCGAAATGCGCATCCAGCAGGAGACTGCGGGCATCGAGGACGAGGCCGAGAAGGCCAGGAAGATCGAGCAGATCAAGGCCGATATCGAGCACTTCCGCGATATCGTGCTGAAGGCCGAGGAGACCGTCGAGATCGAGCCGGCGAAGGGCAGTAAGCCCGCCAAGACCGTGAAGAAGCCCGGCGGCCTCTACATCATCGGCTCCGAGCGTCACGAATCCCGCCGCATCGACAACCAGCTGCGCGGCCGTTCCGGCCGTCAGGGCGATCCTGGCCGCTCGAAGTTCTTCCTGTCGCTGGAAGACGATCTGATGCGCATCTTCGGCTCGGATCGTCTCGACAGCATGCTGCAGCGTCTCGGCCTGCAGGAGGGCGAGGCGATCATCCATCCCTGGATCAACAAGGCGCTCGAGAAGGCGCAGCAGAAGGTCGAGGCGCGCAACTTCGACATCCGCAAGAACCTGCTCAAGTTCGACAACGTCCAGAACGACCAGCGCAAGGTGATCTTCGACCAGCGCGTCGACCTGATGAAGGACGACAGCGTCGCCGAGACCGTCACCGACATGCGCCACGCCTTCATCGACGACCTCGTCGCCAAGCACGTGCCCGAGCATGCCTATGCCGAGCAGTGGGACGTCGCCGGCCTGAAGGACGAGCTCAAGCGCGTGCTCGATCTCGACCTGCCGGTCGACGACTGGGCCAAGGAAGAGGGCATCGCCGACGAGGAGCTGCTCAACCGCATCGAGACCAAGGCCGACGAGCACATGGCGGCCAAGGTCGGGCAATGGGGTCCCGACGTGATGCGTTACGTCGAGAAGACCATTCTGCTCCAGACGCTCGACCATCTCTGGCGCGAGCACCTGATCATGCTCGACCATCTGCGCCAGGTCATCGGCCTGCGCGGTTACGGCCAGCGCGATCCGCTGCAGGAGTACAAGACCGAAGCCTTCAATCTCTTCCAGGAGATGAGCGCGCATCTGCGCGAGGCCGTCACGGCGCAGCTGATGCGCGTCGAGATCGTCCCGCCGGAGCAGGAAGCGCCCGTCCTGCCGCAGATGGAAGCGCACAAATTCGACCCGAACACCGGCGAAGACGAAATGGCCCTGGCCAGCGTCACCCTGGCCCCGCAGGCGACCGACGCAGCGCTGCGCGACCCGAAGAACCCGGCAAGCTGGGGCAAGGTCGGCCGCAACGAGGACTGCCCGTGCGGCTCGGGCAAGAAGTACAAGCACTGCCACGGACGGTACGCGTAGCAGCTAGTTGCGTCCGCGTGAGGCCGCGACGTCGGCGCCTCAATCTCGACTGTCGTCGCCCGGCTTGACCGGGCGACCCAGTACGCCGCAGCCTCTCGGCTCAATCACATCAGTCTCTGGAATACTGGATCGCCCGATTAAATCGGGCGATGACAGTTGACTATGTGGAGCGAGGCGCGCGACAGCACATCCTCTCAATTCGAGCTGTCGATCAAGCTCTCCAGCAGCCGCTTGAGTTCGCTCGTCGACTTGTCGCCGTAGCTCTCCAGGATGTGCTCCTCCTGGTCCACCGCGAGCGAGTTGAGCTTCTTGCACAGCACCTTGCCGCGGTCGGAGATGAACATCAAAACCTTGCGGCGGTCGTTCGGATCCTGCACGCGATAGACCAGCGTGTCGGAGACCATGCGATCGATCATCTTGGTCAGCGTCGGATGATTGAGCAGCACCGCATCCGCGAGTTCACCCATCGAATGGCCGTCGCCGTCCGACAGCACTTTCAGGATGCGCCACTGCTCGACGGGAACACCCTCCTTGCTCAACCGCAGTTCCAGCTGCCGGTTGATCTCCCGATTGGCTTGCGCGAGCAGATAAGCGAGGTGTTCGGTGATTGGAGCGTTCGATTTTGCCACGGCTAAGACTTCGTCTTGACCCAAATGAGTGAATGTCTTGCAATCAATGCTGCTTCTATATGCACTTCAATTGTTGAATATTCAATATTTTCAAAATAGGATGATTGCCCAACAAAAGGGCGGAAGCCGCGGCCGCCTGCTCAAGAGGCTTTCAAGTCTGGCACCAGACAGGAGTTGGCGTGCGCGCGACGGTAAACTTCCCGGCTCACGGCGGTCCGGCGTTGCCGCCGTCCTTGCTGTTCAGGAATCTGTCGTCATCGGCGGCTGATGGTGCGTTGTCGCCGAGCGATCATGCACTCTTCAGGCGGCGCGGCGCCAACAAGCTGCGCATCGGCGGCTTCATCTGCTGCACCGGCTCGCCCGGAGTCTGGGGGCCCTGCGCGACCAACAGCGCGCAGCTCGCCGTCGCCGAAATCAACAAGCGCGGCGGCATCCTCGGCCGCGAGCTTGAGTTGTCGATCTATGACGCCGGCGGGCCGCTCGACGAGGTTCTGAACCGGGCCGAGCAGGCGATCGCGTTCGACGAGGTCGATCTGATCGTGGGCTTGCACACCAGTGCGGTCCGCGTTGGCCTTCGCGACGTCACCACGCGTCATCGCATCCCCTACATCTACACCCCGGTTTACGAGGGCGGCGAGCGCACGCCCGGCGTGATGGCGATTGGCGAGACGCCGCGCTGGCAGAGCCGGCCGTCGATCCACTGGCTTGCCGACGTCAAGAAAGCGTCGCGCTGGTATCTGATCGGCAGCGACTATGTCTGGCCCTGGCAATCGCATCGCGCGGTGAAGAACTACATCAAGGAAACCGGCGGCCATGTCGTCGGCGAGGAGTTCGTGCCCCTCGGCGAGGACAATCACGAGCCGCATCTGGCGCGCATCCGCGCCGCGCGGCCCGACGTGGTGCTGATCTCCCTGATCGGCACCGACAGCGTCACCTTCAATCGCGCTTTCGGTGAATGCGGCCTCGGCGCCACGACGCTGCGGCTCGCCGGCGCGATGGATGAGACCGTGCTGCTCGGCATCGGCGCTGACAACAGCGAGAACATGTTCTGCGCCTCCGGCTATTTCTCCTGGATCGGCTCGCGCGCCAATGACGACTTCCAGATCCGTTATCGCGCGATGTTCGGACCGAATGCTCCGCCGATCGGCTCGCTCGGCCAGTCCAGCTATGAGGGCCTGCGCTTCCTTGAAGCCGTCGCGAACAAGGCTGGTTCGCTGGCGATGGCGCCGATGCTCGCGGCCGGCCGCAACATCGTCTATGGCGGCGCGCGGGGGCCGGTCACCGTTCGCAATGGGCACGCCCGGATGCAGATGTATCTCGCCGAGGCCGACGGTCTCGACTTCAAGCTGATCAAGCCGGTCTGAGAGGCGCGGCAATCCGTGCACGCGTCGTCGCAAAATAATACTTGAAAAGGAAAATATTTCCGATTTGAATGTTTCAGCGAGGCCGGTGGTGCGTGCGTCGCACCGGGGCGGCCACGCCCAATGGTCCCAAGAAACTTCAGGAGAGCGCCGTGACAGTTGTCCTTCCCACGCCAGCCCAGCTTCGCAGTGTCGCCGAGCAGTGCGGCCTTTCGCTCACCGACGACGACGTCGCCTCATTTCGCGGCCTGATGCAGGGCTCGATCGAAGCCTATAACCTCGTCGGCGCGATGCCGGACGAGGTGCCGGAAGTGAAATATCCGCGCACGCCGGGCTATCGCCCCTCGCCGGAGGAGAACCCGCGCAATGCCTGGTATCGCAAGTCCACAGTGAAGGGCGCCGCCAGCGGCAAGCTCAAGGGCAAGACCGTCGCGCTGAAGGACAACATCATGCTCGCCGGCGTTCCCATGATGAACGGCTCGGCCACGCTGGAAGGTTATGTCCCAGACTTCGACGCCACCATCGTCACGCGCATGCTCGATGCCGGCGCGGAGATCGCCGGCAAGGTGCACTGCGAATCTTTCTGCATGTCGGGCGGCAGCCACACCGGCGCGGTCGGTCCGGTGCATAATCCGCATAAGATGGGCTATTCGGCCGGCGGCTCGTCCTCGGGCAGCGGCGTCGTCGTTTCGCTTGGCGAGGTCGACATGGCGATCGGCGGTGACCAGGGCGGCTCGATCCGCATGCCGTCCTCGTTCTGCGGCACCTACGGCATGAAGCCGACCTGGGGCCTCGTGCCCTACACCGGTATCATGCCGATCGAGATCTTCGTCGATCACACCGGCCCGATGACGGCGACGGTCGCCGACAACGCGCTGCTGCTCGAAGTGCTCGCCGGCGACGACGGCTACGATCCGCGCATCAAGGCTCCGAAGGTCGAGGACTACACCAAGGCGCTCGGCCAGGGCGTCAAGGGCATGAAGATCGGCATTCTGAAGGAAGGCTTTGAGCAGCCGACCGCGGAAGCCGCCGTCAACGAGAGCGTTCGCGAGGCCGCAAAGCGCTTCAAGGACCTCGGCGCGACCGTCGAGACCGTCTCGATCCCGATGCATCTCGTCGGCCCCGCGATCTGGACCCCGATCGGCACCGAGGGCATGACCCAGACCATGATGTATGGCGACGGCTATGGCCTTAGCCGTGCCGATCTCTACTCGACCTCGCTGATGGACTTCCATCGCGGCTGGCGCCGGCAGGCGGACTCGCTGTCCGAGACGACGAAGCTGTTCCTGTTGCTCGGCACCTACATCAACAACACCTTTGGCCCGCGCTACTACGGCAAGGCGCTCAACATCTCGCGGCGCCTCACCGCGGCCTACGACAAGGCGTTCAAAGACTACGATCTCCTCCTGCTGCCGACCACGCCGATGAAGGCGACGAAGCTGCCGGAGCCGACCGCGAGCCGCGAGGATTACGTTGCCCGCGCGCTGGAGATGATCGCCAACACCGCGCCGTTCGACATCACTCATCATCCCGCGATGTCGCTGCCCTGCGGCATGGTCGACGGCCTGCCCGTCGGTCTGATGCTGGTTGGTCGCATGTTCGAAGAATCCACCATCTACCGCGCCGCGCACGCCTTCGAGCAGATCGGCGACTGGAAGAAGATGTGAGAGGGGAACTCATGCAGACGGACGGAGCACCGAAGCGTTTTCGAGCGAAGTGGACACCGGTTCGCGTCAAGAAAACGCGTCAAAACAAGAATCTGTCGCATGGCTAACGCGTTCGTCGCGGCGTTCGAAATCCTGAGCTTTGGTGCGATCATCGTCCTGATCGTGCTGGGGCTCGGGATCATCGCCAGCATGATGGGTATTTTCAACTTCGCGCAGGGCGAGTTCGTCCTGCTCGGGGCCTACATCACCTATCTCGCCTACGCCAAGGGCATGCCGATCTGGGCCGGCATGGTCGCGGCGCCGTTCGTGGTCGGGGCTCTCGGCTTCGTGCTGGAGGCGCTGATCATCCGCCGCTTCTACGCCGCGCCGATCGTGGCGATGCTCGGCACCTACGCCCTCGGTCTCATCATCCGCGAGGCCGTGCGCGGCCTGATCGGCGGCTTCTATCTCACCGTGCCCGAGCCGATCGGCGGCTCCATCGATTTCGGCACGATTCACATCTCGGCCTGGCGCTTCACCATCATCGTCATCACGCTGCTGGTGATGGCGGGCTGCTATCTGCTGCTGTCGCGCACCAGTTTTGGCCTGCGCATGCGCGCCACGCTGGAAAATCCGGCGCTGGCGCGGGCCTCCGGCATTTCCACGCCGCTGATGTACGGCGCCACGTTTGCCTTCGGCTCCGCGCTCGCCGGCCTTGCCGGTGCGCTGATCGTGCCGGTGTTCAGTCTCTATGCCGATCTCGGCCTGCGCTTCCTGATCCAGGGTTTTGTCGCGGTGATGGTCGGCGGCGTCGGCTCCTTCATCGGGCCGGTCGCGGGTGCCGGCGTCATCGGCACGCTCAGTGCCGCCCTGCCATGGATCATGGCGCCCGTCGTCGCCGACGTCCTCGTCTTCGTTCTCGCCATTGTCTTCATCAAATTCCGGCCACAGGGCCTCATCGCTGGAAAAGGGGTTTAGTCACATGTTCGATCGCACTCAGCTTTCACGCCGCCGCTTTCTCTCCAATTTCGCGTTTGCATCCGGCGCGGTCGCAACCGGTGTCGGCAGCTGGGTGATCCCGGCGCCCTGGGCCAATGCCGCCGAAACCCCGATCAAGGTCGGCATCGCGACCGATCTCACCGGCCCGATCGCCTACGCGGGCAATGCCGACGCCAACGTCGCAAAGATGGTGATCAAGGAGATCAACGCCGCCGGCGGCCTGCTCGGCCGCCCGCTCGAGCTCTACATTGAAGACACGGCGTCGAACGAATCCGTCGCCGTCGGCAACGTCCGCAAACTGATCCAGCGCGACAAGGTCGACATGGTGCTGGGCGGCATCACCTCGTCGATGCGCAACGCGATCAAGGATCCGATCGTGGCGCGCGGCAAGACGCTCTACATCTATCCGCAGCTCTACGAAGGCAAGGAGTGCACGCCTTATCTGTTCTGCACCGGCCCGACGCCGGCGCAGCAATGCGACGAGTTCATCCCCTGGCTGATCAAGAACGGCGGCAAGAAGTTCGCGCTGCCGAGCGCCAATTACGTCTGGCCGCACACGCTCAACGTCTATGCCCGCAAGGTGATCGAATCGAACGGCGGCGAGGTCGTGTTCGAGGAGTATTATCCGCTCGACCAGGTTGACTTCTCCGCGACCGTCAACCGCATCATCTCCAACAAGGTCGATGTCGTCTTCAACACCGTCATTCCGCCGGGTGTCGGTCCCTTCTTCAAGCAGCTCTATGAAGCCGGCTTCCTCAAGAATGGTGGGCGTCTCGCCTGCGTCTACTATGACGAGAATACGCTCAACATCAATCAGGCCGCCGAGATCGAGGGGCTTGCGAGCTGCCTCGATTACTTCAAGGTCTTGACCAAGGAGAACCCGTTCGACGCCAAGATCCAGGCAGCCTACGAGAAGGATTTCCCGGGTAACTTCCTGTTCGCGGCCGGTAGCGCGGCCACCGGCACCTATCGCGGCCTCAAGCTGTGGGAAGCGGCGGTCAAGGAAGCCGGCAAGGTCGACCGTGACTCGGTCGCCGCGGCGCTCGATCATGCCAAGATCGCGGAAGGTCCGGGCGGACCGGCCGAGATGGTGCCGGGCAAGCGGCACTGCAAGATGAAGATGTACACGGCGGTCGCCAAGGGCGGGAACTATGAGATCGTTGCGCGCAGCAACGGGCTCGTCGATCCCAAGGAATGCTAAGGTAGAATGCCGAAGTCGATGGGCGCAGTGAAGCAGGCGATCCCCGCCGAGATCGGCGGGGAGGCGGACGCCATGGCTGGCGGTGGAACGGCGGCGAAAGCCGCTGCGGGACGAAAGATCCTGCCGATCGTGGAGGGCGTCGTGCTTGTCGCGGCGCTGCTCGCGCCGCTGGTGCTGCAGGATTATCTCACCGTGTTCGCGACGCGTGTGATCATCCTCGCGCTGTTCGCGCTGTCGTTCGACCTGGTCTGGGGCTATGCCGGCATCATGAGCTTTGGCCAGGCCCTGTTCTTCGGCTCGGCGGGCTATGGCGTGGCGCTGCTCGCGCGCGACCTCGACATCACCAACATCTTTCTGGTGTTGCCGGCGGGCACGTTGATCGGCCTCACCGCCGCGCTGCTGCTCGGCGGCTTCCTGCTGCTGGGACGGCATCCCTCCAGCGTGATCTTCGTTTCGCTGGGTACGCTTACCGGCTCCTATGCCGCCGATCGCCTCGCGCGCGGCTGGTACTATCTCGGCGGCCAGAACGGCATCCCTTCGATCGCGCCGATGTCGCTCGGTGGCTACGAGTTCACGGAAGGGCCGGCCTTCTATTATCTCGTGCTCGGCATCCTCGTCGTGGTCTACCTGCTCTGCCGCTTCCTGGTGCGCTCGCAGTTTGGTCTCGCGCTCGCCGGCCTGCGCGAGAACGAGCAGCGCATCGCTTTCTTCGGCTACAAGGCGCAACACCTGAAGGCCATCATATTTGCGATCGGCGGCGCCATCGCAGGCCTCGCCGGCAGCCTCTATGCCTTCCACGAAGGGTTTGTCTGGCCCAACATGGTCGGCGTCGTCGTCTCGACGCAAGTGGTGCTCTACGTCCTGTTCGGCGGCTCCGGCACGCTGATCGGCGCCGTCATCGGCACGGTCATCGTCGAGGGCGTCAGCTTCTGGCTGTCGGACAATTATCGCGACATCTGGCCGATCATCTTGGGGCTTCTGCTGCTGCTCGTGATCCTGTTCCGGCCGCTCGGTCTCATCAGTTTCGTGCTCGGTGAGCGCGAGCGGGTCGGCAGCTTCGGCGCCAAGCCCAAGGCGAGCGTAAAGGGGAAGCGCAATGCTCCTTGAAGCCGCCGGCATCAAAAAGGTCTTTGGCAAGCTCACCGCGCTCGACGGTGCCGCACTCACCGTCGGGGAGAACGAGTTTCACGGCCTGATTGGCCCGAACGGTTCCGGCAAGAGCACGCTGATGAAGTGCATCGCTGGCGCCGAAGTGCCGACGCAGGGAAAAGTCTCCTTCATCAACACCGATATCACCGCGTTCACGCCGACCGAGCGCGCCCGTGCGGGCATGAGCCTGAAATTCCAGATCACGAGCGTGCTGCCCTCGCTGACGCTTTACGATAACATCCTGCTCGCGCTGCAGGCGCAATCCCCGCTGTTCGATCTCGTGTTCTCGCGCACCCGCGGTGCGCTGCACGATCAGGTCATGACCATGCTGACGCAGTTTCGCCTCGCCGATCGCGCTTTCGACGCTGCGGCCGCGCTGTCACACGGCCAGCAGCAATGGCTGGAGATCGCGATGGCGCTGGCGGGCAAGCCGAAGCTGCTGCTGCTCGACGAGCCGACCGGCGGCATGAGCCTGGAGGAGCGCCGCGTGACCGGCGAGCTGCTCCAGCCGATCAAGCAACACTGTTCGCTCGTCATCGTCGAGCACGACCTCGATTTCATCCGCGACATCTGCGATCGGTTGACCGTGCTCGACCAGGGCAAGGTGCTGGCGTCAGGCACCGTGTCCGAGATCCAGGCCAACAAATCCGTCCAGGAGATCTATCTGCGCCGTGCCTGAATTTTTGGACATCAAGCATCTCGACACCGGCTATGGCCGCAGCCAGGTCTTGTTCGACGTTACCCTCGGCATCCCCTGGCGTGGCGGCGTCGCCGTGCTCGGCCGCAACGGCGCCGGCAAGACCACGCTGATGAAGACCATCGTCGGGGAGCTGCCGGCGTGGAAGGGCGAGGTTGCCTTCGACGGCCGCGACATCAGCCGGCGCGCTACCCAAGAGCGCGTGCGCGCCGGCATCGGCTATGTCCCGCAGGAGCATTCGGTGTTCGCGCGCCTGTCGGTGCGCGACAATCTCGCGGTCGGATCGCTCGCAGCCAAGGATGCCTCCGCCGTCGACCGCGTGCTGACGATCTTTCCAAAACTCGGCCAACGCCTCGACCAGCCCGCCGGCACGCTCTCCGGCGGCGAGCGCAAGATGCTCGCGATCGGCCGCGCAATGCTGGGCGATCCAAAATTGCTGCTGCTCGACGAGCCGACCGAAGGCGTCTGGATCGGCGTCATCGAGGAGATCACCGAGCGCCTGATCGAACTCGCGAAAGACATCGCCGTGATCATCGTCGAGCAGCACCTCGACCTCGCGCTGCGCGTTGCCGACTATGCTTATGTGCTCGATCGCGGCCGGGTCGCGCTGCAAGGGCAGGCGGGCGAGGTGAGGAGCAATCCGGAACTGATGCGGTATCTGGCGCCGTAGGAACGCCGAGCAGGTGAAGCGCGGCGCTCTCACTCCGAACTCAACTGTCATGCCCCGCGAAGGCGGGGCATCCAGTATGCCGCGGCGTCACGGTTCAATTACTGCTGTCTCTGGAATACTGGGCGGCCGATCCCGGCTACGCCGAGGCTCACACGGGCGCTCGGCACGTCGAAGCTTCAGCGAAGGCGGCAAGTCGGGCGATGACAGTTGAGTGTAAGGAGAGAGCGAAAGTCGCAGTGTTTACTTCACCGCGCCAAACCGGCTGTCGAACGAGTTCGACGAGACCACCGGTGCTGCGCCCGCCATCTGGCCGCTGTCACCGGCGCCGTCGCTCATTGACGGCTTCAGCGCCGGACGCGTCGCGGCGAGGCGGGTGTCGGGCTGCTGCGGCTTCGGCGGCTCGGCGGGCCTTGCGGCGGCAACGGCCGGCTTCGGCGCGTCCTTTGCGGCGTCCTTGGACTTGTCGTGGCCCGGCACGAACCGCGTCACGGCGGCCTTCAATCTGGACGCCGCGGTCGGCGGCGCTGCGGTCGTCGTAGCCGGTGCTGCGGACGCGGCCGCTTGCGGCGGAGGCGTGGTCGCCGTGGTGTCGGCGGTGCCGAGGCCCATCTTGCGGCCGATATTGGAGAAGAAGCCGCCACCTTGGGACTTCTCGGCGGGCGCGGCTGCGGCGACACGGGTGTTGGCGGCGGGCGCGCTGACGGCGACGACCGGCTCCTGGGTCGGTGCGGCCGCGACCGCCTCGAGATTCGGCTTGGGCGGATTGACGTGGCCGGGGATCGTACCCGGTGCCTTCGCCATCGCCAGCATCTCAAGGGTCGAGCCCTCGGCACTCTCGGACAGGCCGGTCGATCCCTCAGGAATCTTGGAGGCGAAGATCTTGTTCATGCCGCCGTCGATGCCGGTGTTCATGCGCGCCATCGGCGTGCCCTTGGCGACGAGCTTGGCGTAGGCGGCATCGTCCTGCTGCTGCCTCTCGCGCACGGCGCTGGCGATGTCCTCGGGGATCACATAGGCCGGGCACTTGGCCGAGGCGTCGAACACCGGATCGCGCTTGGCGTCGGGCGTCTTCGCCGCGTCGAAGACGTACTTCTTTTCGCAGAAATCGACCTTCGGCTCCTGCCGCGTTACTTCGAAATGATCATAGCCTTCCTTGATCATCTTCCAGAACGCCATGTTCGGATTGTTCCGGTGCTTGGCCATGTTCACCGGCGTCATCTTGAACGGATAGGCCTGCAGCTGGAACGCCTTCTGGCCGCCGAAGAAAGACTCGCGGCCGAGCGAATAGATCTCGGCGATCTGCTCGTCCGTCATCGCGTAGCAGCCGCGCGAGGAGCAATCGCCATGCACCATCAGCTGCGAACCGGTACGGCCGAGCGCTTTGTCGAACGCGTTCGGATAGCCTGTGTTGAAGGACAGGTAATAGGCCGACTGCGGATTCATCTGGCTCGGATTGATCGAGTAGAATCCTTCCGGCGCCTGGCGATCGCCTTCGCGCACCTTCGGGCCGAGGTCGCCGGACCAGCGGCAGATCGGATAGGTCTTGAGCAGCGCGAACTGGCCGTTGCGGGCCTGCTTCCAGACCTCGAGCTCGGCCTCCTGCTTGAACAGGCGGACCAGGATCGGCGATTGCAGATCCATGTCCTTCTCGACCATCGCGGCGAGAAGCTTTGGCGGCACCGGCTGGTTGGCCTTGGCGTTGGTCGCGAGCGAAACCTGATCGGTGTCGCAGCCGGTCAGCAGGACGCCGGCCGTCATCAGCGCAACCGAAGCCAAGAGCGCGCGAGCAAGCGAACGAGAAATCAAGATGGACCCCACATCGTGCCGGGCAGAGAGCGCGAACCCCAATTCGTTAGAGCATGATCCGACCGGACAACCGGGCCCGCCATGGCGGGTTTTTCGCAACCATGCTCCAGCGCTTATGCCCTGAAGCCATTGATTAAAATTCTAACCTCTGGGTCATGTGGTCGCAACCCGAGCGGGGATCACGAGCCCGTTGGCCCAGTGGCATGGTCAACAGACACTAAATGGACGCGACTTTGGGCCTTACTTGGGCTTTTCGGCCCGAACGGGACTCAGATCGCTGATTTGGGCAAAAAAAGGGTTAACGGGGGGTTACTGGGGAGGTTTGAGCCGGTCCCTCGTGCCCCGGACGCGGCGCAGCGCGTCAGCGGTGCGACGCAGAGCCGGGGCCCAGTCTCGGAGATGGGTCCCGGCTCTGCGGAGCGTCACTGCGTGCCGCAGCGCGTCCGGGACACCGAAACCAAGGCGAATCAGCCCAGCTTCCGGCCGATATCGAGGAATTTCTGCCGCCGCTGCTTGCGGATGGCCTCGCCGTCGAGGCCCCTGAGCTCGTCAAAGGCCTTGGCGATGGCGTCGCCCGTGGTGGCGATCATGGCGGCGGGGTCGCGGTGGGCGCCACCGACCGGCTCCTTGAGGATCTGGTCGATCACCCCGAAGCGGAGCATGTCCTGGGCGGTGATCTTCATGTTGTTGGCGGCTTCCTGCGCCTTGGAGCCGTCGCGCCAGAGGATCGAGGAGGCGGCTTCCGGCGAGATCACGCTGTAGATCGCGTGCTCCAGCATCAGCACTTTGTTGGCGGTGGTGATGGCGATGGCGCCGCCCGACATGCCCTCGCCGGTGATGATGGCGACGTTCGGCACGGTCAGCGCCATGCAGGCATCGGTCGAGCGCGCGATCGCCTCGGCCTGGCCGCGCTCCTCGGCGCCGATGCCGGGATAGGCGCCGGCGGAATCGGCGAGCGACAGCACCGGCAGGCCGAACCGCTCGGCCATTTCCATCAGCCGCACGCATTTGCGATAGCCCTCGGGCCGCGCCATGCCGAAATTGTGCCGGATGCGGCTTTCGGTGGAATCGCCCTTCTCCTGGCCCATCACGCAGATCGGCTCGCCGCGGAAGCGGCCGAAGCCTGCGACCAGCGCCTCGTCCTCACCGAATTTGCGGTCGCCGGCGAGCGGGGTGAATTCGGTGATCAGGCCCTTGATGAAGTCGTTGAAATGCGGCCGCTGCGGATGCCGCGCGACCAGCGTCTTCTGCCACGGCGTCAGGTTCAGATAGAGGTCGGCCAGCGCCTGCGCCGCCTTGTCCTCGATCCGTCCGATCTCCTCGGCGATGTCGGTGCCGGAGGCCGCGAGCGTCCTGAGCTCGTCGACCTTGGAGTCGAGCTCGGCGACGGGCTTTTCGAAGTCGAGATAGCTGCGCATCTGATCTGGCATCAACTCAATATAGGGGGACGGGGCGAGAGAGCGAAGCGAGGTTGAGGTCGCGGAAAGAAGTCTAGCGTCTTCAATGAGTTGGCCTGTGCGCTCCCGGGAGCCCGCCAAATCATTCGAAAGGCCACGGCTCTTTCTGCGGAGATGTGGCCGAAGTCAAGGCGGTTTCAACCGTTACCCGTAGCCCGGATGGAGCGAAGCGCAATCCGGGAAGGTCCATCCACGAGGTGAGACCCCCGGATTACGCTGCGCTCCATCCGGGCTACCCGCAGGCAACTATTTCTCCGCCAGCGGGTGCAGGTCGCGCACCAGGCTCTTCAGCCGCTCCTCGACCACATGAGTGTAGATCTGGGTGGTCGAGATATCGGTATGGCCGAGCAGGGTCTGCACGATACGCAAATCCGCACCATTGTGCAGGAGGTGGCTGGCGAAGGCATGGCGCAGCACGTGCGGGGAGACGAGCCGGGCCTGCAGCCCCGAGGCGACCGCGAGCTCCTTCAGATCGCGGGCAAAATGCTGCCGCGTCAGATGTCCGCTCTCACCGAAGGAGGGAAACAGCCACTTCCCGGCGGCGAGACTGTCTTTCTTCTTCTTCTCCGTCTTCGCGGCTTCCGTCGCGCTGAGATAATCCGCCATCGCCTGCCGCGAGGCTTCGTTCAGCGGCACCAGCCGTTCCTTGTTGCCCTTGCCGCGCACCACGATCATGCGGGCGTCGCGCTTGGCCGCCGAGCGCGGCAAGGCCACCAGCTCGGAGACGCGCAGGCCCGTGGCGTAGAGCACCTCGAGCAGGCAATAGAGCCGCAAGGCGCGCAGCCGCTTCGAGGTTGAGGCGTCTTCCGCATCGCTCAATTCCTTGGCGCGGCGGAGCATGCGGTCGACGTCCGCGATCGACAGCACCTTCGGCAGGCCGCGGCCGCGCTTGGGGCCGGACAGGATCGCCGCGGGATCATCGCCCCGGATGCGCTCGTTCAGGAGGAAGCGGTAGAGATGGCGCATCGCCGACAGCCGCCGCGCGACGCTGGTGGATTTGAAGCCGCGGGTATCGAGATCGGCAAGATAGTCGCGCAGCGTCTGCGTCTCGGCGTCCGCAAACGTATGGCCGACGCGGCCCAAAAATTCCGAGAAATCGGTGAGGTCGCGGCGGTAGGCATCGAGCGTGTTGGGGCCGGCGCCCTGTTCCGCCGCGAGCATGTCGAGGAACAGGCCGGTGAGCTTGGCATCTGAGGGCTTTGCGCGCATGCCCCTGAGGCTAGCTCCTATTTCTTGAGAAACTTATCCGGCGGGATCGTCACCGTCATTTCCCGTGACTTGGGGCTCACGAAATTCGCCAGCGCGAACACCACACCATAGACGATGCCGGCGATCACGGCGACGACCGTCAGGAAGCGGAACAGGCTGGGCATCGGGAAGGGTCTCAGGCGTCCAAATTAACCAATGAAATCATCCAACATGTTCGCCGTTTCGTGGCAAGAGTCCTCTGGCGAGGCCCCCTGCGGGGTCGTATAGGTGGCCCGGATGCCGCCTTTGGCGGCAGATTGAGCGAGATCCAATCGAGCGAAATAATGTCCGACGCCGCCTTGCCGATACCAGCTTCCCCTGAGGCCGACATCCTGTCGGCGCTCGGGGCGCGCTCGATCGTGCTCGTCGGCATGATGGGGGTGGGCAAATCCACCATCGGCCGCCGCCTGGCCGCCCGCCTCAAGCTGCCCTTCGTCGACGCCGACACCGAGATCGAGGCGGCGGCCGGCATGACCATACCGGAGATTTTCGAACGCCATGGCGAGGCGCATTTCCGCGACGGCGAGGCCCGCGTGATCGCGCGCCTGCTCGACGGTGGCCCGGTGGTGCTGGCGACCGGCGGCGGCGCGTTCATGCGCGAGGAAACGCGGACCCGCATCGCCGCCAAGGCGATCTCGATCTGGCTGAGGGCGGATCACGACGTCATCATGCGCCGCGTCCGCCGCCGTGCCGACCGTCCGCTGCTCCAGACGCCAGATCCCGAGGGAACCGTGACGCGCCTGCTGACCGAGCGCGAGCCGGTCTATGGCAAGGCTGACCTCACCATCGCCTCACGCGACGTGCCGCATGACAAGATCGTCGAGGAGTGCATCGAGACGCTGCACGCCCATCTCTGCGGCGAGCAGGCCGCACCCCAACCACCTGCCGACGCCGCGAGTGCCGTACGATGACTGCGCCCCTGAAACATTCCGATCCCGTCAACGTCGATGTCGCGCTCGGCGATCGCGCCTATGACATCGTCATCGGCCGCGGCGTGCTGGCTTCGCTCGGCGAACGGGTCGCCGCTCTGCGCCCCGGCGTGCGCACCGCGATCGTGACGGATCGCACCGTCGCAAAATACTGGCTCGAGCCGACGGAAGCGGCGCTTGCAGCCAGCGGCATTCCGACCTCGCGCATCGTCGTCGAGGAAGGCGAGATCTCGAAAACCTATGCGGGCCTGGAAAAGGTCAGCGAGGCCCTGATTGCCGCGAAGATCGAACGCAACGATCTCGTCGTCGCGCTCGGCGGCGGCGTTGTCGGCGACCTCGCCGGCTTTGCGGCCGCGATCCTGCGCCGCGGCGTCGATTTCGTGCAGGTACCGACCTCGCTGCTGGCGCAGGTCGATTCCAGCGTCGGCGGCAAGACCGGCATCAACTCGCCGCAGGGCAAGAATTTGCTCGGCGCCTTCCACCAGCCGGTGCTCGTCATTGCCGACACCGCCGTGCTCGACACGCTGTCGCCGCGGCAGTTCCGCGCCGGCTATGCCGAGGTCGCCAAATACGGCGTGCTCGGCGACGAGGCCTTCTTCACCTGGCTGGAAAAGAACCATTCCGACATCTTCAAGGGCGGCTCGGCGCGCGAGCACGCGATCGCGACCTCCTGTCGCGCCAAGGCCGGCGTCGTCTCGCGCGATGAGCGCGAGACCGGCGAGCGCGCGCTGCTCAACCTCGGCCACACCTTCGGTCACGCGCTGGAAGCGGCGACCGGCTTCTCCGACCGTCTGTTCCACGGCGAGGGCGTGTCGATCGGCATGACCTTGGCGGCGCAGTTTTCCGCGCAGCTCGGCATGATCGGTGAGGCCGAGGCGGCGCGCGTCGAGCGGCATCTGATCGAGGCTGGCCTGCCGACGCGCTTGCAGGATATCGCGGGCTTTGCACAGGAAGGCCTTGCCGATGCCGACGTGCTGATGGCGCTGATGGCGCAGGACAAGAAGGTCAAGCGCGGCAAGCTCACCTTCATCCTGCTGGAAGCGGTCGGGCGCGCCGTCATCGCCAAGGACGTCGAGCCGACCCCGGTGCGCGATTTCCTGAAGGACAAGCTCGCCCTCAAGGCGTGATACGCGGCTCTGTTGAGTGGTGCATGGACTGGCTCGGATTCACCATCGTCGTCCTCTGCCTTTTGGTCTCGGCGTTCTTCGCCGCGAGCGAGACCGCGCTGACCGGCGCCTCGCGCGCCAGCATGCTGCGGCTCTCCAAGCAGGGTAATCGCGACGCCGACGTCGTCTCGGACCTGCTCGACATGCGCGAGCGCCTGATCGGCGCGCTGCTGCTCGGCAACAACATCGCCAATATCGGCGCCTCCGCGCTCGCGACCGCCATCTTCACGTCCTGGTTCGGCGACGTCGGCGTGCTTTACGCCACCGGTGTGATGACCGCCCTGGTCGTGATCTTCGCCGAGGTGCTGCCCAAGACCATCGCGATCAACGCGCCCGACCGCATGGCGCTCGCGGTCGCGCGCCCGATGCGGCTGACGATGTACGTCCTGGGGCCGCTGCTGCGGATCGTCGAGGTCATCGTCCGCCTGCTGATGCGCCTGTTCGGCCTCGCCGGCGAGCACCAGGCGATCCTGTCGCCGACCGAGCGCCTGCGCGGCGCGGTCGACCTGCTGCATCACGAGGGCAAGGTCGAGAAGCAGGATCGCGACATGCTCGGCGGCCTTCTGGACCTGCGCGAGCTCCAGGTCTCCGACGTCATGATCCATCGCACCGAGATGATGATGATCAACGCCGATCTGCCGGCGGAGGAGCTGGTGCGCGAGGTGCTGGCGACCGAATATACCCGCATCCCGCTCTGGCGCGAGAAGCCGGAAAACATCATCGGCGTGCTTCACGCCAAGGACCTCTTGCGCGCGATCCGCGCCTCCGACGGCGACACTTCGCGCATTGACGTCTCCACCATCGCACTGCCGCCCTGGTTCGTGCCGGAGATGCGCCCGGTTTCCGAGCAGCTCAAGGCATTCCGTCGGCGAAAAACCCATTTCGCGCTCGTCGTCGACGAGTATGGCGAAGTTGAAGGTCTTGTGACGCTGGAAGACATTCTGGAGGAGATCGTCGGCGACATCTCCGACGAGCACGACGTCGTGGTCGCGGGCGTACGCGCCCAGCCGGACGGCTCGGTGGTGGTCGACGGCTCGGTGCCGATCCGCGATCTCAACCGTGCCATGGACTGGCATCTGCCCGACGAGGAGGCGACCACGGTGGCCGGCCTCGTCATTCACGAGGCCCGCTCGATCCCCGATCGCGGCCAGAGTTTTACGTTCCACGGCTTCCGCTTCCGCGTCCTCCGCCGCGAACGCAACCGTATCACCGCGCTCCGTATTTCGCCGGTGCCGCGCGAGGCGGAGATGGAAGAGGCGAAGCCGAGACGGGCCGGGACGTCGTTCTAGCGACCTCCACCGCTGTCATCGGCCCGCCTTGTGCGCGCTGGGGCGGCGATCCGGTACGCCGCGGCCCATCGATTGAATCTCGACAGCAGTGTTTACTGGATTCCCCGCCCCCCATGCGCAATTGCGCACCAGGCGGGGCATGACGAGACGACTTGTCGCGCCTCAGCCTTCCCCCGGCGCCTGCGCATGGATCGCGAGCGCGTGCACGCTGCCGGAAAGTTCCGCGGCCAGCGCCGAATTTATCATGCGATGGCGGTCGACCCGGGTCTTCCCTTTGAAGGCTTGAGACACGATATAAACCCGGAAGTGCGTCTCGCCGCTCGGCCGATGGCCGGTATGGCCCTCATGCAAATGTGACTCGTCGACGACCTGCAGGCTTTCCGGCGTGAAAGCTTCCTGCAACTTGTTGCTGATAGTGTCTTTCATAACCATGATTGCCATTAAGGCGCGTCATCGCACCCCGTCAATCCCCGGGGTGTCACGCTAATTGCAATGTCAAGACTTGAAGGTTTTTGCATTGCGTAGTCAAAGTCTGCCATGCCGATCGATTCATCAAAGTTCTTCGACTCCATCCGCGTGAAGCCGCGAGGCAAGCAGCCGGAAGTAAAGCCGCGCGACACCGTGGTGGGTTGCGAGTGGGCCGGATGCCAGAACAAGGGCGCGCACCGCGCACCGAAGGGGCGTGAGAACCAGCGCGAATACTGGCACTTCTGCCTCGACCACGTGCGCGAGTACAACCAGAACTACAATTTCTTCTCCGGCATGAATGCTGACGCTGTCGCGCGCTACCAGAAGGATGCGCTGACCGGCCACCGCCCGACCTGGAAGATGGGCGCCAATGGCGGCAAGAAGGGTGCGGAAGCCGAGATCGATATGGCGTCCGATCCGTTCAGCATGTTCAGTGAGATCAACGGCCGCGCCAATTGGCGGAAGGGCCCGGATGCCCAGCCCAAGGCCGAGACGCGCAAGGTGATGAACGCCGAGCGCAAGGCCCTTCAGGTCATGGGCCTTGGCCCGGACGCCACGCTCGCCGACGTCAAATCCAAGTACAAGGCGCTGGTGAAGCAACACCACCCCGACGCCAATGGCGGTGACCGTTCGACCGAAGATCGCCTGATCGAGATCATCAAGGCGTATAATTATCTGAAGACCGTCGTCCGCGAGGCGTAAGGCCTCCGGCCCGCGGGCTTAAGAATTCCTCCGCGTCGCATTGGTGGCAATTGCCGCGGCCGCGGTCCGGTTCTCCACGCCGAGCTTGGCGTAGATCTGCTCCAGATGCTTGTCGACCGTGCGCGGGCTCAATCCCAGGATCTGGGCGATGTCGCGATTGGTCTTGCCCTTGCTGAGCCAGGCCAGCACCTCGCCCTCGCGGGTGGTGAGGCCGAGCTCGCTGGTGAACTCCGGCGGCAGCGCCGTGCCGGCTTCCTTGGACAGCCGTAGCAGGAATTCGTTCGGCGCGGTTTCTCCCATGTAATAGAACCGGAGCTGCGGATTGTCCGGCAGGAAGGCGGCTTGCGACTTCGAGCTCCCTTTGTCCTTCGCCTGCTCCAGCCATTGCAGCAGCGGCGGCGGCAGCACGAAGTCGTCGGCCTGCGCACCATGATGATCGGAGAGTAATTTCTGGGCCTGCGGGGTCGCCCAGAGGATGTTGCCTTGCCGGTTGACCGCGAACAGGAAGCGGCCGGAGACGTCGAGCGCGGTGCGGGCGCTCTGGGTCAGGCGGGCATTGCCGAGATGGACGCGGATGCGCGCCAGCATCTCCTCGATCACGATCGGCTTGGTCACGTAGTCGACGCCGCCGGCGTCCAGCCCGCGGACGATGTGCTCGGTTTCGGCAAGGCCCGTCATGAAGATCACGGGGACATTGGCAAGCCCCGCGTCGCGCTTGAGGCGGCGGCAGGTCTCGAACCCGTCCATCCCGGGCATCACGGCATCCAGCAGCACGATGTCGGGCGTGATCTGGTCGACGATGCGCATCGCAGCCGCGCCGTCGAGCGCCACCATCACCGTCATGCCGGCGCCGTCGAGCGCGTCGGTGAGCAGCCGCAGCGTCTCGGGAGAGTCATCGACAACGAGCGCGACGTCGCGCTTTTTCGGCTCAATGCTCATAAGCATGCAACGTCTTCAATGTGGCCATGTACTGGTCGAGATCGAAGCGATCGACGAGGGAGCGCATCTGCGCGACGAAATCGGCGTGTTCGGGATGCTCGCTGCCGATCTCGTCGAGCTTCAGCTGGATGCCCTTGACGTAGCCGATCTGGCCGAGCCCGATCAGCGCCTCGATATGGCGCAGCGGCGGCTTCGATCCGCTCTCCGGCCGCCAGAACGGCACCGCGATCTCGTCCGAGCCGTATTGCCATTCGAGCTTGAGGAGCTGCCGGATCGTTTCCAGCAGCCGCGGGATGTCGATCGGCTTCATCAGATAGCCGTCGTGGAAGGGCTGCGCCAGCGGCGTGCCGTGAGCCTCCAGTGCGCTCGCCGACACCATCAGGATCCGGGCCTGGTGGTGGCCGCTCGCGCGCAAGGCCTCTGCGACCGCCCAGCCGTCCATGGCGGGCATGGAGATATCGAGCAGGAACAGGTCGGGCCGGCAATGCTGCGCCAGCGCGAGGCAGCCCGCGCCGTCGGGGGCGCTGAGCAGGATGAAGCCCAGCGGCGCCAGCACCTCGCGCAAGAGATCGCGATGCACGGGATCGTCGTCGGTGATGAGGATGGTCTTGCGCGCGCCGTGATAGCCGGACACCGGCGCCTCCACCGGCGCGATGCGCTGCGGGTTGATGACCTCCGACAGCAGGATCTTGACCTTGAACGTGCTGCCGGTACCGACCCTGCTCGTCACCTTGATGTCGCCGCCCATGACGCCGGCGAGCAGCCGGCTGATGGTGAGGCCGAGCCCGGTGCCGGTCTGCGGCTGCGAGACGCCGAGCGCGCCGCGCTCGAACGGCGCGAAGATGCGCTCGAGATCGTCGCCCTGGATGCCGGGGCCGGTGTCGGTCACCTCGAACTCGGCAACGGGGCTGCGATAGTGCACGACGAACTGCACGCTGCCGGTCTGGGTGAACTTGATCGCGTTGGAGAGCAGGTTGATCAGCACCTGGCGCAGCCGTTTCTCGTCGGCATAGACCACGAGCGGCAAATGCGGTGGCCGTCTGAACACGAAATCGATGCCCTTGGCGGCGGCCTGCAGGCGGAACATGCCGACGAGCTGGTCGAGGAAGTCGATGAGGCGCACCTCGTCGCGCGACAGATACAGTCGTCCTGCCTCGATCTTGGAAATATCGAGGATGCCGTCGATCAGGCCGGAGAGGTGGTCGGCGCTGCGGCGCACGACGCGGACCTGGTCGCGCGGCTTGGTGAGAAGCGTCGAATCCTGCTCCAGTAGCTGCGCATAGCCGCTGATGGCGTTCAGCGGCGAGCGCAGCTCATGGCTGAGGCCCACGACATAGCGGCTCTTGGCGAGGTTGGCGGATTCGGCGACCTCCTTGGCGCGCTGGAGCTCGGCGTCGGTGCGCTTGTGCGCGTCGATCTCCTGGATCAGCAGCGCGGTCTGCCGCCGGGTCTCCGCCTCGGCGGCGCGGCGGCTTTGCTGCGCCAGCACGAACAGCCAGGCCACCACGCCGATGATGATGCTGAGCGAGAAGAACACCTTCCACAGCACGTTGGAGACCAGCATGTTCTCGCCATGCACGCTCGCCGAGGTCTGGAGGTAGATCAGCCCCAACACCAGCGCGACGAGGCCTGCGGAGACCACGAACACGCCGACGTAATGGCCGAACTGCGAGTTGATCCGCTGATAGATCGGCTGCGGCAGGATCCTGCTGAGCGCCTCGGAGAATTGCACCTGCGCGCGCCCGTGCGGCTTGCAGAGGTCGTGGCAGCGGGCATCGAGCGAGCAGCACAGCGAGCAGATCGGGCCGGCATAGGCCGGGCATGATGTGGTGTCCTCGGGCTCGAAACTGTGCTCGCAGATACAGCACTGGATCGCCTCGATATTGGCCCAGCTCTTCTTAGGCTTGCGGGCGATGTAGAATTTTCCGTCCGTCAGCCAGGCGATGACAGGCGCCGTGACGAAGGCGACCGTCAGCGCGACGAAGGCGGCGAGCGCCTTCATGGTCGGGCCGAACAGGCCGTAGAATGCCGCGATCGAGACGATGATCGCCAGTGTCATCGCGCCGACGCCGACCGGGTTGATGTCGTAGAGATGCGCGCGCTTGAACTCCATTTGCGGCGGACGCAGGCCGAGCGGCTTGTTGATCACGAGGTCGGAGACCAGCGCGCCGACCCAGGCAATCGCAACGTTGGAATAGAGCGCGAGCGTCTGTTCAAGCGCCTTGTAGACGCCGATCTCCATCAGCAGCAGCGCCACCATGACGTTGAACACCAGCCAGACGACGCGTCCGGGATGGCTATGGGTCAGGCGCGAGAAGAAATTCGACCAGGCGATCGAGCCGGCATAGGCGTTGGTGACGTTGATCTTGAGCTGCGACAGGACCACGAAGATGCCGGTCAGCGCCAGCGCGAGGTCCGGCTCCGACAGCACGTAGCGAAATGCCACGAGATACATATGCGCGGGCTCGGCCGCCTCCTCGGGCGGAACGCCATGGCTCAGCGCAAAGAAGGCGAGGAACGAGCCGGCCAGCAGCTTCAGCGCGCCAAGCACGATCCAGCCTGGTCCCGCGCTCATCAGCGCGATCCACCACGACGCCTTCGAGGCGCGGCGGTCGCGCGGCAGAAACCTGAGGAAGTCGACCTGCTCGCCGATCTGGGCCACCAGCGAGAACACCACCGACGAGGCCACACCGAACAGCAAGAGATCGAAATGGCCGTTGAGGTCGCCGTGCTCGCCGGAGAATTTGTGCCATTCCGTGAAGGAGTGCGGGCTGGCCCAGGCGATCGCGATGAAGGGCAGGATGTGCAGGACGACCCAGAGCGGCTGCGTCCAGAGCTGGAAGCGGCTGATCAGCGTGATGCCGTAGGTCACGAGCGGGATGATCGCCACCGCGCTGATGAGATAGCCGATCGGGCGCGGAATCCCCAGGCACATCTCCAGCGCGGTCGCCAGGATCACCGCCTCGACCGCGAAGAAGATGAAGGTGAAGGAGGCGTAGATCAGCGACGTCACGGTCGAGCCGATATAGCCGAAGCCGGCGCCGCGGGTCAGCAGGTCGATGTCGATGCCGCATTTCGCGGCATAATAGGCAATCGGCACGCCGCAGCAGAAGATGATGGTGGAGACGACGAGGATCGCCGCGGTGGCGTTGGTGACGCCGTAATTGAGGGTGATGGTGCCGCCGATCGCCTCCAGCACCAGGAAGGAGATGGCGCCGAGCGCGGTATTGGCGACGCGGGCGGCGGACCAGCGTCGCGCGCTCTTGGCGGTGAAGCGCAGCGCGTAGTCTTCCAGCGTCTGGTTGGCGACCCATTGGTTGTACTGGCGCCTGACGCGGTCTATTCGCTGCCGCCCTGCCACGCTTTACCCCACTCCCGATACGGACCCGGAGCCCTCGCAAATCCCGTACCAAAAGCCTACGTCGGTATTTTGCGGTGCAGTATACGCGATCTTGCGTATGCTTGCGCTGCACAAATTCGAGCCATCCTCACGGCACCAATCGCGTGTCCTCGAACAAACAGTGGGGTGCTCATGTCAGACGAAGCAAACAAGGGCCTGTTGTCGCCGCTCCGGCGTAAACTATTGATGGGAATGGCCGCCGTGCCGGCCATGACGATGCTGCCGCGCGCATCTTTTGCGCAGGCCCCTGCGACCTCGGCGGTCAACACCACGGGCCTTGCGGTCACCGACACCGAGGTCACGGTCGGCATCCTGCACTCGGCGACCGGCACCATGGCCATCTCCGAAACCGGCTCGATCGAGGCCGAAAAGCTCGCCATCGAGCAGATCAACGCCGCCGGCGGCGTCCTTGGCCGCAAGATCAAGTTCATCCAGGAAGACGGCGCCAGCGATTGGCCGACCTTCGCCGAGAAGGCCAAGAAGCTGCTGGTCAACGACAAGGTCGCGGCGATCATGGGCTGCTGGACCTCGGCCTCGCGCAAGGCGGTGCTCCCGGTCGTCGAGCAGTATAACGGCATGCTCTATTATCCGACCTTCTACGAAGGCCTCGAGCAGTCCAAGAACGTCATCTACACCGGCCAGGAAGCGACCCAGCAGATCCTCGCCGGCCTGAACTGGATCGCCAAGGAGAAGGGCGCAAAATCGTTCTTCTTCATCGGCTCCGACTACATCTGGCCGCGCACCTCGAACAAGATCGCGCGCAAGCACGTCGAGAACGTGCTGAAGGGCAAGGTCGTCGGCGAAGAGTACTACGCGCTCGGCTCGACCCAGTTCAACTCGGTCATCAACAAGATCAAGCTGACCAAGCCCGACGTGATCTTCACCGACGTCGTCGGCGGCTCGAACGTCGCGTTCTACAAGCAGCTCAAGGCCGCCGGCATCGACCTCGCCAAGCAGCCGCTGTTGACGATCTCGGTGACCGAGGACGAAATCGACGGTATCGGCGGCGAGAACATCGCGGGCGCCTATGCCTGCATGAAGTACTTCCAATCGCTCGACAATCCCAACAACAAGACGTTCGTGCCGGCGTTCAAGAAGGCCTGGGGCGAGAAGACCGTGATCGGAGACGTCACCCAGGCTGCCTATCTCGGCCCGTGGCTGTGGAAGTTGACGGTCGAGAAGGCCGGCTCCTTCGACGTCGACAAGATCGCGGCGGCCTCGCCCGGCGTCGAGTTCAAGGGCGCGCCGGAAGGCTATGTGCGCATCCACGAGAACCATCACCTCTGGTCGAAGACCCGGGTGGGCCGCGCCAAGCTCGATGGCCAGTTCGAGCTGATCTACGAGACCGCCGATCTCGTCGAGCCCGATCCGTTCCCCAAGGGCTACCAGTAAGAGACGTCGCGTCAGTCGCGGCTTCCCTCAAAAGCTCAGCCTCTCCCTGGCGTGGACCGCAAATCCACGCCCAAGACCCCCGCGTCGCGAGTCTGCATCGCGACGCGGGACCCTTTCCCCGACGGAGGACATCGATGTTCGGCGACTACTCGCTTGGTGATCTTGGCTCGATCTTCGTCATGCAGGGTTTTGCAGGACTGATCCTGTTCTCGGTCTACGTCCTGATGGCGCTCGGGCTTGCCATCATCTTCGGCCAGATGGGCGTCATCAACATGGCCCACGGCGAGTTCATGATCCTCGGTGCCTACGTCACCTGGATGACCTCCAATCTGTTCCAGACCCACATGCCGAGCCTGTTCGGCGGCTATTTCTTCCTCGCGATGATATTGGCCTTCGTCGCCTCAGGTGCGCTCGGAATGCTGGTGGAATGGGCGCTGATCCGGCACCTCTACAAGCGCCCGCTCGATACGCTGCTCGCGACATGGGGCCTCAGCCTGATGCTCCAGCAGGCCTATCGCTCCGTGTTCGGCGCGCGCGAGGTCGGCGTCGACCTGCCGCAATGGATGCTCGGATCGCTGCATGTCACCGACAGCATCGAAGTCCCGATCAACGGCGTCTTCGTGATGTGCCTCACCGTGCTGATCACGATCTCGGTCGCCTATGTGATGTACAAGTCGCGCTGGGGCCGCCAGGTCCGCGCCGTCGTGCAGAACCGCATCATGGCCGGCGCCGTCGGCATCAACACCGAGAAGGTCGATCGATACACCTTCGGCCTCGGCTGCGGCATCGCCGGTGTCGCCGGCAGCGCCTTCACAATGATCGGCTCGACCGGGCCGACCTCGGGCCAGCTCTACATCGTCGACACCTTCCTGGTGGTCGTGTTCGGCGGCGCCGCGAGCCTGCTCGGCACCATCGCCTCGGCCTTCTCGATCTCGCAGACGCAATCGACCCTCGAGTTCTTCATGTCGGGCTCGATGGCCAAGGTGCTGACGCTGCTCGCCGTTGTCGGAATCCTGATGCTGCGGCCGCAGGGGCTGTTCGCCCTCAAGGTCCGCAAGTGAGAAAGTGGGGCTGATGTTATGACCGACAACCGGTTCTTCAATCGATCGGAACTGATCGGAATTCTGGTGCTCGCGGTCTTCCTCGTGGTGGTGCTGCCGCTCACGCTGGATGTCTTCAGGCTCAACCTGGTCGCAAAATATCTGACCTATGCCTTCGTCGCGCTGGGACTGGTGATCTGCTGGGGCTATGGCGGCATCCTGAGCCTCGGCCAGGGCGTGTTCTTCGGCCTCGGCGGCTACTGCATGGCGATGTTCCTCAAGCTCGAGGCATCGAGCGTCGAGAACACCAAGATCCAGTCCACGCCCGGCATTCCGGATTTCATGGACTGGAATCAGATCACGGCGCTGCCGTTCTTCTGGAAGCCGTTCAACAGCCTCACCTTCACCATTGCCGCCATCATTCTCGTCCCCGGCATCTTCGCTCTCATCATCGGCACCGCGATGTTCAAGCGCCGGGTCGGCGGCACCTACTTCGCCATCATCACCCAGGCCGTCGCCGCCATCCTGACCATCCTGATCGTGGGCCAGCAGGGCTACACCGGCGGCATCAACGGCATGACCGACCTGCGCACCCTGAAGGGATGGGACATCAGGCCCGACCACGCCAAGGTCGTGCTGTACTTCTTCGAGGTCGGCTGCCTGTTCGTCTGCATCATGATCGCGCAGTTCGTCCGGCACTCCAAGCTCGGACGCATCCTGGTCGCGATGCGGGAGAAGGAGGACCGGGTCCGCTTCTCCGGCTACAGCGTCGCGAATTTCAAGATCTTCGCCTTCTGCATCGCCGCCGTCTTCGCTGCGATCGGCGGCGCCATGTTCGCGCTCAACGTCGGCTTCATGTCGCCGTCCTTCGTCGGCATCGTGCCGTCGATCGAGATGGTGATCTACACCGCGGTCGGCGGACGCTTGTCCATCCTCGGCGCGATCTACGGCACGCTGCTGGTCAATTTCGCCAAGACCAGCCTCTCGGAGACCTTTCCCGAATTGTGGCTGTTCGGCCTCGGCGGCCTCTTCATCGCCGTGGTCCTGGCCTTCCCGAACGGCCTTGCCGGGATCTGGGGCGATTATGTGCAGCCGCGCATCGATCGCCTGATCTCGTCGCGCAAACCGAAGCCCGAAGGCTGGACCGACAACTCGGTCGCCGACGGCGCCCCTGCGGAGTGAGGAGATAGATCATGCTCGTCGGTCATCACGATGCCGATGCCACGCTGGCAGTGAGGAGATAGGTCATGCTCGTCGGTCATCAGCCCAAGGAATTCCTGCTCGCGGTCGAAGCGCTGACCGTCTCGTTCGACGGGTTCAAGGCCGTCAATGATCTCTCCTTCTACGTCGACGAGAATGAGATCCGCGTCATCATCGGTCCCAACGGTGCCGGCAAGACCACCGTGCTCGACCTGATCTGCGGCAAGACCAAAGCCACATCAGGCTCGATCCAGTTCCGCGGCAAGGAGCTGACGCGGATGCGGGAGAACGAGATCGTCAAGACCGGGGTGGGGCGCAAATTCCAGAATCCGTCGATCTACGACGATCTCACCGTGTTCGAGAATCTGGAGATCTCGTATCCGCGCGGCCGCTCCGTGTTCGGCGCGCTGACCTTCACCCGCGACGCCGCTGTGCGCGACCGGGTGCACGAGGTCGCCGAAATGATCTTCCTGAAAGACCGGCTGAACATGAACGCCGATCTGCTCAGCCACGGCCAGAAGCAGTGGCTCGAGATCGGCATGCTGCTGATCCAGGACCCCGACCTCCTGATGCTCGATGAGCCCGTCGCCGGCATGAGCGTGTCCGAGCGCGCCAAGACCGCCGAGCTGCTCAACCGCATCATCAAGAACCGGTCTGTGCTGGTGATCGAGCACGACATGAAATTCGTCGAGGACATCGCGCACAAGGTCACCGTGCTTCACCAGGGCCAAATCCTCTCGGAGGGCACCATGGAGAAGGTCAAGAACGACCCCAAGGTCGTTGAAGTCTATCTGGGCCATTAGCGCATGATCCCGGAAAGTGGCGTCCGGTTTCCGGACAAGATCATGCGCAAGAAATAAGGAACGTGACGATGCTGGCTATTTCGGATCTCCACGTCGCCTACGGCCAGAGCGAGGTGCTGCACGGGCTCAACGTCAAGGTCGCGCCCAACGAGATCGTTGCGATCATGGGCCGCAACGGCATGGGCAAGACCACGCTGATGAAGTCGCTGATGGGCATCCTGCCGGCGAAGAGCGGTTCGGTGACCATGGACGGCGCCGAGCTCGGCAGCCTCAAGAGCTATGAGCGCGTCGCCAAGGGCCTCGCCTATGTGCCGCAGGGCCGCATGATCTTCTCCACCATGACGGTGAAGGAGAACATCGAGACCGGTCTCGTCGTCTCCGGCGGCGCCGAGGTGCCCGGCGATATCTATGAGCTCTTTCCCGTGCTGCTGGAGATGAAGGGCCGCCGTGGCGGCAATCTCTCCGGCGGGCAACAACAACAATTGGCGATCGCCCGCGCGCTCGCGACCAAGCCGAAGGTGCTGCTCCTGGACGAGCCGACCGAAGGCATCCAGCCGTCGATCATCAAGGAGATGGCGCGCACGCTGAAGCGCATCCGCGATGAAAAGGGTCTCTCGATCGTCGTCTCGGAGCAGGTCCTGAGCTTCGCGCTCGACATCGCCGACCGCGTGCTGGTGATCGAGAACGGCGAGATCGTGCGCGACGATCCGCGCGACGCCGTCGATGCCGCGCAGGTCTCGAAATATCTGTCCGTCTAACCAACCGTAGTAAAAGGGGAGCATCTCGATGCCAGAGACACTGATCAAGGTCGATCTCACCAAGTCGGCTTACGAAAATGACATGGTGCATAACCGCTGGCACCCCGACATCCCGATCGTGGCCTGGGTCAATCCCGGCGACGATTTCATCATCGAGACCTATGACTGGACCGGCGGCTTCATCAAGAACAACGATTCCGCCGACGACGTGCGCGACATCGATCTGTCGATCGTGCACTTCCTGTCCGGCCCGATCGGCGTCAAGGGGGCGGAGCCCGGCGACCTCCTCGTGGTCGATCTGCTCGACGTCGGCCCAATGAAGGAAAGCCTCTGGGGCTTCAACGGCTTCTTCTCCAAGCAGAATGGCGGCGGCTTCCTCACCGACCATTTTCCGTTGGCGCAGAAGTCGATCTGGGACATCAAGGGTCTCTATACCTCGTCGCGCCACGTGCCCGGCGTCAACTTCGCTGGCTTGATCCATCCCGGCCTGATCGGCTGTCTGCCCGATCCGAAGATGCTGGAGACCTGGAACAAGCGCGAGGCCGAGCTGATCTCGACCAACCCGACTCGCGTGCCTGGCCTCGCCAATCCGCCGTTCGCGGCGACCGCCCATGGCGGCCGCGCCAAGGGCGACGTCAAGGCCAAGATCGGCGCCGAGGGCGCGCGCACCGTGCCGCCGCGCGAGCATGGCGGCAATTGCGACATCAAGGATCTCTCGCGCGGCTCGAAGATCTACTTCCCGGTCTATGTGCCCGGCGCCGGTCTCTCGATGGGCGATCTGCACTTCAGCCAGGGCGATGGCGAGATCACCTTCTGCGGCGCGATCGAGATGGCCGGCTGGCTGCATCTGAAGGTCGAGGTGATCAAGGACGGCATGTCGAAATACGGCATCAAGAACCCAATCTTCAAGCCGTCGCCGATCACGCCGAACTACAAGGACTACCTGATCTTCGAGGGCATCTCGGTCGATGAGGCCGGCAAGCAGCATTATCTCGACGTCCACATCGCCTATCGCCAGGCGTGTTTGAACGCGATCGAGTACCTGAAGAAGTTCGGCTATTCCGGCGCCCAGGCCTATTCGATCCTCGGCACGGCGCCGTGCCAGGGCCATATCTCGGGCGTGGTCGACGTGCCCAACGCCTGCGCCACGCTGTGGTTGCCGACGGAGATCTTCGACTTCGACGTGATGCCGTCGGCGGCCGGGCCCATCAAGCACATCACCGGCGATATCCAGATGCCGATCTCGCCGGACAAATGAGGCCGCGCTCCCTCTCCCCGTCCTGACGGGGAGAGGGTCGGGGTGAGGGGCTGTCTCCGCACACGCGGTTACCAAATGCGTAGGGATCAACGATGCCGGTCTATGAATATCTCTGTGACGATTGCGGTCCGTTCAAGGACCTGCGCCCGATGGCGGAATGCGACGATCCGCAAAGCTGCCCGCACTGCGAGACGATGGCGCCGCGCGTCATCCTGACCGCGCCGAATTTCTTCTGCATGCCGGCGGACAAGCGCAAGGCGCACGCCGTCAATGAGCGCAGCTCACACGCGCCGCAGACGCTCGCACAATACAAGGCTTCGCACGGCCCCGGTTGCGGCTGCTGCTCATCTGGCAAGACCGCGAAGGACAAGAGCGCGACGGACAAGAAAAAGCCGGCGCGGCTGATGACCAAGACCAACAGCGGCGCCAAGGGCTTTCCCACCGCGCGCCCCTGGATGATCAGTCACTGACGCATGATCCGGAAAAGTGCGCAGCGGGTTTCCGGCAAGATCATGCGCGAATAACGCACGCGATGACCTCAAACGAATAAACGACAGGAGCGCTCAACATGCTTCACGGTGACATTTCCAGCAGCAACGATACGGTCGGCGTCGCGGTGGTGAACTACAAGATGCCCCGCCTGCACACCAAGGCCGAGGTGCTCGAGAACGCCCGCAAGATCGCGGACATGATCGTCGGCATGAAGATCGGCCTGCCCGGCATGGACCTCGTGATCTTCCCCGAATATTCGACGCAAGGGATCATGTACGACTCCAAGGAGATGTACGAGACCGCATCCATGGTGCCGGGCGAAGAAACCGCGATCTTCGCCGAGGCATGCCGCAAGGCCAAGGTCTGGGGCGTGTTCTCGCTGACCGGTGAGCGCCACGAGGAGCATCCGCACAAGGCGCCCTACAACACCCTGATCCTGATGAACGACAAGGGCGAGATCGTCCAGAAATATCGCAAGATCATGCCCTGGGTGCCGATCGAAGGCTGGTATCCCGGCAATTGCACCTATGTCTCCGAGGGCCCGAAGGGCCTCAAGGTCAGCCTGATCATCTGCGACGACGGCAACTATCCCGAGATCTGGCGTGATTGCGCCATGAAGGGCGCGGAATTGATCGTGCGCTGCCAGGGCTACATGTATCCGGCCAAGGAGCAGCAGGTCATGATCTCCAAGGCCATGGCTTGGGCCAACAACGTCTATGTCGCGGTCGCCAATGCTGCCGGCTTCGACGGCGTCTACTCTTATTTCGGCCACTCCGCGATCATCGGCTTCGATGGCCGCACGCTCGGCGAGTGCGGCGAGGAGGATTACGGCATCCAATACGCCCAGCTCTCGAAGCATCTGATCCGCGATGCCCGCCGCAACGGCCAGTCGCAGAACCACCTCTACAAGCTGGTCCACCGCGGCTACACCGGCATGATCAATTCCGGCGACAGCCCGCGCGGCGTCGCCGCGTGCCCCTATGATTTCTACAAGAACTGGATCAAGGACCCCGAGGGCACGCGCGACATGGTCGAGGCCATGACCCGTTCGACGCCGGGGACCGACGAGTGCCCGATCGACGGCATCCCGAACGAGGCGGCGGCCAGCAATTACTGAGGCACGGATCGCACGGCGACATCCGTCCCGCCCCGGGCGGGTGGAATCGTGCTCTGGTTGCGGGCGACGGCCGAGGAAGCGTTGCGCGGGTACAACACCACGCCTGAAAGTTCCCGTTTTCCGGGCAGCGCTGCAAGATTCGGAAACATAACCGCAAAGCTACGGAACACGACGTGGTAACCATCGCCCGGTAGCGCCGCAGAGCGCTCATGGGAATGGGGTTGGGGCGTGCGTTTCCGATTGACCAGACCTGGCCGGGTTCGGCTGGGCACGATATCTGCGGCGGCCGTATCGGCGGCGCTCCTGGTGATCGCGGTCCGGCCAGTGTCGGCGCAGGACGCCACCTGGGTCGGCGGCACACCCAGCGCGGCGAACAGCAACTATTCTGCGGCGTCCAACTGGACCCCGGGTACGGTGCCGACCGGCACCGCAACCTTTGGCGCGTCCGCGAATACCAATATTTCACTCTCGACGGTCGCCAGCCTCGATGGCTGGACCTTCAGCGCGGGGGCGTCAAACTATACTTTTACGTCGAATATCGTCGGCGCGCTCTTTTTCAATGGCGCGGGCATCACGGTCGACGGCGGCAGCGCCACCATCATCAACGGCGGGGGCCTGCAGTTCAATAACGCGAGCACCGCGGGTGCGGCCAGCATCACCAACAATTTTTCAGTCTTGTTCTACAACACGAGCAACGCCGGAAGTGCCGACATAACCAATAACGGCTCGGTTGAATTCTTCAACAACAGCTCCCCTGCCAATGCCGCGATCACGAATGTAGCGCCGCTTGCGAACGTCCATTTCGAGTTCACGTCCGGGCCCGGCCATGATCACAAGCTGACCGTGGGCTCGATCGCCGGCAGCGGCACATTCACGCTCGGCCAGAATCAGCTGACCGTCGGCAGCAACAACCTTTCGACGACGGTTGACGGCATCATTTCCGACGGCACCTATGCTACCGGCGGCTCGCTGGTCAAGATCGGCACGGGCACGCTGACGCTGACCGCCGCCAACACCTATGCGGGCGGCACCACGATCTCCGACGGCATCTTGCAGGTTGGCAATAACAGCGCCGTCGGCACCGGTGCGGTGACGCTGGACGGCGGCTTGTTTCAGGCCGACGGTACCACCGACCTGACCATCGCCAACCATTTCAAGATCAACAACACGCTGGCCGGCGGCGCGATCGACGCCAACGGCGTCGCGCTGACGATCGCCGGCAACATCAGCGACGGCAACGGTCCCGGCAAGCTGACGATTCTTGACAGCAGCTTTGGCATTGGCGTCGTCAAGCTGCTCGGCAACAACACCTACACCGGCGGCACGGACATTTGCTTCTGCGCCAGCCTGGTGCTCGGCGATGCCACCCACACCGCCTCGATCATCGGCCAGATCGCCAATCAAGGACTTCTGACCTTCGTGAATACCAACAATTCGGGCATCACGACGCTGACAAATGATGGCGGCTTCACGACGTTCACGGGCACGACGAGCGCGAGCGCGATGACCATCGTCAACAAGAATGTCGGTGCAGTCGTGTTCTTCGATGCGAGCAGCGCCGGCAACGCCACGATCAGGAACCGGGGCGGCAGCGTCACGCTGTTCGGCAGCAGCGGCGGCACCGACACCGCGACCGCCGGAAATGCCAATATCGACAACAATGGGGCGGGCACGATCTTTGCCGCGTCGACCAATGCCGGTGACGCCACCATCACCAACCGTAATGGCGGCGCAACCATATTCACCGACCAATCGTCGGCATCGGGCGCGCAAATCACCAACGCCACGGGCGGAAATACCTCGTTCGGCCAGCCGTTCGGCACGGACGCGCCGACCGCCGGCAATGCCGTCATCATGAACAACAATGGCGGCGAAACCGACTTCAACGCCTTCGCCACCGCGGGCAGCGCAGTCATCACCACCAATGCCGGCGGTGCGGTCTACTTCTTCGACAACTCGACCGGCGGCGGCGCGCAGTTCATCACCAATGGCACCGGCTTTGTCGATTTCTCCGGCAGCCTCGGGCCGAACGGCGACGGCCGCATCCCCGTGGGCTCGATTGCGGGCTCGGGGTCCTATTACATCGGCGCCGGCAACACGCTGGTGGTCGGCGGCAACAATCTGTCGACCGTGGTGAGCGGCGAGGTCGCGGATACCAATCCGTGCGGTTGCGGTGGGCCCGGCCCGGGCAGTCTCGAGAAGGTCGGAGCGGGCACGCTGGCCCTGTCCGGCGTCAACACCTATACCGGCAGCACGACCGTCAATGGCGGCATCCTGCAGGTCGATGGCTCGATCGCGTCGTCGGTCCTGACCACGGTGAATGCCGGCGGTGCGCTGACGGGCGTCGGCACCGTCGGCAATACCATGATCGCCAATGGCGGCATTTTCCTGCCAGGCAACGGTACGCCGGGCACGGCGATGACAGTGTCCGGTAATCTCACCTTCCAGTCCGGCGCGCTCTATCTCGTGAGCGTCAACGGCACGACATCGAGCCTTGCCAACGTGACCGGGACCGCGACGCTGTCCGGATCCGTCGGCGTGAGCGTGGCACCCGGCTCTATCCTCGCGAAGCAATATACCATCCTGACCGCAGCGGGCGGGCGCATTGGCAGCTTCAGCGGCGTCGCTACGCCCGGCGGGTCCAGTTACACCGCGAGCCTCAGCTATGATGCGGGGAATGCCTACCTGAACTTCGCGCTCGACTATGGTGCGAAATCGGCACTCAACGTCAACCAGGCGAACGTCGCCAATACGCTGGTCAATTTCTTCAATGCCAACGGCGGCATCAACAGTACCTTCGCCGGGCTCTCGCCGGCCGGCCTCACGCAGGCCTCCGGCGAATCGGGAACAGGGTCGCAACAAACGACCTTCAACGCGATGAATCTGTTCGTCAGCATGTTGACCGATGTGTTCGGCTCGGGGCGGAGCGGCGGGGCCGGTGCGACGCATTATGCCGATGACGCCGGCGCGAGTGCTTATGCCGCAACGGGCCAGAACGCGCAGGACAAAAGCGCGCGCAGTGCCTTCGCCTCGATCTATCGCAAGGCGCCGCCACCGACATTCGAGCAGCGCTGGGATGTCTGGGCCGCCGGCTATGGCGGCTCGCAGGCCACCGACGGCAATGCCGTGCTCGGCTCGAACAACACCACCAGCAGCGTCTATGGGACTGCCGTGGGTCTCGACTATCGCTTCTCGCCGTCGACGATCGCCGGCTTCGCGCTCGCCGGCGGCGGCACCGGTTTCAACGTCAACGGTCTCGGCTGGGGCCGTTCGGACCTGTTCCAGGCCGGCGCCTTCGTGCGTCACGCGGCGGGACCTGCCTACATCACGGCTGCGCTCGCCTATGGCTGGCAGGATGTCACCACCAACCGCATCGTCACGGTTGCCGGGACCGATCAGCTCCGCGCGCAGTTCAACGCCAACGCGTTCTCGGGCCGCGTCGAGGGCGGTTACCGCTATGCGACGCAATGGATCGGGCTGACGCCCTATGCCGCGGCCCAGGCCACGCTGTTCAGCCTGCCGAACTATTCGGAGTTCGCGGTGGTCGGGAGCAACGCCTTCGCGCTCAACTATGCCGCCAAGGACGTCACCAGCACCCGCACCGAGCTCGGTCTGCGTGCGGACAAGTCGTTCGCCGCGGCCGGCGGCCTGATGACCCTGCGAGGTCGTCTCGCCTGGGCGCATGACTTCAATCCGGATCGCACCGTCGGTGCCGTGTTCCAGACGCTGCCGGGCGCGGCTTTCGTCGTGAACGGCGCCGCGCAGGCGCGAGATTCCGCGCTGACGACGGCGGCGGTGCAGGTGAACTGGATGAACGGCTGGTCCGCCTCCGCGACCTTCGAGGGCGAGTTCTCGAACGTCACCCGCTCCTACGCTGGCAAGGGCGTCGTCCGCTACACGTGGTGAGGCGGGCGACCCTCCGCCTCAGGGGCGGATAAGGAAGCGCATCACTGCTTCTTCTGCGGAGGCTTGCGCGGTGGGCGCGGGGCGGCAGCGGCAGGCGCGGGCGTGCCGGCCATCTTGTTGGCGGCCTCGCTGACGTCGAGCAGGCTGCGGCGGGTGTCCTCGAGGAAGCTTGCCGATTTCTTCTTCATGGTGTCGGCGTGCTCGTGCAATGCCTTGATCTTCTCGAACAGCTCGTCGGCCTTGCCGTCGACGAAGCCGGGCACCACGCTCTCGATCTTGGTGACCGCCTTGTCGAAGCCCGCAAAGGCGGTGTCGACCTTGGCCATGACGGAATCGATTTCGCTACCCTTGGTCCTGAGATCGGCGGTGTAGTCCTCGAAGGTGCGCAGGCCTTCCTTGATCGCAGGGGCGTTGCTCACGATCGTGCGGTCGACGTTGTGCAGGGTGTCGACGATGGATTCGGCGTCGCTGAGATCGGCGGTCAGCACGGGGATGCCGTCGGTGTCCAGCGGCACCGGCGGGGCCGAGGGTGCGCCGCCGATCAGCGAGATCGCGGCGACGCCGGTGAGCCCCTGGAACTCGATGCCTGCGGCGGTGTCCTTGCGGATCGGCGCGCTGTTGTCGAGCATCACCAGCACCACGATCTTGCGCGGATTGTCCAGCTTGATCGACAGGATCTGGCCCGCCGGCACGCCGTCGAAATTGACCGGCCCGCCACGGCGCAAGCCGCTGGCGGAACCGCCCTCGAACACCACGCGCAACTGGCTGCGGCTCTGGATGGTGCGCCATTTCTGCACGCCGAGCACGCCGCCGAACGCCACGGCGATCACCGCCAGCGTCGCCGTTCCGATCACAAGATTGCTCGCGCGTGCCATACAGTGTGATTTTACGACCAAAGCGGGGAAGTTGGAAGGAGCGCAATGGTACGTAAGGCAGGTTAGCGAAGCGTAACCCGCCAACGCCTGCTTCACCGGGTGGAGAGGCGGTGGATTACGCTGACGACTGCGCTGCGCGCAGCCGCCGGCTGATCCGCCCTACGCGACGTCAATGCCCAGCCGCGCGTTTGGCGGCTGCATTGTTCAGCACGATCAGGGCATCGACCGCCACGCCCGTTCGGGCGTTGATCAGGAACGGGTTGATGTCGATCGATGCGATCCGGTCGCCGGCATCCGCGATCAAATTGGACAGGCCGACCAGCGCCTTCACGGCGGAGGCCTCGTGCAAGGCGGGCTTGCCGCGATAGCCGCGCATCTTGATGCCGGCCTTGGTGCGGCCGATCAGGGCCTGCGCCTCGGCCTCGTCGAGCGGTGCGCCCGCGAGCGCGACGTCCTTCATCAGCTCGATGTCGATGCCGCCGGTGCCGAACAGCACGACCGGCCCCATCTCGGCGTCGAGCGAGGCGCCGACCACGAGCTCGAGATCGGCCTTGACTTGCTGCGCGATCAAAATGCCGTCGAGCTTCGGCTTGCCTTTCAGCTTTGCCACCCGCGCGGTGATGTCGGCAAATGCCTTCTTCACCTCGGTGGCGCTGTTGAGGTTCAACACCACGCCGCCGATGTCGGATTTATGCAGGATCTCGGCGCTGACGACTTTTGCCACGACCGGAAAGCCGATCTGCTTGGCGATCTTCGCGGCCTCCGCCGCGGTCTGCGCGATCGCCTCCTTCGAGATCGGGATGCCATAGGCCTTCAGCAGCTTCTTCGAGGCGACTTCGTCGAGCGCGGTGCCGTTCGCCGCTTTGAGCGCCTTCTCCAGCACCGCGCGTGCGGCCGGTTTCGAACTGGAGACGATGTCGGGCACCTCCTTGCGCAGCCTGGCATAGGCGAGCAGCGACTTGATCGCGGTCACCGCGCGGTCCATGCCCTGCATCACCGCCAGATGCGGCAGCGACTTGCGCAAGCCCTTGGTGAATTCGGTGAAGCCGATCGACATCGCGCTGATGTAGATCACCGGCTTTGCGGCCTGGCTCGCCATCTCGTTGACGATCCGCAGATTGCGCTCGCGCATCTCGTGCGGCGCTTTTGGAAACTCGGCATCGACGATGACGATGTCGATATCGGGGTCGTCGATCATCAGCTTGATCGACTTCATGTAGACGGAGGGATCGACCACCGCGGCAAAGCCGGCATCGAGCGGATTGCCGACGATCGAGCCTGGTCCCAGCATCTTTGCCAGCTCCGCGCTCACATGCGGGCTGAGCGGCGCGAAATTCAGGCCTTCGGCATAAAAGGCGTCGATCAGCATGCCGCGCTTGCCGCCGGACAGCGTGACCGCGGCGAGCCGGTCGCCGTTGGGGACGGCCGAGTGGACGAAGCATTCGGTGGTCTCGATCAGTTCGTCGAGGCCGGCCACGCGGATCACGCCTTCGCGCGTCGCAATGGCGTCGAAGGTCTCGATCGAGCCCGCCAGCGCGCCGGTGTGCGCCATCGCCGCCGCACGCCCGCCTTCGGATGCGCCGAGCTTGAGCGCGATCACCGGCTTGCTCGCCGCGCGCGCGGCCTTGCAGGCATCGCGGAACGCCTTGGTATTACGGACGCCTTCGAGGTAGACGACGATTACCTTGATGCTCGGATCCTCGGCGAAATAGCGCATCAGGTCCGGCGTCTCGAGTCCGGCCTCGTTGCCTATCGTCACCATGTAGCCGACGCCGACGCCGCGATCCTCCAGCGCCTGGCGGATCGCCATCACGATGGCGCCGGATTGCCCGGCGATCGCCACCGGACCCTGCTCCATGGTGACGATGCGGTCGTCGATATTGGTGAAGAGCTTTTCGCCGGCACTCAAATTGCCGAGGCAGTTCGGTCCCGTGACGGCGAGCCCTGTCTCGCGGATCGCGGCCTGCAATTCGGCGGCGAGCCGCTGGCTTTCCGTGTCCTGCAACTCGCTGAAGCCCGAGGTGACGATGGTGGCCGACCGCGCGCCGGCTGCGGCGGCATCTCGGATCACCTGCACCGCGAAGCGGGCCGGCACCAGCACCAGCACGTGGTCGGGCTTTTCCGGCAGGCTGGCAAAATCCTTGAAGCAGGGAACGCCCCAGATGGTCTCGCGCTTGGCGTTGACCGGATAGAGCCCGCCTTCGTAGCCGTATTTGACCAGATTGTTCCAGATGCGCTCGGCATAATTGCCGGGCTTGTCGGTCGCGCCCACCAGCACGATGTTGTGCGGGTGCAGCATGGCGTGGATGCCTTTGACGATGTTACTCGCGTCAGGCGCTGGAGACCAGGGGCGTGGAGAATCCGACGCAGCACGTACCTGGGCTTCCATGGCGTGACCTCAGCTGTTGTTGTTCTTGGTGGCGCGTCACGCAGTTGTATGGCGAGTTCTTCGGAGTGGCAACCTTGCGAAGTATGCCGTGCGATGGAATGAGCGGGTGATCAAACGCCGGTGGTCACGGCCTGCGTGTGCTCATCGTCCATCACCGGTTACCTTGAAAATTGCAGCGTCAAAAGATCAATCGGTCATTCTTATAGGTCTACGGACGAGGGCGCCAGTTCAGCGGTTCCCTCAGGCGCGGTATCGCTCGACCGCAACGGAGCGATTGCGAGCCGCTATTCATGGGCTTCAGTCAAGGTGGCATGCAGGACGTAGCGATCGGGGCCGGACGTGACAGCGTCGAACGGCCAGCAGGTCGCGAGCACGAGTTCGGCATCCTGCGTTGCGCGATCGATGCCGGACTCGTCGAAACGAACGACAGCGGAGGAATCCGCCCGATAGCGAAAGTGTTTGCCGTCACTGCGTGTGACATCGATTACGTCACCCATGGCAACATTCCGCAGGAAGCGGAAATGTGTGTCTCGATGCGCTGCATATACGGCAACACCACGCTCGCCGGCATCAACCGTTTGGTGGATGTGGCCGGGTCCGAAAGCGAGCGCCTGGCCGCTCGTGCCCTCCAGAACGATTGCGCTGGCGCCGATCCGCTTCACCTCGATCCGCGCGACCGGCCAGGTGTCGGCCCACGACCACGGCTTGACCGGCTGGCCGGTCGCGATGCTCTTGTCGAATGCGCGCTCCAGCAGCAGTTGCGCCAGCCAGGCCTTGGCGTGGATGTAGGCACCGTCGCCGAACAGGATGGTGCCGATCAGCGCGAGGACCAGGGGAGAGATGAGGCGGGGCATTGGTTCCACCATCGTCATTGCGAGCGAAGCGAAGCAATCCAGAGTGTCTCCGCGGGGGCAGTCTGGATTGCTTCGTCGCTTCGCTCCTCGCAATGACAGCAAGAAAAAGGCGCGCGCGGCCGTTGGTGTGGGACGGGCAGCCGCGCGCGCTAACAGAGGAGTTCGGGGGGCTCCTCTCTCAAGCGGCGTCGGTGAGCAAGGGTCGACGCCGGTTGAACACGAACAGGACCAGGGCGAGCACGATCAGGATCAGGCCTGCGATCATCTTCAGCTCGGCCGAGGTCGCAGTCTTGGGCAGGCGGATCGCATCGGGCGCGGCGGGGGTCGGCCGCCTTGCGGACGGCTGGTTGCGCGCGTCGGCATGACGTTCGCGGAGCTGCGTCGGGATCTGCTGCGGCCGGTCGCCGAAGACCTTCTCGAAATCCCAGCCGGCCGGAAGATTGATCGGCAATTCGCTGAGCTTGAGCGGCGTGCCCTCGGGACGGCTCGGCGTCTTGTCGACCGCGACGAGGCTGGTCAGCCGCGTGACGATCTGATGGTCGAGCGCCAGTGCCAGGATCGCCTTGTCGGAGTCGTCCGGCGTCATCTCGCGCATGGTGCGCGCGACCTCGGCATCGCCGATCTTGCGCTTGGCCCAGAGCTTGGACAGGCCCTTGCCTTCGGCTGCGTTTTGCAGCGGCAGCGTCACCGACCACGGACGGTCGCCGACGCGGCCCTTGATCTCGAGCGAGCCCGCGAGCTTGTCGAGCTTTGCGGCCAGCACCAGCGGTTCATCGCGATAGACGTCGGGGATGATCGCCGGCGTCACGTCGGCTTTCGCGTCGGAGAATTTTGCGGTGAGGCCGGTCACCGCCGGGTTCTCCAGCTTGGCGAACAGGCCGCGCATGCGCTCCTCGACCTGCTCGACCGAGCCGATATGAGTGAAGGCGCCGCGGCCGAGCTCGGAGGCGCGCGTCATCAGATAGGTGTTGGGCGCGGAACCGATGCCGACCATGAAGACGCGCGAGCGGCCGCGCATCGCCGTGATGGTTTCGAACAATTGCTGCTCGTTGCCGATCGCACCGTCGGTCAGGAACACGACCTGGCGAACCATGCCGGTGTCGCCGAGCTTGTCGGTCAGCGCGGCGCGCATCGCCGGCACCATCTCGGTGCCGCCACGCGCCTGCAACGCGTCGACGAACGCGGTTGCGTCCCTGACATGCGCGGCATCGGCCTGCACGGAGGTCGGAAACAGCACGTCCATGGTGTCGTCGAAACGGATGACGTTGAAGCGGTCATTGGGCTGGAGGCGGCCGAGGGCATAGAGCAGGCTCGCCTTGGCTTGAACGATGGAGGTGCCGCCCATCGAGCCGGAATTGTCGATCACGAACACCACTTCGCGCGCCAGCGGCTTCTGCGTCGCCTGCTCGGCGCTGGGCGGAGTGACGAAGGCGAGCAGGTAATCGGCATCGCCGACGCGCTCGCGAAACAGCCCGACCGACGGCGCCTTCTCGGCAACCGGCTTCCAGGTCAGCTCGAAGTCGCGGTCGGCGGCAACGGCACCGTCGGCGAGCGTGACGACGCGCGTCGTGCTGTCAGGGCTTTCCGTCTTGACGTTATGATGGTGGCTCTTGACCTCGCCGAGTGCAAAGCCGGCCTTCAGACGCACTGTGATGCTGACCGGATTGACCGGCGCGTTCTTGGCCGGGTCCAGCACCTGCGGCGAGATGCGGTCGCGGTCCGGCACCGGATCCGATGTCGTCGCGCCCCAGCCGGAGCCGTCGTTGCGGAAGTCGACGCTCTGCACGATCGGCGCCGGATTGTAGCGCGGAGCGACCACCAGCGGCAGGCGCAACGAATATTCGTTGCCGGCCTGGTGCACCGGCTCCTGATATTCGATCTGCACCAGCACGGTTTCGCCGGGGCCGATATTGGCGACCGAGTTGGTGAAGATGTTCGGCCGCTCCTGCTCGGTGAGCGCGGCCTTCTGGCCGGCGGCGCGCGCCTGCTCGTAGATCACGCGGGCCTGCTGCCGCTCCTTGATGTCGCCGACGATGACGCGGTCGCCGACCAGCATCTTCAGCGTGTCGACGGCGCCATCGGTTGCGAGCGGATAGACATAGGTGGCCTCGACCCAATCGTTGGTCGGGTTGCGGAAAATCTGGGTGACGCGGGCGCGCAGCGTCGGGCCCGAGACCGTGACGTCGACATCGGTCGCGAGGCGGATCGCTTCGGTATAGGCGCCGTCCTCCTTCAGGAGGAGGCTGCCGGATTTGGCATCGCGGGGCTGGAGCAGGCTGGCCTGCTCGGTCGTGGCCGACCATCCCGGCTCGAAACTCACCAGCAGGGCGACGAAGGCGACCACAATCACTGCGATGCCCTGCACCAGAAGAAACAATCCCAGCTTGATCAGCCGGCCCAGCATGGGGTGCTCGTCGCTGTCGGCTGTGTCGTAGGTATCCATTTGGCCTGCTCCCGAAGCATGTTTGCTGGCCCTCAGCATCCGTCGGGAGGGCCTGATGTCGCGAGCAGAATGATCGGCAATGTTCCGCCGCAGCCGGCCGGGGCGGGCGGCCTCCTTGGCGGCCATGTGCGGTTTTGTGCTGGTTTGTCCGCCCTGCTAGAGTGGCGCTGCCAAGGCAGGGTTGATGATGCAGACGCAGGGCGACAAGCAGCTTTCGGACGAGCAGAGCCGCGAGATCGCGGAGACCATTCGCGAGGAGCTCGCCAGGCGCCGGATCTCCCGGCAGGCGCTGGCCGAGCAGGCCAAGCTCAGCCTGTCGACGCTGGAGAAGGTGCTCGGCGGGCGCCGGCCGTTCACGCTGGCGACGACGGTCCGGCTGGAGCAGGCGCTGGGCGTCTCCTTGCGCAAAAGCGTCGTCGTGGCGGCGCCTCCGGCCGCAAACGACGTCGCGCCCGACAGCCTTGGCTCCTATGCGCATCGCGCCGTGACCTGGCTCGAGGACGTCTACATCACGCTGCGGCCGTCGTTCGGCGCCAAGGACGCGATCTTCGCCTATCGCACCGAGATCGTCTGGGAGCCGAAAGTCTCGTCACTGGTGTTCCGCGAGGGCGAGCGGACCGATGCGGCCTATGAGCACACCGGCGAGGTCGCCGTGCCGCACCAGTCGGGCTTCATCTACCTCGTCATCATCAAGCACGGCCAGCATCGCGTGATCACGGTGTCGCGGCCGACGGTGAGCGGCGAGATGTACGGCATCATCTCGACGCTCCGCGCGGGCCCCGGCTCGCAACTGACGCCGATCGCAGCGCCGATCGCCTATGTGCCGCTCAGGAATGTTCCGAAGCCGTCGCTCGGACGGGTCGGTCCGGATGATGCCAACCACGCGTTGTATCGCAGTCACCTGCGCCGCACGGTGGAGGAACCTTTCGCGCTGTTCCTGCCCGGATAGTTAGCGCACTGGTCGACGTCAGTGCGGGCGAAGACGTCAGCTGCACGTCTCCGCCCGTTGCCGCGATGCGTGGCTAGCCGCCGGTTTCGGCGCTGATGATGTCGCCGAACAGCTCCCATTGGCCCTTCTTGAACCGCCACATCTTGAGCTGCTCGATCGGTGCGAAGTCGGTGGCGGAGGTGTTGATCTTGATCCCCGGGATCAGCGTGTCGGGGACGAAGTCCTTCAGGCTGGCGGCCTGCTTCATCACGTTCTCACGGGTCAGGTTGTCGCCCGACTGCTTCAGCACCTGCACCATCGTCTGGGCCGCGGCATAGGCGTAAACCAGATTGGCATCCGAGATGTTCGCGCCCGGCATGTATTTGTCGATGAAGGTCATGAACTTCTTCATGCCCTCGTCGTCCTTCCATTGCGGGTCCGACGCATCCTTCAGGTAACCGGCCGACAGCACGCCTTCGGAGGCCTCGAGGCCGGCCGGCTTCATCACCGCGCCGATCGACACCGAGACGTCGGTCATCAGGTGCATCGGCTTCCACTCCAGTTCCGCGATCTTCTTGATGGCCTGAGCCGCGAATTTAGGAGTCGAGATGTTGACGAAGACATCGGCGCCGGTGCCCTTGAGCTTGACGATATGGGCATCAATCGACGGCTCCGAGGTCTCGTAGCTCTCTTCGGCTACGATCAGCTTCGAGGCCTTGTCGCCGAAGATGTCCTTGATGCCGGCGACGTAGTCTTTGCCGAAATCGTCGTTGGCATAGAAGATCGCGACCTTGGCGTCCGGCTTCTCCTTCAGGATGTACTTGGCGAAGATCTGGGCCTCGACCCGGTAGCTGGGCTGGAAGCCCATGGTCCACGGGAAGTTCTTCGGGTCGTTCCACTTGCTGGCGCCGGTGGCGAGGAAGAGCTGCGGCACCTTCTTGGCGTTGTGATATTTCTGCACGGCGGTCTGGGTCGGCGTGCCCAGCGCGTTGAAGACCAGGAAGACCTCGTCGCTCTCGATCAGCTTGCGGATCTGCTCCACCGTCTTCGGCGGCGAATAGCCGTCGTCATAGGAGATCCAGGTGATCTTGCGGCCGTTGATGCCGCCCTGGTCGTTGATCATCTTGAAATAGGCTTCCTCGGTCTTGCCGATGATGCCGTAGGCGGAGGCGGGACCGGAATAGGCCTCGACATTGCCGATCTTGATCTCGGTGTCGGTGACGCCGGTGTCGTACGCCTTCTGCGCATAAGCGGATTGGGTTGCAAGCAGCGCCATTGCTGTTGCTGCGGCAAGCAGGGAGAGCTTCCTGTTCATGAAAATTCCTTGGGGTTTTCTTTTGGGTTTCTTCTGGGGTGGAGCAGGCACGTCGAAAACAAAAAGCGCCCGCGAGGGGCGCTTTGATCAGGCGTTGGCGGCTTTCTTGTCGACTTCGGACGCGACCGAGAATTCTTTCCGCAAGGTCGGCTTGTGGATCTTGCCGGTAGCATTGCGTGGCAGCGCATCGACAAAGCGGACCTGCCGCGGACATTTGAAGCGCGCGAGGTTGGCCGCACAGTGCGCGAAAACATCCGCCTCGGTCAGCCGCTGGCCTGGCTTGGCCGCGACGATGGCAAGGCCCACCTCGCCCCATTGCGGATCGGGAATGCCGATCACCGCGGCTTCCGCGATCGCGCCGAGCTGGTGCAGGACGTTCTCGACCTCGGCCGGATAGACGTTCTCGCCGCCGGAGATGTACATGTCTTTCCAGCGGTCGACGATGTAGTAGAAGCCCTCTTCGTCCATGCGCGTGGCATCGCCGGTGTGCAGCCAGCCGTCGGTGAACGAGGTCTTGTTCGCCTCCGGCCTGTTCCAGTAGCCGGGCGTGATGTTCGGTCCCTTGACCCAGAGCTCACCGAGCTCGCCGGTATCGGCATCGCTGCCGTCGGGCCGCACGATGCGCACCTCCGTGTGCAGCACCGGCTTGCCGGCGGAGCCTGCTTTCCGCGCCGCGTCCTCGCGGTCGAGCACCAGCACGGCGGGCGAGGTCTCGGTCATGCCGTAGCCCTGCTGCAGCGCGACGCCGCGCGCCTCCCACACTTTCAGCAGCGGCACCGGCATCGGCGCACCGCCGACACCGCCGACGATCAGGCGAGTGAGGTCGGTGGTCGCGAACGCCGGATGCTGTGCCATGAACTGATAGATCGCGGGCACGCCGAAGAACACGTTGATGCCCTGGGCGGGATCGTTGATCAGGCCGAGCGCCGTGCCGGGATCGAACGCGCGCATGATCATCACGGTGCCGCCGGCGTGCAGCACCGGATTGGTGTAGCAATTCAGCCCGCCGGTGTGGAACAGCGGCAGCACGGTGAGCAGCACCGAGGCCGGCCCGATGCAGGCGGGGCCGCCGAGATTGACGCAGTTCCAGAAGGTCATGCCATGGGTGATGGTCGCACCCTTCGGGTGACCCGTGGTGCCCGACGTGTACATGATGGTCGAGACGTCATCGAGCGTGACCTCTTCGGCACGGTCGAGCGGTTTTGCCGCGGCGATGCCCGCCTCATAGGCGCCGCCGGGACCAAGCAGCAGGCTGGTTGCGATGCCGCAGAGCTTTGCGACGCTGAGCGCCGTTTCGGCGAGGTCGGCGTCGTGGATCATCACCTTTGGGGCGCAATCGCCGGTGATGAACTGAAGCTCGGGAATGGTGAGGCGGGTGTTGAGCGGCACGAAGATCGCACCTAGCCGGCCGCAGGCGAACTGCACCTCCAGCGTATCGGTCGTGTTCAGCGCCAGCACCGCGACGCGGTCGCCGCGCGAGACTTTCAGCGTGTCACGGAGGAAGCCGGCCAGCCGCGCGACGCGGGCGTCGAGTTGCGCATAGGTGAAGCGGCGCTCGCTCGCGAGGTCGATGACGGCGACCTTGCCGGGCGTGCGGCGGCCATGATGGGCGATCCAGTCGTAGTAACGAACGGCCAAAAATCCCTCCCTCGGCGGTCTTGTGCCGCCTCTCGTCCCATTTGCCGTGCACTATGCCCGGCATGGCCCTGGGGCCAGCCGGAGTTTGTGCACCACGTCTTTTTTTGACCGGGAGTTGGCCTGCGAGGGGCGAAAATCGTCTTGCGTTGAGTTGCTAGGTCCGGACCGCCGCTGGGTGCTGTCTGCGGTCAGCCACTCCGCGCAAGTGAGCCGCCGGGGTTCCAGCCATGGTGACTGCGACGAATCCGCCAACAGGGCGAGACCGAGATGAAGAGCCCGTTCTATACCGCCGAGCATGACGCCTTCCGCGACGTGATGCGCCGCTTCGTGGACAAGGAGATCGCGCCGTTCGCCCATGAATGGGACGAGGCCGGCGAATTCCCTCGCGCGCTCTATCGCAAGGCGGCCGAGATCGGCCTGCTGGGGCTCGGATTTCCCGAGGAATATGGCGGGATCGCCGCCGACCAGTTCATGAAGATCGTCGCGAGCCAGGAACTGGCGCGCGCCGGGGCCGGCGGCGTCAGCGCCAGCCTGATGAGCCACACCATCGGCTCGCCGCCGATCGCACGCGCCGCGCGGCCCGAGGTCAAGGCGCGCGTGCTGCCGCAGGTGCTGTCGGGCGGGAAGATTTCCGCGCTCGCGATCACCGAGCCGGGCGGTGGCTCGGACGTCGCGGGGCTCCGTACCCGGGCGCGGCGCGACGGCAATCACTACGTCGTGAGCGGCGAAAAAACCTTCATCACCTCGGGCGTGCGCGCCGACTATCTGACCGTTGCGGTGCGTACTGGCGGCGAGGGCGCCGGCGGCGTCAGCCTGCTCCTGATCGAGGGTGATACGCCCGGCCTGTCGCGCACAAAACTGAAGAAGATGGGCTGGTGGGCCTCCGACACCGCAACGCTGCATTTCGACGAATGCCGCGTGCCGGCCGAGAACCTGATCGGCGAGGAAGGCCAGGGTTTCAAGATCATCATGCAGAACTTCAACAGCGAGCGCATGGGCATGGCGGCGAGCTGCACGGCCTTTGCCCGCGTCTGCCTCGACGAGGCCATCGCCTACGCCAAGGAGCGCAAGACCTTTGGCAAACCCCTCGCTCAGCATCAGGTGATCCGGCACAAGATCGTGGACATGGCGCAGAAGGTCGCGGCCTCGCAAGCGATGCTGGAGCTGCTGGCCTGGCGGCTGGAGCAGGGCGAGAGCCCGGTCGCCGAGATCTGCATGATGAAGAACCAGGCAACGCAGACCATGGCGTTCTGCGCTTCAGAAGCCGTGCAGATCTTTGGCGGCGCCGGCTTCATGCGCGGCATCAAGGCCGAACGCATCTACCGCGAGGTCAAGGTCAACGCCATCGGCGGCGGCACCGAGGAGATCATGAAGGATCTGGCCAGCCGGCAGATGGGGCTGTGACCTTACCGTCATTCCGGGGCGACGCGAAGCGTCGAACCCGGAATCTCGATATCTTAGGACTCATCTCTGGATTCCGGGTTCGCGCTACGCGCGCCCCGGAATGACGAAGAGGACAAAATGCTATTCACCGCCGACCACGACGACATCCGCCGCTCCCTGCAAAAGTTCATCGCCAACGAGATCAATCCTCATGTCGATGAATGGGAGAAGGCCGACATCTTCCCGGCGCGCGAACTGTTCAAGAAGATGGGCAGCCTCGGCTTCCTGGGGCTAAACAAGCCCGTCGAGTTCGGCGGCTCGGGCCTCGATTATTCCTACGCGCTGATGATGGCGGAGGAACTCGGCGCCATCACCTGTGGCGGCGTGCCGATGGCGATCGGGGTGCAGACCGATATGGCGACGCCGGCGCTGGCGCGGTTCGGCTCGGACGAGGTGCGGCGCGAATTTCTGGCGCCGTCGATTGCGGGCGATTATGTCGCCTGCATTGGCGTCTCCGAGCCCGGCGCAGGCTCCGACGTCGCCTCGATCAAGACCAGCGCGCGCTCGGATGGCGACGACTACGTCATCACCGGCGGCAAGATGTGGATCACCAACGGCACCCAGGCCGACTGGATCTGCCTGCTCGCCAACACCGGCGATGGTCCCGTTCACCGCAACAAGTCGCTGATCTGCGTGCCCATGAAGAGCAAGGGCGTGACGGTCGCCCGCAAGCTCGACAAGATGGGCATGCGCTCGTCGGATACTGCGCAGATCTTCTTCGACAATGTCCGCGTCCCCAAGCGCAACCGGATCGGCGAGGAAGGCAAGGGTTTTACCTACCAGATGATCCAGTTCCAGGAGGAACGGCTCTGGGGTGCGGCCGCCTGCCTGAAGGCGCACGAGTACATCATCGATCAGACCATCGAATACACCCGCAACCGCAAGGCCTTCGGCCAGAGCATCCTCGACAACCAGGTCGTGCACTTCAAGCTTGCGGAAATGCAGACAGAGGTCGAGCTGCTGCGTGCGTTGATCTATCGCGCCGCCGAACAGCTCGTCGCCGGCGAGGACGTCACAAAACTTGCGACCATGGCCAAGCTGAAGGCCGGCCGGCTCGGCCGCGAGCTCACCGACGCCTGCTTGCAATATTGGGGCGGTATGGGCTTTACCAACGAAACGCCGGTCAGCCGCGCCTATCGCGACAGCCGCCTGACCTCGATCGGCGGCGGCGCCGACGAGGTCATGCTGATGGTCCTGTGCAAGATGATGGGCACGCTGCCCGGCAGCAAAGGGAAGACATCATGATCACGCTCTATCACTGCGACGCCGCGCGCTCGTTCCGCCCGCTCTGGATGCTGGAGGAGATGGGGCTGCCGTATGAGCTGAAGATGCTGCCGTTCCCGCCGCGGGTGTTCGCCAAGGAATATCTCGCGCTCAATCCGCTGGGCACCATTCCCTTCATGGTCGACGGCGAGACCAAGATGACGGAATCATCCGGCATCTGTCATTACCTCGGCACCAAATACGCCCCGACGCCGCTGATGGTGGACGTCACCGATCCCGCCTATGGCGCCTTCCTGAACTGGATGTATTTCAGCGATGCCACGTTAACCTTCCCGCAGACGCTGGTGCTCCGCTACACCCAGCTCGAACCTGAGGAGCGCCGCAATCCGCAGGTCGCCACCGACTATGCAAAATGGTTCCTGGGGCGGCTGCGCGCTGTCGAGGCAGCGACCGCGAATGCCGAAACATTGTGCGCGGGTCGCTTCACCGCCGCTGACATTGTCATCGGCTACGCGCTCCGGCTCGCCAGCAACATCGGGCTTGCCAAGGATTTCGGGCCAAATGTCGCAGCCTATTGGGCGCGGCTGCAGCAGCGCGAGGGCTTCAAGCGCGCGGTTGCTGCGGAGCAGAAGGCCGGTGCCGAGCAGAATGTTGCGCCGCGTGTGAGGGCGTAACCTGCGAGGATTGGGACTGCAGTCTCATGACGGTTCCAGACTGGCACATCGCCGTCCTGGAATGCCAACGCTTTGCGCGTCATGACAGCGCTATCCCGTCGTGACAGCGCCCAAATTTCCGCTAAGGTGACCTCCGTCCGCAGCGGCCAGAGAGCCGCGCGAGGAGGATCCCAATGGAAGATAACGGTCGCGAATCCGACCATCTGATGCTGATCACGCCGGAGCGGGTGTTCTATGCCGGCCTGCTCGGACGGCCCCGCAAGCGGACCCCGGGTTGTTGCCATGTCTATGTGGCGGTGAAGGGCAGCCTGCACCTGACCATCGACGACGTCCTCGCCACGGCCGAGCTGTTCGTCACGCTGCCGAACCAGCGGCATTCCATTGCCAGCGACTACCGTACCGCCATCAGCGTGACGCTCGAGCCGGAGAGCATGCCGGATGGCGTGCTGGAAGCCCTGGCCCAGCGACTGATGGGACCGGACCGCGCTCTTTATGCCCGCAAGATCCTCGCCGCCTACGCGCTGTTGCGCCAGCGCCGCTATGGCGACATCACCACGGCCGAGTTCGACGAGATGTGTTTTGGCGAGGCACTGCCGCGCCGCGTGCTCGACCCGCGCGTGACCCGCGCCGTCGCTCGCATCGAGCGCTTCTCGGGCGAGCCCGTAACGGCCGACACCTGCGCAACGGAGGCGGGCCTCTCCGCCTCGCGCTTCCTGCACCTGTTCAAGGAGGAGACCGGCATCTCGTTCCGCTCCTTCCGTGCCTGGAAGCGCGCGCGGCATCTGCTGCATTTCGCCAACCAGGACCTCAACCTCGCCCATCTCGCGCAGGACATCGGCTATCCCGACAGCACCCATTTCAGCCATTCGATCCGTCGCTTCTACGGGTTGAAGCCGCGCGCGATCTTCGTCGGCTCGCGGGACCTTGCGATCTACCGCAGCACCGAGACGGTGAGGCTCGCGGAGGCGAGCTAGCAAGTCGTAGGACCTCCTACCCGTGGTCAAGGGGTGTTTGTCCTTGATGGTCGAGAGTAGCGCCGTGCTCGCCGCTGTCGAGGACGCTTCGCGCCGGCTGCGCCGGTGCCGATGGCATCCTTGACAGTGTC